>LFCJ01000360.1_pt1 | contig 27552 bp, 24 predicted proteins | sample 643141 | NCBI WGS metagenome assembly LFCJ01 (sample SAMN03766243, study PRJNA286221) | soda lake metagenome | biome: soda lake; feature: Kulunda steppe; material: water; isolation source: sample B1-Br-g2 brine of Lake Bitter-1 | place: Russia: Kulunda steppe | collected 2010-07
CCGATCCGGCGGATGCAGTCCCGCCGTGAATTCCTCGACAACGGTGATTCAGAATGAGTTCCGAAACTTCCGAAACCGGACAGTATAGCGTACGTAACGGGCGAGTGGCTGTCCTCGGCGGTCCCATTTTTACGACGCAACGAACGAGAGAGCGCAGCGACCGCCGTGACGTGAGGAGTGAAAATGGGAGCAGGGAGCAGCGTCGCTGCGACCGTGGTCCCATATTCTGTCGTGAACAAAATCGCAAGCGGTGGATCGCGTTAGTGATTCGACGCTGTGGACTACTCGAGATCGCGCGGATCGACGTGCTCGATCTCTTCGATCGTCGGATACAGTGTGTCGGTCGAGACGATCGGTTCTTCGAGTACCGTCGCGACGCCGAGGTGGACAGCGTCGAACAGGTTCAACCGATCGTACGAAAGTTGCAACGTCGAACCAGCGGTGACGTGTTCCAATCGCAGTGGGACAAGCGTAACTCCCTGGTCAACGATCAGTTCGTGAACCAATGCTCGTCGATCTCGGTCCCACTCGTCCTGCATCGCGTACTGGACCTCGATACAGGTCGCAACCGAGGTCTTCGGATCGTCGATCGTCTCGAGGTCGACGACCGAACTGAGCCAGTCGTTGGCCTTCAGAACCGCGAGAACGACGTCGGTATCAACGTATACGTTTTCGCTCCAGTCGCTCTTCGATGTCCTGCTCGGCGGCGTCAGTCGTTCGCTCGTGCATACGTTTCTGCTGTGCTTCGCGTGCCACCAGCCGGGCACCGTATCGAAGGGTTTCGGACCGTGATCCGAATTTCCCCTCTTCGACGAGCTCGTCGAGTTCGTCGACGAGACCCTCGGGCAACGAGACTGGAATCGATTTTCTGTCCGCGCTCATACATATACATATGTATAGAGATTGTATATGATTTTGGGGCTCGCCAATTTTGCTGGTCGATCAGTTGGGACTTTGCCCCGACGAAACGTCGATATTACGTCCGTAGAATACGAATCGCTGACCTTGACGGTCCCATATTTTGTGGCGCAAAACTGGGGGCACGAGGTTCCGCGAATCGGTGCCCCGGTGATCCCACTCGAAATTGCCTGTGGGTTCAATTCGTAGGTGCTCAACCTCCTCAGCGTGCAAAAAGTCCGATTGTCGATTCAGTGACAATTCTGGGTAATCGATACACTGGCCGGAGGTGGTCTGCGTGACGATCGCGCCGTGGCCGTCGACCGACCACACTTCAACGTGCGATCACTGCTGAGCCCATGTTACCGATCGGTTCTGCCGTGTCTTCGGTGACAACCGCGATCGTGGACACCGCTACTCCGACTGTGGGTCCGATACCCGATCGAGCGGTGAAAGTGGTACTGGTCGTGATATCGCGATCGCCGATCCGATCGATATCCAGGCCCGATTCAGCGAGCACCGCGAGAAGCTGCCGCCCCACGTGTACGGACGATCATAGTAGAATTTGTTGCACGGGATACGGTGAGGGTGCGATCGAAACCCACAGCGATGCTGTCAGTCACCGAGAGCATGCGCCGGCGAATCGCTCCGATCGCGTGTGAGTACGAGGACGGTTTCGAATCGTAAGTCGGCCTCAACGTTCAAGGAGTTCTGACTGTCTGTTATACATGAGTAATGCGTATCCGAACGATAGTTCTGACAGCTCTTTGTCTCTGTCTCATCATCTCCGGTAGCGGCCTCGTCGGCAGTGCCGTAGCCGACAATGGCGGAAACACCAATGAGACTGTACAGTCAGATATCAAGATCGATCCGGCGATCGCCGACGTCGACGGCGAGAAGACGATCGTGGTTAGGCTCGAGGACCGCCCCGATCACGATGTTGCGGCGACGGGGAGCGACGACCAGGTCCCGTCGATGCAAGCCCACGCAGCCGATACCCAGACTGCTTTCGAGCGGTTCGCCGACGGGAACCCTCACGTCGAGATTGAACGGCAATTCTGGATCGCGAACGCCATCCTAGTGACGGTTGATACTGACCAGATTCCGATCGAACGACTTGGGACGATCGATCAAGTGACGGCGGTTCACGACAATTTCGATGTGAACGCGCTCGATGGCGTTGCTGCTGAGGGGACAGCTTCGACGACCGACACTACGAGCCCCGCAGCGCCGTCACCGACAACCGAGTCAATCTCGTCCTCGTCTCAGACGGACACTACCTACGGGCTGGAGATGATCCGAGCGCCTGACACGTGGGAATGGTTCGAGACTCGCGGCGAGGGTGTTAGAGTTGCGGTGCTGGATAGTGGTATCGACGAGGCCCACGACGACCTCCAGCTCACAGAGGACGGTTGGGCGGAGTTCGACGATGAAGGAGAGCAAATCGACTCGGAACCCTACGACAGTGAGTTCCACGGAACACATGTGAGCGGAACGGTCGCCGGTGGTGACGCAAGTGGTACGTGGATCGGCGTTGCCCCCGACGTCGAGTTGATGCACGGCAAAGTCCTCGACGACTCAGGTGGGACCTTCGCACAGGTCACCGCAGGGATGGAGTGGGCGGTGGCTAACGATGCCGACATCGTCAGTATGAGCCTCGGCGGTCCGAATCGAATCGACGCATACATCGAACACGTCCACAACGCTGAGCAGGCTGACTCGATCGTCGTTGCCGCGAGCGGAAACGATGGAGAGGGAACGAGTAGTTCACCGGGTGACGTCTACGAAGTATTCGCAGTCGGGGCCACGGATGAGAACGACGACGTACGTGGCTTCTCGGGCGGAGAGTCGGTCGACAAAGACGAATGGGACGAGCCACCTGCCGAGTGGCCGGACCACTACGCCGTTCCGGCTGTCTCCGCACCCGGTTCCGAGGTACTCAGTGCATATCCGGATAACCAGTGGGTGTTCCTGAACGGAACCAGCATGGCAGCCCCCCATGTCTCCGGGGCGATCGCACTCCTGTACTCGAGCACTGACGAGAATCCGTCACCCGCGGAGACGCGTGAGTTATTCGAAACGACTGCGGAAGACATTGACGAGGGAGAAACCAGACAGGGGAACGGTCGAATCGACGTCTGGAGGGCGGTAAATCTCCATGAGTATCGTACTACCGTTGAGCCGATGCTTACTGCCCCATCGCAAGCAAACGTCTCGGAGCCGGCGACATTTGCTCTTGAAGATGATACCAGCAATGATGGCCTCGACGCGTATCAGGATGCGATCGATGCCTACGAGTGGGACTTCGGTGACGGCACCGAGATGACTACCGAGGACCCGAACGTGACCCATGCGTTCGACGAGGCGGATCCCGGCGAGACGATCGAAGTCTCCGTAACGATCGAAGACGTCGGCGGCGAGACGCAGACGGTGACAACCAACGTGGAAATCATCGATGAAGTTCTACCGATTGCAACCCTCGACGCGAACAAGACCGAGAACGTAGAGGTTGGCCTCGACACGGTTGCGTTCGACGCGAGCGAGTCGACGGACAACCACGAAATCGACCGATACGAATGGGCAGTCGACAACGAGCACACCGAGACGACTGACGGCCCCTCGATCGAGCACACGTTCGCCGACCCCGGCAATCAAGCCGTTTCAGTCACCGTCGTGGATGCGTCCGAAAACGAGAACACGACGTCGGTAACTGTTGACGTCGTGGATACGGTCGATCCGACGGCAGCTCTTGAGACACCCGATGACTCGCTTGTCGGGACGGACGTGACGTTCAACGCCAGCGAATCGACTGACAACCACGATATCGACCAATACAGGTGGCAATTCGGGGATGGAAGTGTCGACGAAACTACGGACCCTGTCACGACCCATACGTTCGACGAGACGGGTGAATACACCGTGAATCTAACAGTCAGTGACCCGTCTGGCAACGAGAACGCCACGAGTACGCCTATCACGGTTCGAGGCCCGCCGTCGGTCGCCCTGGAGACACCTGCCGCGAGATCGACGATCTCGGAGGCGAACGCGACCGTTGAGTACACGCTTGCGGATACGGACCTCGGCAATGCCTCTGAAATCGAGTACCGAGTTGAATATGCGGACGCAGCCGAGGGCGCCGATCCCGTCGTCGACTGGACGGCTGCCGCCTTCGAGTCGATCGAGGAACCCCAGTTGTTGGCCCTTCATACTGGACCCCTCTCAAACGGGGAGTACCTGGTTTCGATCCGGCTTTTGGACGAGCAAGGCGAAGTGCTAGAGTACGACACTGCCACCGATGAGCGCACCATTACGGTCGATCGGGATCCTGCAGTCGATCTTGCCGTTCAGCCGGCTGACAATGACTATCCTAAAATCGGTCCGGAGAACCCGGCGATCGTGAACGTCACGACGACGGACCATCGACACGAGTCGACGATGGTCACGATCACGAAGGGTGAGGAGACCGTCGATCACTGGGATCTCTCAGCCGAAACCGGCGACGGCGAGGCGGCCACGGCCGAGTGGGATGCGACCAATGATACCGACGTGATGGTACCGAGCGGCGAGTACGAGGTCGTTGCCACCGCGACTGACGACCTCGGTAATCAGAACACCAGTTCGACGACAGCCTCCGTCGATACGAACGCGCCGACCGTCTCGATAGACTCGACCGACGGCGAGAGCGAACACGAAGGCGTCGTGTACGCCAATGAGACGACCGACCTCGAAATGATTATTCACGCCGATGACGGTCGGGCGGACCACAGTGAGGTCCAGAACGTATCAGTCGATCTGCTCGCAGATTTCACAACGTACCGTGAGCCAGCAATTGTCGACCAGACCGACGACACGACGTGGACCGCGACGGTCGACGCCTCGGCACTAACCGACGAGGGCGAGTACCATGTCCGTGCGGAGGTAACCGACTGGGCAAAGAACCAGAACGAAACGACTGACGCCGCATCAGTTAAATACGATCGGACGGCTCCAGAACTGAGCACCGTTATTACTGATTACGACGAGGGAGATGAGAGTGCAACGGTCGAGATCCGATCGAACGAACCGCTCGACGACGAACCGTCGATCGAGGTGACCAACTCCGATGGAGACCAACTCCAATTTAACGGACCGTTCGCCGTCGGCGAGTCATCCACTCACTGGACAGGTACGTTCGACATCACCGAGAGAGGCAATTACAATCTGACTGCCACTGGAACGGATCGAGCCGGAAACACTGGAACAGAAATGACGAGCACGACGATCCATCCCACTGTCGCAACCGAGAACCAGACCCTGACGATCTACAACGATCAGACGGGGATGTTCATGACGCTCAATACGACGGCTGACGTCGGCGACGCGTTCGTCACGACCTCGGAGACCCGTGCGCCACCACACCAACTCGAGTCGAACATGCTGGGAGTCGAGTTCTTGACGACGAAACTCGGTTCCGACCTCGATGCAGCCGTGGAGAACGCGACAATCGGTATTCCGACAGATGAGAACCGACTCCCTGATGGCATTGCTACGGACGACGATCGAACCAGTCTGCAGTGGTATAATGACAGCAAACAGCAGTGGGACGACCGGAACCTTACCGTTCGTAATTTCGAAGGCGATGGGGACGATTCCGCAATTGAGGGCGAGTACTGGACCGCGACAGTCGATGGGTTCTCAACCTACGGCGTGGTCCTCAAGGACGACAGTCCACCCGAACTCGTCGATGTGACGCCGGCAGACGGTGACACGCTTGATCACGACACTGAGGAAGTGTCGATCGAGCTCAAGTACGAGGACGATATCTCGGGTGTCAATACGTCTTCGATCGATCTCTACATCGACGACAAACGGGTAACTGACGACGACTATACCCAGATCACCTCCAGCAGGACGACCTACGGGTCACTTGCAGTTGAGTCCGGCAAGTCTTACGAGATCAGGCTGGAAGTCGCCGACGAAGCGGATAATGAAGCGGTCTTCGAGACCGGGTTTGAAGTTGCAGCCGAGGAGTCAGAGGACGACAACGGTGACGGCTCCGACGATTCCGACGACTCTGACGATTCCGGCAATTCCGGCGGCGGTGGCGGCGGCGCACCCGCCCCACAGACTGATGACGGTCCTGACCACCCCGAACCGGAAGCGGTGATCTCGATCGATCCCGACCCAGCGATGGTCGGTGAGGAGATCACGTTCTCCGGTGCGGACTCGGTCGACGAGGAACGGACGATCAACTCCTACGACTGGGAGATCGACGGTGCGACGTTCGATGGCGAGTCGGTCACCAAGGCGTTCGACGCCGCGGGGACGTACGACGTCGAACTCAGCGTTGGCAACGACCTCGGTGAGTCCGATACCGCGACGGCTACCGTGACCGTTGAGGAAGACAAAGAAGAAAAGACCGACGAAGACCCTACAGACGAGGATCCTGCCGATGAGGATCTAACCGACGAGGATCCTGATGATGAGGTGCCAGCCGACGATGAGAGCCCTGACAATCAAGACGATGACAGTATCCCTGGATTTGGGCTGACTGTCGCGATTGTTAGTCTCCTCTCGGTCGCGCTGCTGGTACGCCGACGACAACACTGACGACGCCGCATTCACACACTTTTTGCCGCGATTGGGGCCACTCACGCTGGACGGAACCGGGACCAGTCGATTCATCGACGGGCTCCGCGAGACCGACAAACATATTATCGCGATCGGCGACGAGGGCGACGTTCTGGAAGACGACGAGTGAGATCGTAGCTGATCGCTCACGGCACACGCTATTCGGCCTGGACGACATCCAGTCCAGCAGTGACGATCGAGGCCGAACCCATACCACTCAGTAGATCACGTCCACTGTCTGCGCGTAGATCGGAAACAACAGTTCGAACTGGCGTGTTGGGGCGGTGGGATCGGCGTAGCCGATTAGCCAGCCGGTGTACGCCGTGCCCGGATCGAACTCGAACATCCCGCCGTGCGCTGTGGCCGTTGCCACGCTGGATTCGATCAACTCGATCCCAGTCGTGCGTCCGAATCGGGTGGATCCTGGATCGGTGATTACTCCTCGGACTCGATCGCGTCCGGTTCATTGGCGGAGTCCCGAGCGCACACTGTATACGCCGTACTGAGAAGCAAACGACACTGCCCAGTTCGATGACCGCTGTCACTTCAGTGCCCGAAACGTGCCGTTGCCACAGCTGCAGCCGCATTTGATGCCGATCGGTCGGATCGTCCCGTCAGTCTTGATCTCGGATGCAAAGATGGCCTTGCAGTTTTGACACTGTGCAGCGACTTTCTGCTGCCCGCTTGGGAGTGACATCTAGTTGTTTCAGCATCGTGTTTCGTCATCACTGCTGCCCCAAATCCTGTTGGGACTGCGACCACTGGATTGATCGAGATCGTAGCGCAGACGGCTCGAGAACCGCGCAAGCGAGCGATGGAGCGGCCGATCAGTCGCTGGCAGTCACCAGCCAAAACAACACCCCGAGTTTCAGGAGTGCAACACCGAGCAGGACGATCGTAATACTACCCGGTCCAACCCCCAGCATAGCCGTATGCAAGTGTGTGGGGATACTAATCTATGCGGTTCGATCCGATCGACCGACGGTCGCGACGATCGAATCGACGCACGCGCTTGCCGCTGGCTCCGGCGGAGACACCACAATCGGGACGGAAGTTCGGTGGAGACACCATGACCGGGACGGAAGCTTCGGCAGAGACACCACCAAACGGGAAGAAAGCGGACGGACCCCATTCGCAGCTGCCACGCCAAGCCCTTTTTCACTCCGTGTGGCACCACCAGGCATGGAGTACGACGAGTGGACGACTCGACAGGAGTCGACGACAGTCACGGTCGACGACCACGACCTCGAAGTCGCCTACTACGACGAGGGAACGGGAGACCCACTGCTGTTTTGCCACGGCATTCCGACGTCGTCGTACCTCTGGCACCAGATCGCACCGGCGTTCACAGACGACTACCGGGTCGTCGTCCCCGACATGGTCGGCTACGGCAACTCGGCGATGCACGACGGCTTCGATCGATCGATCAGGGCCCAAGAGGAGATGATCGATGACCTGTGTGCCCAGCTCGATCTCGACCCGATCTCGTTCGTTGGTCACGATCTCGGCGGTGGTGTCGGGCTTCGGTACGCCGTTCACCAACCCGACGCAGTCGACGCTCTCGTCCTCTCGAACGCTGTCTGTTATGATTCCTGGCCGATCGAACGGATCGTCGATCTCGGACTGCCAGCGACGATCGAAGATATGAGCGTCGATGACCTCCAGGGCCTCCTCAACTCGATCTACCACAGCACACTGGCTGACCCCGACTCGAGCGAGCGGTTCGTCGAGGGGATGCTCGCACAGTGGGACTCCGAGCAGGCACTCGTCTCGCTTTCGCGGAACGCGATCGGGACCAACACGAGCCACACGACTGAACTCGATCTCGACGCGATCGATGCCCGAACGCTTGCCCTCTGGGGCGCCGACGACGAGTTTCAGCCGATCGAGTACGGCGAGCAACTCGCGAACGATATCGAGAACGCCGAACTCGTCGGCCTCGACGACGCGAATCACTGGGTGCCGGAGGATCGACCTGCGGCCTATAGTGACCAGCTTCGCGAGTTCCTCGGCGGCTAACCGCCAGTACGCCGATGGACGCACCGTCGGTCTCGGGGCTGGGATGGGGCGATCGTCCACCTCCAGACCCGAATGCGAGTCTGTTAATAGCTGCATGCACAACGATCGGGCAACAGCCAGATGGGTGATACACGATCCGAGAACGCTTCGTTCGAGATCTCATCGACACAGCTACTGCGCTACGCTGGCGGTGTGCTCGCACTCCTCGTCGCCGGACTCCACCTCTTTCACCCACAGTATGGACTCAGTCGCCTCGTCCTGATTCTCACGACGGATCCGGGGTTGCTCATCACGCACCCGCGGCCGGCCGCGTTCGTGCTCTCAGCGATTGCGATCGTCGTCGGCATCTATCTCGCCCTCTTCGAGGTTGCGAGACGGCAACTCTATCTGCTCGGCATCGCGCTCATGCTGACCTACATCGGCGGCTACATTGCGTGGCACCTGAGCGGTCACGGTAGCTTCCTGCCCGGTCGTGAGCCACACTATCACGGTCACGGCCCGCTGGAAACCGTGATCACCCACCTCCGAAATGACGGCTGGGCGGCACTGGCGATCGCCTCAGAGGCGACTCTCGCCGTGATCCTGGCCGTCCTGTATCGGCGCGAGGGTGCAACCCCGGAGTAAGGCTGTCACGTCACGTCTTGCCACCCCCCGGAGGCGGGCCCGTTTAACTCGTCCACAGATCAATGGGGACGCTCATACAGCCCGCGGAAAAACCGCTCGTATGACGCTCCTCCTCCTTGGCGCAGTAGTGGCGCTCTGTCTCCTTCCGTCAGCACTCTTTCTCGGGTTCTGGCACGTGCTCGTTCGCCTGCAACACCAGTCGCTGGTCGCGCGAACCAGTAGCCGAGCGGGCTACACCGATCCAGGGGTCACCTGGGGTGACGTTTTCGACGCCTACGCCGATCCTCAGCAGCGCCTCTTGACACCCCCGTCGGCGTCGCAGCCATCGACGATTACGGGACATCAGTGTCCCGCATGTGCCACACCAAACGATCGGTTCGCGTCGTTTTGCCAGAACTGTGTCCAGAAACTCGACTGAGACACTGCCGGCGGATCGAGTGCACAGAAATTTCGCATCGAAACTCACACCGGCCAGTCCCAAGGTGGTTGGTCAGAGTGCTCCGTCCGGGATGCGAACCGCTCCTGAGACCCTGCTTGCTCCCAGAACATCAGTATGATTCAGATCCGTGGTCACATTCACTGCTCATGGTATGGTTCGCGGAGAAGTGTTCCGTCTGGGATTTGACCCGATCAAATCCTCGCATCGCTCGGCTTTTCGTAATTCAAATCTATGGCCGCATTCGTCGCTCGCGGTATTGGTCGCAGAGAAGTGCTCCGTCTGGGATTTGAACCCAGGTCATCGGCTCGAAAGGCCGAAATGATTGGCCGGGCTACACCAACGGAGCGGACGCATCCAATGCTTACCGGGGGTTAATAAAAAGCGTTCCGTTCCACGGCCGTAGTGACACGTAATCACGTACTCAACTAGCCGTCAGGTTTCGACCGTCTGGTGGGTTGCATCCGGCCCTGTTCGCCATCGGAGACGCATCGTTTCTGTAAGACCACAGACAATATTGGTCGGTGCTCAGCGTATCTCAATGCTTTTGACATCGGACCACGACAGATCGCGCATGAAATACGTTCGATTCCGCGATCCAGCTGGTGCCGTGCGTCGCGGCGAGTTCGAGAACGGCCACGTCCAGTTTGGGACCGAGAGCTACGCGCTCGACGATGACGCGATCGACGTCCTCCCACCGTGTGAGCCGTCGAAGATCGTCTGTATCGGCCGCAACTACGCCGACCACGCCGAGGAGATGGGCTCTGACGTGCCGGATCGGCCGCTACTCTTTTTGAAACCGCCGAACACGATCGCAAGCCACGGCGATACCGTCACGGCACCTGCCGGCAAAGAGCGGATCGACCACGAAGCAGAACTCGGCGTCGTCATCGGCGAGCAGTGTCGACACGTCCCCGAGGAGTCCGCACTGGATGTCGTCGAGGGCTTTACGTGCGTCAACGATCTCTCGAACCGCGACGACCAGCGCGAAGAACAGAACTGGATCCGCGGCAAGGCGTTCGACGGAGCGGCCCCGATCGGCCCATGTCTCGCCACGCCTGAAGAGGTGCCTGCTGACGCGGCCGTCCGATCGCGGGTCAACGGCGAGTTGAAACAGGACGGCTCCCGCAGCCAGCTCATCTTCTCCGTCGCGGAGCTGATCGCGGAGATCACGACCTACATGACGCTCGAACCGGGCGACGTCATCGCGACTGGAACGCCGGAAGGCGTCGGGCCGCTGGCCGACGGCGACGAGGTCGAAATCGAAGTCGAGGGTGTGGGGACGCTCTCACACTCGATTCGCCGTCCCTGATCGGCAGACGCCGGTTGCTGCCGTCGAGACGTTTTTTCCGACTGCTTCGTGTAGCAGTCGACGCCGATCGGCCTCCGGACCGAGCACTGAACCAGCCTCCCGCACGAATTGACGTCACGCATCGCCACGCTCGACCGATCGCGTTGGCCGGAAGACTGCACGGCGTCCGAGGAGGGCGTGGTTTTTGACTGTACCCGACAATCTCAGTGTATGAGCACTGAAGAGCTCGTTTCGCTGCGCCGTGACCTCCACCGAAAGCCAGAGCCTGCCTGGTGTGAGTTCTACACCACTGCCCGGATCGTCGAAGAACTCCAGAGCCGTCTCGACCTCGACGCCCTCCACATCGGACCGGATGCGATCGCTACCGACCACCGGATGGGCGTCCCTGACGACGGCGAACTGGCTGCCTGGGCTGATCGAGCCCGTAGCGCTGGCGTCGGCGAGGGCATGCTCGCCAGACTCGAGGGTGGCCAGACAGGTGTCGTCGCGGTACTCGATCGCGGCGAGGGGCCGACGATCGGGCTGCGGGTCGATATTGACGCCCTCCCACGTGCAGAAAGCGACGACCCGGACCACGTCCCGACCGCAGAAGGCTTTCGCTCCGAACACGAGGGTGCGATGCACGCCTGCGGCCACGACGCGCACGCGACGATCGGGATCGGGGTGCTCGATCGGATCGCCGAAAGCGAGTTCGAGGGGACGCTGAAGGTATTTTTCCAGCCAGCCGAGGAGGTCGTCGGCGGCGGGAAGTCGATGGCGAAAAGCGAGCACATCGACGACGTAGACTACCTGCTCGCGCTTCACATCGGGCTCGACCATCCCACTGGCGAGGTCGTCGCCGGGATCGACGGCTTCCTCGCCGTGCGACACCTCGATGCTACGTTCACGGGTGAGTCGGCCCATGCGGGTGGCCACCCCGAACAGGGTCGCAACGCCGTCCAGGCGATGGCAACTGCCGTCCAGAACCTCTATGGGATCCCGCGACACAACGATGGCGCGACCCGGGTCAACGCCGGTGTCGTCGAAGGCGGGAGTGCGCCCAACGTCGTCCCCGAGGAGGCCCTCATCCGGGCTGAAGTCCGGGGTGAGACGACTGAGCTGATGGAGTACATGCACCACCGGGCCAAACAGGTACTCGAAAGCGCAGCCGAAATGCACGACTGTGAACTTACGACCGAGATCGGTGCGGAAGCACCGAGCGCGACGAGTGACGACGCACTCGTGTCGATCGTCGCCGCCGCAGCAGCTGAGACCGACGGGGTCGATCGGGTCGTCGAACGCGACGACCTCGGCGGAAGCGAGGACGCAACGTTCCTGATGCAGGCGGTACAAGACCGGGGCGGCAAAGCGTGCTACGTTGGCATCGGTACCGACCATCCCGGCGGTCACCACACCGCGACGTTCGACGTCGATGAAGAAAGTATCGGCCACGGCGTCGAGACGATCGCAGGGGCGATCGAACGGATCAGCCGCGATCGGCCGTAAGGATCGGTCATCTGTGAGCCGGCTGACTAACGGTGTACAGACGGCTCTCTGTATCAGTCGCTGTCGTCCGTCTCGTCGCCATCGTCGTCCATCTCGTCGTCATCCTCGTCCTCGTCGGGAGAGGCGTCGACGACGAGTTCGATGTCGAACAGTGCGTCGACGTCGTCGGGTGCTGCCTCGGAGTCGAGATATCCGACGGCAAAGGCCGAATAGACGGTCTCAGCTTCCGGTTCGACGTCGAACACTTTGACGATCTCTCCGTCGTTGTCCTCGCTTGCACCTCGTATTTCAAGGGTGTACTCGCCGGGGTCGACCTCGAACGCAGCGTCGTCGCCGAACGCGGCGTCTTCGACGAGGACCGTCTCACCGTCGTCGATCGTCACGTCGACTGCAGGGGCATCGGGTGATGCGTGGACGAGTCGGACCCGGGCCTGGTCGCCGGGATCGCTCAGATCGTCTTCCAGCACCGCCGGCTCGAAGGGCTGGTTCACGTCGGCGAGTTCGCCGAGTGCGGCGATCGTGTAGTCGCCGTCGCCGATTTCGAGTTCCTCCTCGTAGACGGCTTCGTCGTCGCCAGCCGCCGTAATCATCACATCGTACGTGCCAGCGTCGAGTTCGAGATACTCGCTTACTGCACGGTACGGGACGTCCTCTAAGACCGGGTCGTCGTCGACGTAGACGTCGACGTTCGGTGCGTCGGGCGAGAGATGGGCGGCGCGAACGCCAGCCGTTCCATCCAGCTCGTCGTCCATTTCATCGTCGTCCCCAGCGGACTCATCGTCCATTTCATCGTCGTCTCCGGCGGACTCGTCTTCGTCGTCTTCGTCGTCGCCACCGAGACAGCCAGCGATCGTTGCAATCCCTGTTCCACCGATCAGTGCCAGGACACGTCGTCGCTTCTGGTCGTGTTCCATTCCGTATAGTCCCATTGTCGGCTGTATGATCAGTATACTCCCCACAACGAATTACAGGCAATACATAACAAATATCGATGCCAGTCGACGGGGTGTCTCATACGGATTGGTGGGACTGCACCACGTCGATACGGGCAATACTGTGGCTCTATCCCACCGGGCTGGGTCTAGTACTTCGGATCGGCTCCTGTCGTCTCGTAGACCGCATCCATCAGCTCGTCACGCCGTTGCTGCCAGTTTGCGAGTGCACCGGGATGAGTGGGGTAGTTTTCGTAGTGGGCGAGGAGGTCGTCAGCGCGGCGTTTTGTCTGGTAGAGGTTCCAGATGGTATCCCAGTGGCCGCGACTTTTGAGCAGTGCCTCGAGCTTGAGCTTCAGGCCGATGTCCGTGCTCCCCGAATAGAGCGCCTCGGCGAGTTTGTCCCCGGGCATCGCGGCGAGTAGCCCCATCAGGTCGTCGACGTCGATCGCCGTCGAGAGGATGTTGTAGACGTCCAAGGCGGCGTAGCGGGCCCCGAAGTGATCCATCACGCGCTCGTTGTATTTCCAGAGCGTGGCCTCGCCGTAATCGCCCGTCTCCAGGGCTTCGATCGCCTGTTCGGCGGCGTACGTGGCGGCGTAAGCAGCGCCAGCGATCCCGCCGCCAGTGGTGGGGTTGACGTGTCCGGCGGCGTCGCCGATCGCCATGTAGCCGGGATGCACTGCGGAGTCGTAGGGTCGACGGGTTGGGAGCGCAGCGCCGAGTTTGTCTTCGACTTCTGCGCCGGCGAACTCGGGACGGTTCTGGAGATCGCGCTTGAGGTCGTCGACGAGTTCCATCGGCTCCTCGGTCATCTGGAAGCCGAGTCCGGCGTTGATTTCGGTTTCGGTCCGGGGGAAGTACCAGAGATAGCCCGCGGCCCGCTCGGTCGGCTTGAACACCAGCGCGTCGGACCACTCGACGGGTTCGTCGACGTGGACGATTTCGCGGTAGGCCGAACAGAAGTGGGTGTAGTTGACGTTCGTATCGAACGTCGAGGTAGAGAAGTCGACGTTGTCCTGGAGGATAGACAGCGAGCCGGCAGCATCGATAACGATGTCGGCCTCGTAGGTGTGTGGCGTCCCCTTCCGAATCGCCTCGACGCCGGTGACCCGGCCGTCGTCGGCCTGCGTGACGTTCTGAACGATAGTGTCGTAGTGGAACTCGGCTCCAGCCTGCGTTGCGCCCTCGATGATCAGCCGACCGTACTCCCAGCGATCGATGACTGCCAGCTCACCTGGAACCGGAATCTCGAGGACGGTGTCTTCCTGTGGGATCTCGAACCGACCGTGGTCGACGTCGGTGTTGGTGAACGCGGGTTCGAGCTGCGATTTCGGAATCGCATCGGGGAAGGCATCGGCACCTTTCAGGGCGTCGCCACAGGCGATATGGCCTGCCTCGTCTTCGGTTTTCCGTTCGAGGACGACGACGTCGTACCCCTCCCGTGCGATCGCTGCTGCAGCGTAACATCCTGCAGTCCCGGCCCCGACCACGACAGCATCGGGCGAGTGCCGTTCGGCCGCCGTGGTGGTGGACTGCTCCTGCGTACTCATATCAGCACAGTGGACACCGCGGTATGAAAACGTTTTATGTGCGGTTCCCGCCGGGAGGCCCCTCACGATCGCAACCGAAGTATTCCGTCGCTCTGGGCCCAACAGATTTGTAATAAAGAGTTTTGGTGCGGTCGTCCGTAGCCGACAGTATGACTGAGTATACGGTCGAATTCGTCGGCACAGGCGAATCGATCACGTGTTCGGACAAAGAAACCGTGTTGAGCCGGTGTCTCGAGGAAGGGATCGCCCAGGAGTACTCCTGTCGGGTTGGCATGTGTCTGGCGTGTTCGGCCGAGATCATCGAGGGCGAGGTTACACAGCCGGCCGCTCGCGGGCTGACAGCAGAGGAAGCCGAACGCTATGCACTCACCTGTATGGCACGACCACAGTCCGATCTAAAGCTCGATCGGGGCGTGTATCCGCCGAGTATCGAGGGCGACGTCGAAGCCAGCGGCTCGGACGATCCGGCCGTCGCAGACGACTGATTCTGTCGAGAGGGCGGCGATCGGTTTATGGGGCTGCCTCCGTGAGCGAGAGTATCACAACTCCGGTGGCTTGTTCCCCCGCAGACCGTGATGCGATCCAGGCGAGAAATATCCGATCTGTCACCGGTCGTGCACGCGCCAGACACAACCCCAACACGGTCTGGCAGCTGAGTGCCGTACCGACGGTATGGATCGCCAGACGACACGACGGGCCGTCCTCGCGACGGCAGCGGTCTCGATCGCGGGCTGTCTCGGCGACAGCTTCGGCTCGTCTGAGCCGGAGAGACAACCGAGTGACGCCACGCTCCCGATCGCAGACGAGCAGCTCCCGATCGAGTGCGACCTCGAACTGCTTCGTGAGGAGCTCGTCGATGGCGGGGTTCCACAGGACGGCATTCCGTCGATCGACGAGCCAGCCTTCGAATCCGTCGACGACAGTGGCGATCGGTTCGACGATGGCGACCCGGTGTTCGGCGTCGTTCACGAGGGCAAGGCTCGCGCCTATCCCCAGTCGATTCTCGTCCGCCACGAAATCGTCAACGACACGATCGCGGAGACGCCTATCGCCGTCACCTACTGTCCGTTGACGGGGACGGCGATGGGCTTCGAACGCGGCGACGTCGAGTTCGGCGTCTCGGGACAACTCCTGAACAGCAACCTCGTCATGTACGATCGACGGGCGGAAAGTCTCTGGCCGCAGATGCTCGCGACGGCGATCGATGGACCAGACACCCGGTCGTCGCTTCGAGAACTGCCAGTCTTCTGGAGCCGCTGGGAGCAGTGGCGATCGGCGTTCCCGGACTCGCAGGTACTCACCGAGGAGACGGGCCACATCAGAGACTACGACGACGACCCCTACGGGAGCTACAATCCGAGAGGCGGCTACTACGAAGCCGACAGCGGTCCGATTTTCGAACCGTTGGCAGCGGACGATCGAGAGCCGCCAAAGCGGATGGTCGTCGGCGCGCGCCCACCCGAGGGAGCGTTCGCGATCGATCGAGCGTGGCTCCACGACGAAGAACGGGTCGCGTTCGAACACGAGGGGACGTCGGTCCTCGCCGTCCACGACAGCGACACCGGCGCGAATCACTGTTACTGGAACCCTGACGACGTGTCGTACACGCTGGACGACGGCTCGCTGGTCGACGATGACGGAGTATCGCACCCCCTCGATGAGCCACCACTGGAGTCGATCTACACGTACGACGCGATGTGGTTCGCGTGGATGGGGTTCTATCCATCATCGGCGTACTACCAATGACGACGGAGAACCGATCGAGCGGTGGGCCGATTCACACCGCCGCCACGCGTCTCCGCCAGCGAAGCCGGACGACGTGGGCCGCGATCGGGCTGCTGGCACGTCACCCGGCTGGGATCGGCATTTCGATCGCCGTCGCGGTGGGCTATCTCGTCGGCTACCTGTGGGCGATCGACCTGCTGTCGATCAGACCTGGCCTCGGGGTGTCGTGGATGCTGATCGACGATCCACTCAGCCGGCTGTTCGATCGGACTGGTCCCATCAACTTCGAACCGATCGCTCTGCTGGATCTGTGGGTGCTCCGCGTGCTCGTCGCACCGATCGATCTGGCCGTCGGCGGAGCCCTCGCGGTGCTTGCCGGCCTCAATCTCGGACTCGCATATCTCGCCATCGTCCAGCCAAAAGCCTGTGGGATCGGTGCGGGCTCCGGTCTCGCTGCGGCTGTCCCGGCGTTGCTGTCGGGGTCGGCCTGCTGTGCGCCGGTGATCGCGATCGTCCTCGGGATCCAGCTCAGTGGGACGCTCCTGACCGTTCTCCCGTGGCTGTTGCCGATCGGTGCCGTGCTGTTGCTCGCCAGTCTGTTGTACGTCGGTGGACTCGTCGGAATCGAACGTGCAGAGCAGACGACGACATGAATAGCGGTTGAATGGCACTGCCGAAACTGGATTCGGGACCGCTGCGTCGTGAATGGACTCGATACGGCAACGGCTCTGCCGTCACGGCAGCTGCTGGCAACCCGACGCCACCGATCAGTCGACGAAGTCGATGTCGTCACCCTGTGCCGGCGCCTCGGGCTGGACGGCCTCGCCATCCGGCTGGCCATAGATCTGGGGCGACTCGACGCCCGTGACGACGATCATCGTCCGCATACTTCCCTCGAGGGTCTCGTCGATCGAGGTCCCCCAGATGATCCGTGCGTCGGGGTCGATCCGGTCGTAGATCTCCTCGACGACACCCTCTGCCTCCTCGATAGCCATATCGTTGCCACCAGTGACGTTGACCAGTGCCGAGCTCGCACCGGAGATGTCGACGTCGAGCAGTGGCGATCGCAGGGCCGTCTTCACGGAGTCTTGGGCTTTCGCCTCGGAGTCGGACTCGCCGAGACCGATCATGGCGACGCCACCGCGTTCCATCACCGTCCGAACGTCGGCGAAGTCGAGGTTGACGAGGCCCGGTTTCGTGATCAGTTCCGTGATTCCCTTCACACTGCGCATCAACACCTCGTCGCTGACTTTGAACGCCTGCCGGACGGGGAGTTTGCCGACCGAATCGAGCAGTCGATCGTTGGGGACGACGATTACCGTGTCGCTTACGTCACGAAGCCGCTCTAGACCTGCTTCGGCGTTCGTTCGCCGAACCTCACCTTCCGCCGTAAACGGCGTCGTGACGATCGAGATCGTGAGCGCGCCAGCCTCGCGGGCGGCTTTGGCGACGACGGGTGCCGACCCCGTGCCGGTCCCGCCACCGAGACCGGCGGTGACGAACACCATATCCGAACCGTCGATCGCATCGTAGATGTCCTGTTGGCTCTCGAGTGCAGCTTCCTCGCCGACCTGTGGGAGCGAGCCGGCACCGCGGCCGCCGGTCTTCTCCTCGCCCATCAGAATCTTCGTGTCGGCTTCGATTTCGACGAGGTGTTGAACGTCGGTGTTTGCGGCGACGAGCTTTGCACCGTGGATCCCTTCCTCCTGCATGCGGTTGACGGTGTTCCCACCGGCACCGCCACAGCCGACGACAGTGATGTCGGTCTGGAGGTCCTGAAGCACGTCTTTCAGTTCGTCGTCGGTCATCGTCCCCGTCTGTTGTGGACCGTCGGCCGGTTCGTGTCCGTCCTGGTGTCCGTCGTCGGGGACCGCCTCTTCCCCGTTCTCGGCCTCGTCGATAGCGTCGTCGATGAGTGAGTCCATTCTTGGCCAACTCTAAACAATGGAGCATAATTACCTTTCCCCTGTACGTCAGACAAGCGTCTGACATAGTATCAGAGGATTACTCTCATCACGTATGTCGGGAAGAAAATAGGAGACAGCGACTGGCCGTCCCGCAGTAACCGTTCGTTACATCAGATCGGAAAGGTATGCGTTCGCTGACTGGAAACCGTCTCGGGATCGATCTCCCGTCCGTCGACCGTCACTGACTCGCCCGTTGCGAGCGCACCGAACTTCGGTCCTTCGGGGACGCCGATCGTCCGCGCGAGTGCCGGATCGAACCCGGTTTCTTCGGCGACAACGGCGTCGTCCTCGATCGTCACCGTGTCGTACTTGTTCTCGAGCACTCCAGCCAGTGCGTCGATGATCGACTCGCGGCCGTCGGGCGATCGAACCGCCGCCGTCGATCCGACACGGCTGCCACCGTTGTCGGTGGTAAAAGCGACCGTGTGCCGTTCGACGATCGCCCGGACTCGATCGGGATCGATCCCCTCTGCGGTGTCGATCAGCTCGTCCGGAAGGTCGACGACGACGAACGACTGGTCGCGGTGCTCGCCGAACCGGGTGCCGTCGTCGATAGGGGCGAGCGACGTTTCGACCGCCTCGACGAGTGCGAGCGATCGATCGTCGACCTCGCGAAGCCAGGTTTCGCTGACGATGCGGTAGCCGAGGTCTTCGATGGTGGCTTCAAGGTCGGGCTGGTCGCCGTCGACGGCCGCGAACTCGGCGTTGCTCGCCGTAAAGACGCGATCGATCACCTCGCGATGGCTCGCCGGCCGTCCCATCGCTTCGAGCGCCCAGGCAGCCGCGATATGGCCGACAGCCCACGAGGTCTCCCGGACGATTCGCTCGAACCGGGGGACGTAGTGGCTGCCGCCGAAACCGACGAGCTGTCTCTCTCGATGTGGAGCCACGCCACGCAGGTCGAGAATCGCGCGGGCGACCGCCTCTGCACCCGCCGGATCGTCCCACTGTTCGTCGTCGCTCCCGAGTTCTGCGAACAGGGACGGACAGCCGACCTCGGTCGGACCGTGGTGGGTACACTCCATCCCGACGTCGTACTCGTCGGGCGCGTGGGTCTCGAAGGCCTCGAGCAGCCGTACCAGTGCGTTCGGACACGCTTCCGCGAGGGCCTCGTCCTCCCCGCCAAATTCCGCCGGACCGAGATTCCCCGTGAAATGGCCCGTCAGGAGGGCTCCGGTATCGCCGGCGTGGCGCGAGGCAAAGACGAGCAGATCTGGATCACAGTCGAACGCCTCGACAGGTGATTCGAGATCGAGATGGCGTTCCTCGAACGATCGGAGCTCGGCGCCATCGGTTCGGTAGTAGGTCCCCCCACCGTCGGCTGCCGGACGGTCGTCGTCGCTGTGTTCGGTCCACGCGGCGTGCTCACGAAGCTGGTCACAGATGTGTACCGACGCTCGATCGGCACGGCTTTCGACGATCGCGATCACGACGTGATGTCAGTGGTGGGTGTTTGAATACGCTGCGCTCCTGGCACGATCGGTGCGGGCCGGTTGTCCGGTCTGTCGTCTCACACCGTGATCACTCTGTTTGGCTCGCACCAACGGATCGTCTCACTGCCACCACGCCTTTGACCTCCTCTCGCACCTGAACTCGCGGCTATGCGATCGCACGAGATATCAGTCGATTCGGACGACCACGACATATCAGCCGATTCGGGCAACCGGCTAGCCACAGCGCGCATCGGGCGGAGAGGCCGACGGTCGACGCGAGTGCCTGTCGACTCGGTTGACCGAACAGTGGCTCAATACGACTGAGCGCTGTTCAGTACAGCGCCACGAAAGGTTTATGATCTTGTGTATTGTTACCATGCGTTGTGATAGTTGATGAGTAGACGCAGATACGAGTGCGACGAGTGTGCAGCAACCGTGTATCCACACACGTATCGTGCCAGCTGTCCGGAATGCGGTGGCTCATTGCGATCGGGCCTGCTCTCGTAGTTCAGCGGTGCCAACGACACGGCACAAGCACAGCCGATCGGTTGCAACAGAGCACGATTCGACCCGACGAAACAGAATCGACCAGCGACGGGTGGCCAGTCAGGGCACCAGCAGGTAGACGAAGACGACGTAGCCGACGATGAGTGCGCCACCGTCGAGACGACTCAGTCGGCGGCCATACCCCATCATTCCGATTACCAGGACGGTGAAGGCGACCACCATCGGCAACTCGAACCGAAGCGTCGCTGGGGCGATTTCGATCGGGGTAATCAGTGCGACGATCCCCAGCACGGCGAGAATGTTGTAAATATTGGAGCCGACGACGTTTCCGATCGCGAACTGGGTCTCGTCGCGTAGCGCGCCGACGGCCGAGGCTGCCAGTTCGGGGAGTGACGTACCGAGCGCGAGGACGGTAAGCCCGATGAACAGGTCCGAAAAGCCCAGTGCCGACAGGAGCGTCGTCCCGCCGGAGACCAGCCATCGCGAGCCAATGACGAGCGCAAGGAGTCCGCCGAGGACGAGCGCGACGTCCCGAACTTTGATTCCCTCTCTGGTCTCGGGAGTGTCCTGCATCGGTGCTGGATCAGCGTTGACCATATAGACGAGGTAGCCGGTGAACGCGCCGAGAGAGAGGAGGAATATGGCACCTTCGAGACGACCGATCGTCCCGTCCAAACCGAGGACGACGAGCAAGAGTGCCGAAAAGAGCATGAACGGAACGTGGCGCCGCATGACGACTCTCGAGACCGGTAGCGGTTTGATGAGTGCGGCGATCCCGAGCACCAGTCCGATGTTCGCGATGTTCGAGCCGACGACGGCGCCGAGGCCGATGTCCGTCGACACGTCGAGCGCACCGATCGTCGCGACGAAGAGTTCGGGAGCCGTGGTGGCGAAGGCGATGACAGTCACACCAACGGTCGCTGCGCGCAGACCGATCCCCAGTGCGAGTCGACCGGCACCCGCGACGAGGAGTTCGGCTCCGGCGTACAGTGCGATGATCCCGCCCGCGAGCAAGAGAATCGCGAACGAGACGCCAGAGAGCATACGCAACGGTACTAGAGAACGGCGTATAAGAATCCCGAAACGGACCGAGACACCCTCCTATTGCGATCGACCGACGTGTGGAGGAAGTCGGACGCCAACGTGGGGACCACCGAACGTAACTGCCGGTGAACAGAGAACACGATTCACCCGCAATGTTCGGAAAATCGCAACTACAGGGCTAGTCGGCAACGGGCAGTGGGCGTGCCGCTGAAACCGATCCGGTCCAGTTGCCGAACGTGGATCGGCCGGATCGATATCGGGCGGTGGTCTCGGCGTGAGTGAACTTAGTCCGAACTGTGGAACGGCACGAAGCCGCAGTTTGGACAGCCGTTATGTTTCGTCGTCTGGTAATGTAGTTCACAATTACATTCCGTGCAGTTGTAATGTGATTGGGTCATCGGTTGTAGGAACAGGAGGGACATACAAATGCTTTTTGCGGATAAAAATCGGGAAAAAAATTAATCATTGCAAATGTCCCGGCGGCTCTGATCGACGACACAGAACGGGTCCTCACACCACTGGCCAGCAGAGAGACCGGCGACGCTGGACGACTCATTCGCACCGCAGACCCCTTCGTACCGCAGACTCCTTCATACCGCAGCCCCCTTCGTACCGCATCTCGATACGCGCCTTCTCGGTACGATAGCCAGAATCCAGCTACTACGTCCAGAAGACACACGCGCACAGAAACACATCGATTATGTCCCCACCACGGCGAGTTGGGAGTATGGCTATGGACGTGTACGGGCTGCTCGGCAACCCGGTCGGTCACTCGCTGTCACCACCGATGCACGAGGCTGCGTACGACGACCTCGACCTCGACGCACGGTACGTCACCTTCGAACCCGATCAGGATGCGATCGCCGCCGCGATCGAGGGTGCCGGCGCACTCGGCGTTTCCGGACTGAACGTGACGATCCCGTTCAAACAGGACGTCCTCGAACTCGTTGTCGCTGACGAACTGGCGACGCGAATCGGCGCGGTGAACACTATCGATTTTACCGGCGACGGGGGACCAACTGGACACAACACCGATGCAGTGGGTGCGCTCCGGGCACTCCAGGACCACGGTGTGACGATCGACGGTGCGGACGCGGTCGTCGTCGGGGCCGGCGGTGCCGGCCGAGCGATCGCGTTCGGCCTCGCCGACGCAGGTGCGACCGTCGCGATCGCAAACCGAACGGAATCGACGGCTCACGACCTCGCTGACTCCGTCCCTGAGGCGACGGGACACGGGCTCGACGCACTCTCGACACTTCTTGCAGATGCTGACGTGCTGATTAATGCGACCAGCGTCGGAATGGAGGAGGACGCGACGCCGGTTCCGAGGGAGTTGCTCCACGATGAACTCGCCGTGATGGACGCCGTCTACCAGCCACTTGAGACGCGGCTGCTTCGAGACGCTGCTGACGTCGGTGCGACGACCGTCGACGGCGCGTGGATGTTGCTGTATCAGGGTGTCGAAGCGTTCGAGCTGTGGACAGGTCAGGACGCGCCGGTCGACGCCATGAACGCGGCATTGCGATCGAAACTGTAACGCCCAGTGGGGCCGCGTTAACTGCTTCCCTCTCGCATATCAGCCGAATTTAAGTGCCGGTGCGAACTATATCGGCATAATGGCAATCCTCCAGAAACTGAAGTCGCTGTTGGGATTCGACGACTCGGGGTCGGAGCGAGGGAGTGCACGCGAGGTCGGCGTCACGGTGGAACGGGAAGGGTCACAGCAAGACACCGATACGTCGGACGCCTCCGAGACTGCGCCGGCGCCCTCATCCGTGAAAGACGACTCCGAACCGGATCGTGACACTGCCGCCGACACGACGGATGACGAACTGGACGGCGACGACCCGGCAGCAGCCGGCTCGACTGCCGCTGGTTCGACCGACTCGATCGTCGAATCGACAGACAGCGCCGAACAAGCGGCCGAACCAGCCGAAGCCGCGGGCCCGACAGAGACGGACGCGGCACCGACGACGGAGAAATCAGCCGACGTGACTCCGGACGGTGAAGAGCCTCCTGTGGACACGCCCGAGGAGGGAGACGAGACTGATGAACCCGACGACGTGTCCGTGACCGAGGCAGAACCCGAACTCGAATCCGAGGACGAGGCCGAACCCGAGTCCGACGAGGAGACTGTGTCCGAGGCCGAACCCGAACCCGAATCCGATGAGGAGGCTGTGTCCGAGGCCGAACCCGACGACGAGACAGCGGCTGACGCTGAACCGGAAGCCGATGAGGCTGCCGCCGAGACAGAAGCCGACGAGTCCACTCCCAAGGAGGACAGCGAGCCCGTCGACGTCATCAAGGGAATCGGACCGGCCTACGCCGATCGCCTCGCAGATGCTGGTGTCGAGACTGTCGCCGAACTCGCGGCCGCCGACGCGGCCACGCTCGCCGGGGAGACGGATATCTCCGAAAAGCGCATCCAGGGCTGGATCGATCGAGCCGAAGTCAGATAAGACGACGGTCCCGGTGGCGCCGTCCAACTCACTCCGCTCTCAGCGCAGTCACCACCTCGCCGCTCGTCGAGTCCCCCGAAACCGCAAGAGGATTAATTCTCGGTCACCTTCAGTTTCACATGACCGATCCGCGGGTCGTCACCACACTGACTGAATTTCGGGCTGCCGTTCGTGAGTACGAGCCTGCCCAGCCGACGACACGTGGCGTCCGGATCCCGATCGAAGTTCGTGTGACGGTTCCGGATCCATTTCTCGCGTATCGCCGTGCCCGATCGGAGACGGGTGGCGTCATCCTGGAGACGACCGGCGGCCACCGTGGCTGGGGGTACTTCGGCGTTGATCCGATCGATCGAGTTACCGTCTCCGGCGATGCTGTGACGCGAACACCGGACGACGGTTCCCCATCGCTGGCTGCCCTGGAAGGGGTTCTCGATACCACCGAACTCGTCCGGGGGGACTGTGACGTTCCCTACCCCTGTGGGGCGATCGGCTGGCTCTCCTACGACATCGCTCGTGAACTGGAGTCTCTCCCCGACGCCGCCGTCGACGATCGTGACTTGCCACGGCTCGAAGTGGGGGTCTTCGATCGGCTCGCGGCGTGGGAAGAGCCAACTGACGGCGACGTCACGCTGCGGATCACGGCCTGTCCGCGAGTCGACGGATCCAGCGCACGTGTACGCGCCGAGAACGAAGACAACGCAAACGACGAGAACGAAGACAACGCAGACGAGGCCGGTGAGCCAGCCGACGCTGCGATCGAAGCCGCCTACGAGCGTGGCCGCGAGCGGGCCCTCGACCTCGCACGCGCCGCAGTCGACGGCGACCCCGCGATCGGCGAACCGCCAGTCGACCGGTCGGAGGCGACGTTCGAGAGCGACTGCGGACGCTCGGCGTTCGCCGATCGGGTCCGGCAGGCCAAAGCGTACATCAGAGATGGCGACACGTTTCAGGCGAACATCTCACAGCGCCTGACTGCACCCGCAGCAGTCCACCCGGTGGCAGCGTACGACGCCCTTCGACGGGTGAACCCGGCACCCTACTCCGGGCTCCTTGAGTTCCGTGCGGCCGATCTGGTGAGCGCGAGTCCGGAACTGTTGCTCGAACGCGAGGGGACAGACGTCCGAACGGAGCCGATCGCGGGCACCCGACCCCGGGGCGCGACGGCCGAGGAAGACGCTGCGCTCGAGGCCGATCTGCGCAGCGACGACAAAGAGCGTGCGGAACACGCGATGCTGGTCGATCTGGAACGAAACGATCTCGGTAAGGTCTGTGCGTACGGCTCCGTCGACGTTGCCGAGTATCGCCGAGTCGATCGCTACTCCGAGGTTATGCATCTCGTCTCGAACGTAACGGGGGTCCTCCGCGACGAGCAGACACTTGCAGACGCGATCGCGGCCGTCTTCCCGGGGGGGACGATCACGGGGGCCCCGAAACCGCGGACGATGGAGATTATCGACGAACTCGAGACGACACGCCGTGGCCCCTACACGGGAAGTGTCGGGATCTTCGGCTTCGACGGCCGCGCGACGCTGAATATCGTCATCCGGACGCTGGTTCGCCAGACCGACGAGTACCACCTCCGGGTCGGGGCGGGAATCGTCCACGACTCTGACCCCGACCGAGAGTACGACGAGACCCGTGACAAGGCCCGGGCGCTGATCACCGCCGTCGACGAGGCGCTAGGCGAGCGCGCGGGGATGACACTCGAGGCTGACGGTGGTGTCGCCCGGAAACAATCAGCCGATCGGCGATCCGATCGAGGTGAGTCGGATGAGTGAGGAGAGTAGGCGGGCGAGTGAGGTGAGTGGGCAGAGGAGTGAGGGCTCTCCCGCGATCGAACGGGACGGTGCTACGACCACCGAGGGCCGAATTCTCGTCGTCGACAACTACGATTCGTTCGCGTACAATCTCGTACAGTACGTTGGCGAGATCGCAGACGAGGTGATCGTCCGGCGCAACGACGCGATCGACCTCGACGACGTCGATGCGATTTCGCCGACCGGGATCGTCGTCTCGCCCGGGCCGGGGACGCCGGAAGAGGCGGGCGTTTCGATCCCACTGTTCGCCGAGACCGAGTATCCGATTCTCGGGGTTTGCCTCGGGCATCAAGCCCTCTGTGCGGCAAACGGGGCACCGGTCGTTCACGCACCCGACGTCGTTCACGGGAAGCCGTCGACCGTCAGTCACGACGGGGACGGAATCTTCAGCGGCCTCCCAACTGAGTTTCAGGTAGGCCGCTATCATTCCCTTGCCGTCGAGCGCGAGGATCTACCCACGTCACTCGTCGAAACGGCCCAGACGACCGACGAACGCGGCGTGTTGATGGCCGTTCGACACCGCGAGCGACCACACATCGGCGTCCAGTTTCATCCCGAGAGTATTCTGACGCGACAGACGGCAGACACCGCCGACGAGAACGGCATCTCCCTCGCGGTCGGCAAGCGGATGATCGACAACTTCTGTCGGTTCGCCACCACGGCCAGCCGAACCGGCGAGCCGGGAGTCGACGATGAGTGAGGAGTTGCAGTATCACGTAGACGGTGCGATCGTCCCCGCGAGCGACGCGACTGTGAGCGTCGAGGACCGCGGCTTTCAGTACGGCGACGCTGCGTTCGAGACCTGTCGAGCGTACGGCGGCACGATCTTCGGCTGGGACGCCCACGCCGATCGACTCGATCGAACCTGCGAGGCGCTCTCGATCGAGCACGGCTGCTCTGCTGTCGACCTTCACGGGCGGATCGAGGAGACACTCGCGGCGAACGATATCTCGGACGCCTACGTCCGGCTCTCAGTCACACGCGGCGTCCAGCCCGGAAAGCTCACCCCACAGCCGGCCGTCGATCCGACGATCGTCGTCATCGTCAAACCGCTTCCCCGCGGCGGGACCGAGGGCGAATCGGTCTGGGACGAGCCGGCGACGGTCCAGACGGTCGAGACCCGGCGGATGCCAGACGCGGCGATCCCTGCCGCTGCGAAGACGCACAATTACCTGAACGGCATTCTCGCGAGAGCCGAGTTGCGAGGCGACGATGGGACGATCCAGGCGGATGAGGCGCTCATGTGCGACCTCGATGGTAACGTCGCCGAGGGTGCGACGAGCAACGTCTGGATCGTCCGTGACGGCGTGCTCTACACCCCGTCGATCGACGGGCCAGTGTTGCCGGGTATCACCCGCGCTCTCGTCAAGCAGCTGGCTGTCGAGGCCGAGTTGGCCGTCCAGGAGGGGGCGTATACCGTCGACGACGTTCGAACGGCTGACGAAGCGTTTCTCACCAACCGAACCTGGGAGCTCCGGCCGATCGCGACGCTCGATGGGCACGCGATCGGTGGCGGTCCGGTTACCGATCGGCTGTCTCGGCTGTACGACGAACGCGTCGAACGGACCTGTTACAGTGGTACAGGAGAAAGCCCACGGCTTTAGCCCTGTCTCTTACCCACAAGTTCTATTCCCGTAGCTGAGAAGTTGAGGCTGGGAGATGGGACGAGATCAGCGGAGTTGGCAACCTGATCTGGACGATGACGGGGAGTTGTGTGACATGGATGTATCAG
>LFCJ01000361.1_pt1 | contig 27549 bp, 35 predicted proteins | sample 643141 | NCBI WGS metagenome assembly LFCJ01 (sample SAMN03766243, study PRJNA286221) | soda lake metagenome | biome: soda lake; feature: Kulunda steppe; material: water; isolation source: sample B1-Br-g2 brine of Lake Bitter-1 | place: Russia: Kulunda steppe | collected 2010-07
GTGAGTGTGTATGCTCTGCTTTAAGATGGCCTGTATGTGTGTGTGTGTGTGAGTGTGTATGCTCTGCTTTAAGATGGCCCGTGTGTGTGTGTGAGTGTGTATGCTCTGCTTTAAGATGGCCCGTGTGTGTGTGAGTGTGTATGCTCTGCTTTAAGATGGCCCGTGTGTGCCAGGCCATGCTTGGAGACCGTGCGCGTGCTCACCCTCACTCCTGACTGTGCAGCGCACCATCACTCCGGACTCTACGCGCGCCTCTCTCCAGCCGTCCTGCCTGACATGCTGACTGTTGTGCCTCCCTTTACCAGGGCCAACTGGCCTGACTGTCGCATGCCACATTTGGTGTGACGATCCAGGCCGACCTGCCTGACGACACGCTGAGGGGCGTGTCTGTGCCGGTGCTGCTTGTCTGCTCGGCTCGTGATAGGCTGCTGCCCTCCATCCAAGAAGGTGAGCGTAGCAGCAGCAACAGCAGCAGCAGCAGCAGCAGCAGCGTTGTTGGCACAGCAGTCTCTCCTGCGGTTGCAGCCTGTAGGGCTCAGCAAAGCCGCACATAGCCCTGATCGGCCTGGCTGTCAGCCAGCAGGAAGCACCGCCAGCAAAACCCTGGGGCGTGGCACTCATGCCGCCTTGGACGGGACGGGACCTGCATATGGGCTGAACTTTGTTCAACCTCCCATCACGCATGTAGCTGTGCCAGGGCCCTATCACAAGTTTGGCTAAGCCAGGGCCCCATTGCGCATTTGTTCTCCACCCAGGCCCCATCAATGATGGGCCATCATGCGTTTGGCTAAGCCAGGGCCCCATTGCGCATTTGTCCCAGCCCAGGCCCCATCACGCGTTTGGCTAAGCCAGGGCCCCATTTTGCATCTGTCCCAGCCCAGGCCCCATCAAGTGTTTGGCTAAGCCAGGGCCCACTTTGCACTTGTCTCCGCCGGCGTCCAACCAACCCACCGCCACATAGGCCCCACCCCTTTGGCGCACAAGCGCTCCTATTCATACCAGCACATACTGTATGCTGTCCCTTTCAACTGGGCCAACAATTCGCGCTTACACACAGGCACGCATGTGCATGCACCCACAAGTGCGCACGCGCGCAGACGTGCACACTGACGGGCACGCTAAGCGCCATGTTCACGCACCCGTGTGTCCAACTGCAGGCGCTCGGCTACAGCGCCTCATCCCGGGCGCGCAGCGTGTGATCCTGCCAGACAGCGGGCACGCCGCACTGCTGGAGTGGGACGTGAACTTGGGCGCAATGATCGCTAACGCCTTCCCTGACCCAGAGGCAAAACGCATGCGTGAGTCGCACGCTGCCTGCTGCGCGCTAAGGGACACCTGGCTCATGCGCACGTGCAAGCACGATGTATGGCTGGAACACCCGCGCGCGGCACTGGTCCGTGGGGTAGGATGCAGCTGCAGCATGATGCTGGATTTTTTGGCGGGGGTGTGAACAGAGAAGGACAGCCAGGAGTGAATTGGAGCGAATGGGAGCGAGCAGGAGTGAGGAGGAGTGAGTGGGAGACTAGGACGACCAGAAGCGTGCGTGCCTTGGAAGCCTCACAGCTTTTGCACTTGGCTAGGGTTGCGTTTGGCACCCTGGATGCTGGCCATGGCACAACTGCGCCCTTCGTGTGTGTTCTGCTTGCGTGCGGGCAAGCAGCTCTGCCCTGACGCCTTTGCAAGACCTTGCCTACCAATCACGCCACACCTGCCTCTCCCACGCCTGCTCTTCCCACATCTACCTGCCAATTGCGCCACACCTGCCCACCTTGCACCCGCCCACCTTGCATCGCCCACCTTGCACCTGCCCGCCTCGCACCTGCCCACCTTGCATCGCCCACCTAGCACCTGCACGCCCTGCACCCGCCCACCTTGCATCGCCCACCTTGCACCTGCCCACCTTGCACCCGCCCACCTTGCACCCGCCCACCGGCTATGCCACATCTGCCTGTCCCACAGCCGTCCGCTGTTTGTGCCGCTCCTGCCCGCCCCACGCTTGCTCTTCCCACATCTGCCTGCCAGCTGCGCCACACCTGCCCACCCCACACCCGTCCACCAGCTGCGTCACATCTGCTTGCATGCTACAACCCATTTGCAGCCCTTGCAGCGGTCCAGGTGGCCGGCGCAGATCTGCTGCCGCCTGGCAGCCACGGCATGGAGAGCGGGGCCGGCCAAGCTCAGCAGCAGATTGGTAGTCCCTCGAGTAGCAGCAGCAGCAACAGCAGCGACAGCGGCCTAAGCAGCAGTGGTAGTCTGGGCAGGAGCAGTCAAGGGGAGTTGCAGGCAGGAGGTACAGGCAGGGTGGTGGGGCAAGAGGGGCCAGCGCTCAGGCGCCCGCCCCCCCCCGGGCCCAATGCGCCCCCCACAATTGCAGACAACGCCGCGTTTGATGAGTGGATCCAGATCCTTGCGCCTTGGAGGGTGGGTGTGACACAGCCTGCTGCCCTCTCCTTGTGGTGCTGAGTGCTTGCGGATCCCCTCTTGCACTTTTGTGTGCCTTGCTTGCGCTCTGCAGGGCTAAGATTCTTGTTCCCCAGGTTCCTGTCCCAAGCTTGCGCTTGAGCGCAAGCACGCACGCGATTGCTGTAGGTGTGGCTTGCACAGGGCTGGAGCTTATCACCTGACATGGACCACATGAGCTGCTTGCTCCTGTTTGAAGCTTGCATGGTCTTGTGGGTGGGTCAAGTCTTGCAGTATGCGCTGCGCGTCGCAGATATGTGTGTGGCTCTGTGCAGGCACTGGCTTCCCCTCCCTGCTGGGCATGGCTCAGAGCAGCTCCAGTGCAGCGGAGCCTTGCACAGCCTATGTGGTGCAGTGGAGCCTTGCACAGCCTGTGTGGTGCAGCAGTACCCTGCACAGCCTGTGTGGTGCAGCGGAGCCTTGCACAGCCTGTGTGGTGCAGCGGAGCCTTGCACAGCTTGCACAGGGTCCACTTGACCTCCTGTGGCGCACAACAGCGCGCTTGCGTGCGTGGCTTGCGCAGGAGCTGGTGTCCCCTGTGGTCCTCGGAACAGAGCACTTGCCGCCCCTGGGCTCAGAGGAGTTCAAACGGCCGATGCTGTTTGTGGGCAACCATCAGCGGATCGGGTTCTACGACACGCCGCTGCTGGTGTACGAGCTGGCCGTGCGCGGGTACAGGTAGGTGATAAGGAACACGATAGCGCCAGGTCCTTTGTCATGCTGCTGCTGGTGGGTGAGCTGGCTGTGCAGGGGTGCGGGTGATGGTGGCCTTGCAATGCTGCTGCCAGTCCATCTGTGGGCATCACAAACCTCTCCTTTCCTTTTTCTTTCACTTGCCAATAACAGCTCCTATAAATCTAAGAAATGACGAGTCTGCTGAGGCAGGCATGGTAGCATTTGCAGGGCAGGGCTTTGGCAGGGCTGATGGGGGTAGTGCGCAGCTTGAGCATGCAATTCCAGCAAAGGCACAAGGCCAAGCGAGTTCGTGCTCAGTGCAGCTGCCCCTAGGGCACCACTCCCACAGGCTCAGAGTGCTGCGGGTCATTGTGCTTTAGGTGTCAAGGGAGCCACATGCGTGTGCACTGCCTGTCAAACCCGCACGCTCATATGCACGCAACAAATGCGAGCGTGCCCCATAGACAGACAGATGCACGCATGTGCGCACACGCGCATTGCCACCACCACCAACACACACACACACAAACACACACACACTTAGGCACCAGCACGCGCGTGTGTACCTGCATGGCAGGGTGCGGGGGCTGGCTCACCCAGGGCATTGGTCAGGGCCGGTGGGCGGATTCTTTGAGAACTTTGGCGCCGTCAAGGCCAGCCCCATGGCCGCGTTCCGGCTGCTGCGCAACCACGAAAAGGTGCTGCTGTTCCCGGGGGGCGCCAAGGAGGTCACTAAGCCGCGCGGCTCTGACTACAAGCTGCTGTGGAAGGAGGAGCCCGACTTTGTGCGCCTGGCGGCAAAGTGCGACGCGCTCATCGTGCCGTTCGCGGCCGTGGGCGCGGACGATGCCTTTGACCTGATCATGGTGCGCCTGTGAAGTGACCACGGTGTGCCCTTTGACCTGATGACGGTGCACGTGTGCCGCCTCGGCAGTGCTTGAGTGGAAATGGTAGCCAAGTGGGTGTGGGTGCGTATTTGGTTTGGTATGGGCAAGGGCGCGCCCCTGTTCCAGATGCGCTCTGGATGGCGCTGCATAAGGGATGCCCTTTTAAGGCATGCAACCGTGTGGCATCCAGCAACTATAAGGCATGCACCCGTGTGGCATCCAGCAACTATAAGGCACGCACCCATGTGGTATCCAGCGCACCTATAAGGCATGCAGCTATGTGGCATCCAGCGCACCTGTAAGGCACGCACCCATGTGGCATCCAGCAACTATAAGGCACGCACTCGTGTGGCATCCAGCGCACCTGTAAGGCATGTACCCGTGTGGCATCCAGCAACTATAAGGCACGCACCCGTGTGGCATCCAGCGTACCTGTAAGGCATGCACCCGTGTGGCATCCAGCGCACCTATAAGGCATGCAGCTGTGTGGCATCCAGCACCTATAAGGCATGCAGCTGTGTGGCATCCAGCGCACCTGTAAGGCACGCACCCGTGTGGCATCCAGCGCACCTGTAAGGCACGTTCCCATGTGGCATCCAGCGCACCTATAAGGCACGTTCCCATGTGGCATCCAGCGCACCTATAAGGCATGCAGCTGTGTGGCATCCAGCGCACCTATAAGGCACGCAGCTGTGTGGCATCCAGCGCACCTATAAGGCATGCAGCTGTGTGGCATCCAGCACACCTATAAGGCACGCAGCTGTGTGGCATCCAGCACACCTATAAGGCATGCACACCTGGTGGACAGGCAAGCTCAGGACCGCTTGCTGTTGCAGAAAGTGACAGCCAGGGACAGCTACAGGGTGGTGGGGCGAGCCAGGCAGTGCTGCGCCTGGCGGCAGCCCTCGGCTAAATATGCTGGGCACCTCTCATTTGAGGTTTCGTCCCGGGCAAATTTGTCCAAGATGACCTCCGTCTGTGCTCCATTTGAGGTTGACTGACTCCTTCCAAAGCGCCAACAATCTGAGTCAGATTGAGACCTCTGTCCTCCATCAATTTGGGTTGACTGAGCCCTTGAGCCCCGTCTTGTATCAATTGAGCCTTTGGCGAGCTCCTTCCCACCCCAGTGTTCCTTCTTGACAGAGGGTGCACCAACACTGACTGTTCCTTCTTGACTGAGGGTGCACCAACACTGACTGTTCCTCCTTGACAGAGGGTGCACCAACACTGACTGTTCCTTCTTGACTGAGGGTGCACCAACACTGACTGTTCCTTCTTGACTGAGGGTGCACCAACACTGACTGCTCCTTCTTGACAGAGGGTGCACCAACACTGACTGTTCCTTCTTGACTGAGGGTGCACCAACACTGACTGCTCCTTCTTGACTGAGGGTGCACCAACACTGACTGTTCCTTCTTGACTGAGGGTGCACCAACACTTCTTGACAGAGGGTGCACCAACACCAACAACACCCCAGTGTTCCTCCTTGACAGGGGGTGCACCAACACCTGCATGGCATGGCCAGGCTCTGAATTTGTGCGTCCACCCGCTGCCCTTGTGCGTGCGCGACCTGCTGGGGCCAGAAGCCACCTTGGGCAGCAGAGGTGCACCTGTGTGACCCTCATCTGTCCCACTCTTCCTAGGGTTGCTGCTGAAAAAGAGGTGCACCTGTGCCTGTATGTCTTGGCGAACTGGCTCACAAGTGGGCAAACGCACTGCAAGAATACGTACTGCTTTCAGCAACCCTCTACGCTTTCCCTCAGCACGCCTTGCCTGTGCCTGACCTTGGACCCTGCGCTTGCAGGACAATGCTGAAATCCTCCAGCATCCGGTGCTTGGTCCACTGGCCAAGAGCCTCGTGGAAGCAGTGGACCCATCCCTCAACCCCAGGGAGTCAATGATGCCCATCACGCGCTTGCCAGGTAACCTGGCCAATCACAGTCCAGTGCGCCCGACAGTTCCAGGTCACTGTCTGCGTCAACAAGCTGGCCAGCCCTTCTGAACTGTGTCAACAAGCTCCTTCTGAACTGTGTCAACAAGCTGGCCAGCCCTTTCGAAACTTTTGCCCTTCTGAACCTTCTGAACTGCGTCAACAAGCTGGCCAGCCCTTTCGAAACTTGCATTCATTCCAGGGAGCAGGTGAGGACCTCAAAAGGTGCTCAAACCTGTGCAAGCATGCGTGTTGCGCGCCATGCTCCCATGCGTTGTGCACGTCACTTGCTCAACAAAACGCTTGCCCATCTGGTGTGCCAGGGTCGTCCCCTCACTCAGGGAGCAGCTACCCTGTTGATGCACTCAACCTCAGAGTTGCGAGGTAGCGCTTGACCATGCTGCAAAGTCAGCGGTGCAAGTCAATCGCTCGACCGGCAACCTCCTCAGCTGGGCATTCCACGCTCTGCAGGCCTGGGCCACCAAGCGCTGCTCACGTCCCATGACCTAATCTGCTACTGCCCATCCCTGTATCAGGCCTGCAATCTGCCCATTCTTGTACCAGGCCTGCATGCCTGGGCCTCTCCTCCCCATACCCAACCTGCCGCTGCGGTCTGCCCATTATTATACCAGGCCTGTGGGCCTAGGCCTCCCATCGCCATACCCTATCTGCCGTTGCCCGCCCCCATACCACACGTGCAGGCCTGGGCCTCCCGTCACCCATCCCCATACCAAACCTCAACCGGCTGTACTTCAAGTTCTCTACCCCTATTGACACGGCCGCGTTGAAGAGAGATCTGCGCAACGAGGCCGTCACACAGCAGCTGTATGACCACACAAAGCAGACGGTAGAGCAGGTGAGACAGTGCACAATCATGCCCTATCAGACTGTGCACCCAAGAAGCGTATGTAAAAGTTGTATGTTTATGATGTAAATGTGTTGTATGTAAAAGTTGTATGTATATGATACACATGTACGAATATACATGGGAATCAAACCCAAGAGCACGTCAGGGACGGCCTGTTCTCTGACTACACCAAGCCGGGCTGAGTATGATCCCTGTGACCACACCAGGCAGACAGGGAGGCAGTGCATAATTGCATAAGGGCATGCAAGGGGGCCTGTGCGAGATCACCAGCCAGGCAGAATTGGAGCAGGTAGGGCTGCGCATGATTACCCACTATGCCGACTTGAGGCAGTAAGGGCTGTGTGTAAGCACCCTAGCCAGGGCTGTGCGAGATCACCAACTGTGCTGACATTGGTACAGTTAGGGCTGCGTTTGGGCACCCTTGTCAAGGCCGTGCGTGATCACACCAGTCAGGCCAGGTGCAGGTAGTGAGTGCTGTGCACAGTCACATGAGGTGAACCATGAAGCAAGTCAAGCCTGCCTTCTCATCCTCAGGCTGCCCTTGCTGCCAACTCCTGCTTATATTTCAGACACCAAAAATGCACAGTTGTGTGCTGCCCCAGCTGCTCTAATCCACTGTCTCTGAAGTGCGTTGCCTACAGCTCTGTCAAATGTCTTGATTGTAATGCATGCTTCCAAGCGGGCCTGCAATACCTGCAGGACACAGCGCATCGGTAAGTTGCATGCACTTCCTGCTTATTCTCCCTCACACCATGCACAACTTGCCCACGTGCACACTTCCAAACAAGTGCACATGCACACACACACAAACACACACACACTAGCCCATTAGAACATGTCCTCTCACGCATTCACACCCAGCATAGGACGAACTTATGCGAAGTGGCTGCTGGCCGTCATGCTCCTGACGCCTGTGCATGCAGTGCATGGCTGACCTGCTTGTGCACCGCCTGCAAGATGAGGGCATGAGCTTCGGAGGGCGTGTGGTCTCTGCTATCAACCAGTGGCTGCCCTTGCTACGACAGACTGCAGCTGACAGGCCAAGCCTGTCCTCCTCCAAGGCTATAAGCAAGGACAGCGTGCAGCAGCAGCAGCAGCAGCAGCAGCAGCAGCAGCAGTGATTGCTTTCAAGGGTGGCATGCCATCATGTTGCACAATGAGAGTATGAGAGGGGCTTTAGGGAGGTGGTTGCGCGCCATGGTTTTGTGTTGAGCGTACACGAGACTGTTTGCAATTATGACATGTCATGTAACAAAGCTTGTGTCTGCATGCTGCATAGGCCCTCCTGCTCATGGATGCGGTAGCCTTATAGATGCTGTACTCTAGTCATGCTTCAGTCATGCTGCTTGCAAGCTCAAACGTGTGGTTAAAGTGTGTCTGTAGAAATGGCGTCTCTCTCTCCTTTGTTGCCTGCTTATAACCTTGATGCATGTTTTTGTATCATAAAATTGTAATATTGCATTTTGTAAGATACATCTTGTACCTGCGGGGTGGGCCAGGGAGTAGACCCTGCTAGCCCTTGGGGGGGCATCTGGCCTTCAGACACTACCTATCTTCTGCTATGAGCGCTTTTAGTTTTTGGTTTGGGTTGCAGGCCTTTTAGGCTTCAGCTAAGCTGCCCTCATTTGGCAGATACAGCTATACCTGGTAGGTATAACCTAACCGAATTTAACCTTGGGGGGGCAATATGCATTGCAGCGCCATTCAGTCCACCCAGTCCCAGTCCACCATGAGTACATTTGCTGGAATTGCGTGCAAGGTTGATCTTGCCTGTTCACAGGCTGACTAAAGAGAGAACATGTAAGGAAGGGCAAGGGTATCAGTGAAGGTGCCCCCATTTGGTACAGACATCTATGTAACCTAACCTAACCAAGGGTATCAGAGAATCCGCAGTCTCATCATGATTGTGGGCAAACTGTCGTCTGCTTGGTGTTAACTGTCGCTGTTTGCAGCAAGTCCTAACACCACCGTAATTTTGGACCACTGCACACCAAAACCCCCCCAAATTTTCCATTTGCTCTGATACCAGCTATGGTCATGTTCCAAGTCTTCTTGGTGTGCAGCAGTCTCTCAACGTGACAATGCTCTAATTGCTAGGAATTAGTAGCTTCTGCCTAGACTCTCTGTTGCTGACTTAATTCTGATTAAGGATACAGCCTTGAAACCTTACCTTACCTGTTGCTGACTTAATTTTGATTAAGCCCTGGCTTGCTCGCTTACCTTTGGCAAGAGGGAAAGGACTTGCGCGTTGCCCCCTTAGAAAGTTTCATGGAAAGAAATGTGATCGCCTTAGTCAAAAATTTTGTTCCCTCTATCACTTCCACACCTGCTTCAAAATCCCGGGCAAGATAAATGAATAGCAACAAGCACTGGAAACAACTTGTCACAAGACGGTCATGCAGAAAAAGGCAAAGTCACTTGCAGAAGAAGCAAGAAATCCAGTCTGCAAAATGGCAGCTACTTGGCAAAATCGCGATTCAATCCATGACCGATCTGCATCAAATGCAGGCAATTGCGCAGGTTGCCTGTTCAGGATTCATATATAATGCTATACAGCCACAGACAGGCCATAATAGCCTCTTCATATCCAAAATAGTTCTGGAATAGCAACGAGGATGCCTCATGACCAGAGGACATTCCAAAACGCCCTTACCAGCCTCTGGTGTCACAATCATGCAGAGTATGTGTCACTTGTTACCAAGGGCTCGACAATTATACCAGCAGATAGACGTTTATGGCCGGCAGCAAGCTCTTATCGCTCTCTTATTCCTGGGAATTCGTCCTTGCGCTCTCATCTCCCTCTACCTCTCCCCTTCTTCAAGCCTCACTCTTTTCCTAAGCTATACCTCTTCAAGCTCGCCAGAGACCTTACCCCTAAACAAGCAGCACATGGTACAAGCAGGCTAAGGCAGCACAGCCACTTTCCCTTGCTCTTGTTCTTTTTGGGCTCTCTGCTCTTCCCTGCAGAGTTAGGGTCGAAAATGGCCAGAGTCAGCTTGGGCAACCATTGCAGTGTCCTTGCATGGGTGTGCAGCCTTGTTGGGTGAAATGGTGAACGCACTCAGTTTTCACATCTTGCAAGTAAGCATGCACCTACACTTAACTGGCTGCCTGCTAGTTGTCAGGAGCACGGCGTCAGCGACCCCTTGCAGCAGAGGCACGCAGCGTGCAGGAAAGAAACTCCAGCAGGGCGGCAATCATTGATGGGGGTGCAGCACGCGGTGCAGCAGGCGCGCATGCCGCTGGCGCACACTCACAATGTGTCGACAATGTTTGTCCGTATGTAGTTCAGGATGAACGTGGCACAGATGATGCGTGTCATGCGCGGAAGGATGCCTCTCCACAGACCGAAGACTCCCCTTTCCTCGACGATGGTGCGCAGGCTGGACAGCATGCTACGGTACTCAGGCTTCTCATACATGAAGGCCTGCACACACGAGGGGCGCTACGGGAGGCCTATGCCTGTGCGCCTGCGTACTGCCGCTACTCTGCACAGAACTGGAGGTGCCTTGCTGCCTGGCGTTGTTGCATGCAGTCAAGGCGCTGGACGCAACAAATAAGCGGTTTGAGCAGCAGTTTCTCTCTGCTCCCCCCTTGTAGAGCCTCCACAGGCTGCACTCTTTGGCCCTAACTCTCGTGATCGCCCAAGAGCTGCCAACTCTGGAGGCAGTGTGCCTGGTTCAAGGAGCAACCAAGCCCCCCTCCCACCCACCTGCATGCGCGTCTTTGCCGTGTCAAATGGGTGCGAGGCCACTGCACCAAACGTGCCCCCAGCTATGCCTGCCAGGACAAGCGAGGTGTAAGGCGACACGCCCTGCAGCCAGGGAACATGGGAGGTTGAATGGGAGGCTGTTATGCGGCACACCCTGCAGACAGGGTGCATGGGATGTCAAGTATGCATGTCAAGTGCATTGGTTAGGTTGGATTGGGGTGACACACGGCACTTGATGTCTCAAAGGATGCTAGTCAGTTGCAGAGTGAGCCACGCTGCTGATTGATTGATACATGTCATTGCAGGGTGATTAATACATGTCATTGCAGGGTGAGCTACGCTGCTGATTGATTATTTCATGTCATCGCAGGGTGACTAATACATGTCATTGCAGGGTGGTTAATACATGTCATTGGAGGGTGAGCTACGCTGCTGATTGATTATTACATGTCATGCCTGGCATGCCACCAGGATTGCATCTTCCAGCCCTGCCTTTCTGACTGTCAAGAGGCGCTAGGAGAAGGCATGTGCTTTTGTATGTGTGCTGTGCTGGGTGCGTGTGTGTGCACTTGTGATATGTAAAATTGTCGAGCGTTATGTGCGTGCAGGGGTGTGTGCTCATCAATCAATGCATGAGTGGACTTGTCAGCCAGAGCACATCTTCACCTGCCCCCAAGCCAAGCCTTCATTACACACTGCACGCCTCCACCTGCTCCTCACCTGCTCCTCAAGAGCTGCCTTGAAGACTGGGAAGAGACCGAGGTAGCCCCCAGCATACAGGCCCTCCCGCCCAGCTGCACATGACTGCATGCATGAAAGGAGCAAAATGCCGGGCAGGGATGTGTTTGTGCAAGCGTGCGTGCGTGCAGGCATGCATGTGGGCGTGATGGCTGCAGACTGCTGCAGCACAGCAGATTGAGGGGCAGCAGGCAAGACGTATGAACTAGCATAGATCAGCTTGAGACGGCTTGGAAGCAGGAGCTGGTGGTGCGTCTGTACGCAATTAGTGAGCAAGCTTTTAAGGCGATGGCAGGAAGCAGGTTGCATGGAAGATGGCAAAGATTTCATCACAGGGCGCTGCACAATTGAAAGAAGATCTCACCAGACCCCTGTATATAGATGTTGCCCTGTACTTCGTAAAGAAATTGCGCACTTCATCTCCCAACCTTCTCCCACTTCTCTGCAGCGCAGCACAAAGTGACAGTTTGAATTGAGTACTTTCCCTTGGGGAAGCAACAGTCTAAAGTAGCATACATGGTATGATTCAGAAACAAAGCCAGTAAGCGTTCAGCTTTTACTAGTGTACTGTGCGCTAGCACCAAAGGATCACCGTCATTTGTAGACAGTGAGAATGAGGCTCTGCAGGGGAACGTGCAAAAGGGTAGGACTCGTGAAGGCAAGTTACTCGCATTTTTGTGCACACATGAGGCACGCGCAGTGCTGCAAACATCTCCTACAGATGCAGGCATGCCATGCGGAACGCATCCACTTAAGGAGCCTCATCCTCCTTTTAGAATTAGCTAAGTGGTGCATCAGCTGGCTGCAACCTTTAGCAGATGCAGCTTGCATGTAAGGAAAGCAACTTTGCTCTGCGGTTGTGCGCGACTGAGCTCCAGACCCATAGACGAGCTGTGCTTGGGCTGAGGCCCATAGCTACTTAAGCCAAGGATCAAGCAGAGTATCCTTTAGGCTACCCTCTAGGCTATTGTCTTAGAGCCTGTGATTCATTGCCTGGCACGATCATGAAATGCCACCTCAGAGGAGTGCTGCCACCAGCACAGGAGAGTGCTGCCACCGCAGGGAGTGCTGCCACCAGCACAGGAGAGTGCTGCCACCGCAGGGAGTGCTGCCACCAGCACAGGAGAGTGCTGCCGCGAGCGCAAGGGCCAATGGTCCCCCATTCAAGCAAGCACCTGCTGCTGGATGATGATGAGCTCAGAGGGGGTGGCGATGAAGCCCGACGCCATGCCGGCAACAGTAGCTGCTTGAAAACGTGCAAGCCCAGTCAGCTCCGTGCCAGTTGGGCCGGAGCCCAGCAGCTGCGTACGTCCAGGGTGTGTGTGCATGTGTGTGTGTGTGTGTTGGCCTTGTCTTTTCTGTAACATTGGGGATTTCTGCACAATTGCAAGTGCCTTGTTTACACATGTGTGCGTGCTCGCCCCCGGGAGGTGTGCTTTCGTGATAGGAGAAGAGCAAGCCTGCTTGCGGCTGTAGCGTCGGGATCACTTTGTGGCGCCTATGCGCGCTTACCTGTGGAAGCTACCTGCTCTTTGCAGCAACCCCCCCACCCCATCCCAGCTGTCGCACGAAATTGGCGCAAAATCGCGAAAAGATAATTGCCCAAGTGGGCCTCTGGTGGAAAGCGCATGGAAGCTGTGAGGCACACTCTATGATCGGGTGCACTCTATGATTGGGTGCACTCTATGATCGGGTGCACTCTATGATCTGGTGCACCCTGCCAATGGGCATGATGCTGTGCTTACACACCTACAGGGCCAGCAGGGTGGTCCACAGTCCTGGCTCGCAACTGGATGACCTAGGGTGCTCGCATACTAAAACAAGCACTAAGCCACCGACCCATTTCGTCATCTTAATGATCCCTTTTGAGCAGCAGCCGCCCAGTACAGCACAGCAAGAGCACGCTTCATTGCAAGAGGGAATGCATGTTTTCATGCAAGCACCGCACCCAACAGGCACAGACCCAAACAACATAACCTAGCCCGCATTTGAAAAGCCTGGAACAGAACGCACCTGTTGCATCACATGGTTGGTTCCAAATTGGGAGGCAGTGATGGGCGCCATGCTCAGTATATTCATCTGCATGACGAACATTGCTTATGCACATAAGAAGGCATAAACATGCATCCTACTTCATCCAATTCCGACAGTCGCTTTGCAGTATAAGGGCACAGCAACTTTTGCTGCATCGGAAAATTGCCTGGTACATTAACTGTGGAGTGCTCATAATCCATCAGAAGCAGCTTTGCACCATAACATAAAACAATGTGCACATGCATGACAAGACCTACCATGCTCAACCTGTATGAAGTTGGAGGCAAAGAGCCCAACCAGCCAATAGACAAGCTCAGAACCCACCGTGAGGCCGCGATATATGTGAACAGGGTTTTTAGGTATAGGCCGGCCTTCTTGCATTGCATTCTTGAAAGCCATCATTGGTTGCAGAAGACATACTTCAACAGAGCCACCTGTGCGACCATAAATTGTTGTTCATAGTGTGTTTATGGTGTTTATGGTGTTTATGGTGTGTGTGTGTGTATGTGTGTGTTTGTGTGTTTGTGTGTGTGTGTGTGTGTTTGTATGATCGTTTGTAAATAATCATGGGTAAATGTGAGGACATTCTTCGATGTACACACCCATGCACTGATTTCCTCTTTTCACTATTTTCTGTTTCGAAGAGTTCAAGCAATCCACCTCCTCCATGATGCATACGCACTTGTACTGTGCAAACATCTAAAAACCAAAAAGGTTAGTTAGTGTGCCCCCATGTAACCCGCAGTGTATGATTAAATAAATAGGAGGCGCCAAGGAAGTCCAACAGAGAGGTTATGTTCTCGAGTTCTACTTGAGCACTTCTCACTCACCTAGTGCTCCAATTGCTGTGTGCTCTATGGGCGTCACTCGCTGGGAAGGCTGGGACCCTTTCTGGGGAACAGTGGTGCTAGGCATGGTAGGACAGCAGTGCTGGGAAGGCTTCGAAGTGAATATTATGTGGAGTTAAATCCTAGGAATTGGGTGCCATGCGCGCTTCCCAACTGCTTTGATTACAACTGCTTTATTAAAAAAAGGGACATAAAAGATATCAACATGATCCTTTCACGATCCTTGTCAACTCGAATCGGGTGCATGCGCCCGCAGCGGATCAGCAAATCTGCTGCTGTCTTTAAGACAAGCAGGGCCCCTTGTCACATTGCTTCACGAGTTAATCTGCCGCGCTTCCGAATTGTGTCCCGGGCAGAGGAGGAAGCTGGAGCGAGTAGCGATCCACTGGCACAAGGAAACTTTGATGAGCCGGAGACTGCACAAGAAGCCAATGATTTGGGCCTCAAATTCACGGAAGCTGGAAGGTGAAGCGTGATGCAGATGTCAGTGGAGCTAATGCATTGTTGATGCCAGACTGCAAATGCAAGCGCATTGTTGCACCCATCACACACCGCTGCTGCAGGTGGTCTGAGGCCTTGAGGTATTTTGAAAAAGCCATCAACCTGCCGGGTACTGGAACTAAGCGATTCAGGTGAACAGGATCAACAGCCGGGCGTCGAAAGCTCATGCGTACAAGCTAGGAGGCGTGACAAGACCTCCTACATGCAAATTGGCGTGTTCATGGACATGGATGCAAATTGTGCAACTCTTTTGCAATTCTTGTGCAATTAAGCTGCTAGTGTAATATGATGCTGTTGCTGAGGATCCAATCAGACTGAAACTGATTCTCTATGCGGCTAAGCTGGGGTGAAGAAGAGTATGGGCGTAGCGCGAAAGGTATTTGCACATCAAGATTTTACTGCGTGCTTCTCTTTCACAGCAGATTTGATGTTGGCGATCAAAGTCTATTTCAGTTTCACCTCTCAGTGTTAAAAGCACATGAGTTGGTTGAGGTACAGAATCATCCAGGTTGCAACTGCAGTGCCAGCAGCTTGTAAAAGCAATTGGTAGGGCCTGGATGAGATGAGCATTGCCTGCATGCGTTTTGGCATGATACAAAGTACTCTCTTCTCAAAAACCTGAGTCAGCTTTGTATCAGGAATCCCTGGTATAGGATGGGCACTGCTAAGGTCTTCCTTGGGAAGGAAACCGTTCTTGAGACTGGATGCGTTAATGCGCAAGAGGTTCTCAATTGGTGGCGTTTTACAGGGACAAGCCGCGACCAGCCTCAGACCGGGAGAAGATGACGTCACTGTACAACATTGCTTGCTGCCATTCGAAGCTTGGGGACGCCCGGAGTGGCTTGGTGGCTCTGGCAGGTAGTGCTGAGCAGGTCATTTTCCTTCAGTCTACACAAAGCCTTCCTTTTCCTTTATTTGATGCCTTTAATACCTTCTTAACCTTCAATGGCGTGTGTGGATTTGGTCGCTTGGGTGAAGCCTTGGGCAGTAGCCCGCCCATGCATGTTTAGCAGCAACCTGGTCTTGTCCATAACAAACCATACGTGCATGCTACTGTACTCCAGTATTTCAGTGTTGCCCCCTGATTGATCCAAGAGCGCTTGGATCAATCGCTTGTGGTAGGCTCCCCATCGTGCCCGGAGATTTTCAAGCTGCTTTGCAATCAGCAGCTGGCATGACAATGAAAACAAACCTTTGTCTGCCTGATTGACTGCACACTTCCCTTACAGCACCTTGTTGCAATCTTGTTTGCTTGACTAACGTGCTTCCCTACTGGACAAAGCCTGTCCCACCCGCTTGAACTATCCCATGATGCAGGGTGCCTTGAGTTAGGCTATGCTGACTTCGGACAGATCCGTATGGATACTGACTTGGAGACAATTAGGAAAGATGAGCGATTTGAGGTGAGTGGAGGCAATGCTGCACGTCTTGACGCAGCAACAGCTTGAACAAAGATGTCCTGAATGCTTCCAGTCATGTGTTTTTGGCAGCCTTATTCAAAACTCACAGCCTGTTAGCTTGCTGCAGTCATGCATACTTAGTAGGCCAGGGGGAGCTAAGGATGGGACAAGTGTGTGCACTGATACTATCAAAATGCTTAAGATCAATTACCAAGCTCCTTGTCGCCGAAGCCCGTCGCTGTTGCTGAAGCTATCCGGCTTCAAAACCTATGCATGCTGTTCAGACACACCCGCATGCATATGCATACATGTATCCAAGTGCACACACATTCACTAATCCATGCACAATGCTGGGATACATCGACGCATGCAATCACACACCCCTGTTGGGCATGTGCACATAAACGAAAACTTGAAGCCTTAGAATGAGGATGGCCAACATTGTCGATCTGCTTCTCAGAATACTTGTGCAAAAACAGCATACAACAGTGGGTTAAGCAAGGAAGATGAACGTGCAGTCCCTTCTTCATTTACTCCATCTTCTATTCGTTGCCCTCCTGATCCCAATTGAGTTGTTTTTTTCTTCTTGGTTGGCCCTATTCCTAAATTGATGTGGGGAGTGTTTTCACTGCCTTGACAATTTTTTCTTGTGGTCACTTGTTGCATGCAAGGTCCAAAGCAACTTATGAAAGCCAGATAGCCATCACAGTTCCTACTAGGATGCTAGTAGCATCTCACGGTGGTCAACATGTGCATAAATGCAGGGGCTGTTGAAGCGCTATGAGCCACAAAGCCAAGGACTCCTCGGAGGTTTTAACCTGAATAGCCTTTTTGGGGGTGATAAGTGAGCGGGGTGGATGTGTGACGAACCATAGAGGTGCTTTCAGCATCGCTAGCTATCTGGCAATACTTCGAGAGTATTTAGTTTCATCCAGATGCTATCTTTTTCTGCTGGGTTAACTGTACTTCTATTTAGAAATGACAAGTTGCATTTCTTGCCAATGATCAGTGATGCAGTGCTGGAGCACATGGAGAAAAGAAGCGCAGCAGGCAGCTGGTTTATGCCCTCGCTTTCATGAAATTACTTGCTTCTAGCAAGAAGACGTCAGGATCTCAGGATGATTGGCTTTTTGTAATAAATCAAGGAATTTTTCCAGACCAAGCTTAAAGCGTGGATTTGGAGCCAGGCTTGCTAGTCTATTAGACTAATTTTTAGCAACTTGCTTCCTTGAAGGAACAGATGATTACCAAATTGATCAGAGAATCCACAAGAATGCCCTTAAATTGCGTGCTCACTCCATGCATTATAAGCACAAATTTACTACGACTAGACTCGCAATTAAAAAAATGAATTGCTCTCAACTTAAGAGGCCTTGAATGCCTTTGTCTGGAGCAGGGGCCTGCCAGCCACCCTCCAGATCCCCACTAGTTATCTTTTCCATTGGTGGAAGAAACTCGCGGCACTTCGGGCTAATGTGTCTCCTTTTCTCCTTTTCCTTACTAGCAGTTAATGCAGTTCTTTCTCTTTATGTGTCTATGGATATTTTTTGTCTAGCTGGCAGTGTCCAGCAAGCCCAGCAGTCAACCCATTGGGCTGAAGGTCTTAACCCATTGTAACCTAACCTTAGTAGATGCAGTTCCTTCGTGCACTGATAGTTTTTTTATAAACAGGCTAGCAGTCGGACTCCTTGACTGAAACTTTCCTTTTCACTTAATTCAGATCACAATGGAAATGTCCCTTTTGTGCTGCTCGGGGAGGTACTGCTCAGGGCTTGGTCTGATAAACAATAAATCCAATATCACTGGGCTGTTGAAAAGCTTCAAAAAAGGCCCCTGCACTGTCCCACAAACAAATCTCCATGATGTCCGGATCTCCGGGTAGAATGCATTGAAGTTCAATGCATCCTTAAGTTGAGGGTGAGGCATGAGCCCAGTGTAAGCACCCAGAAAAATAGTCTTTCATTGCTTAAAAGGATACCAATCAACAGGAGCCTGAAATAGAAAATGAACAAAGGAGGGTAAAAAAGAGGAACACTTGAAAGGTCGTACTTGTTCTGGCTTCAAGGGGCAGGTGATATGTTGAGCTCCTACTTACATCTCCACCAAATATTCCTGGACCAAATACGTGCAAGAGTTTTGAGGAAAAGAGGAAATTCACAGAGAATTGGGCATGGCTTTTGGCTCAAAGAAGGAGCAAGGCAAGGTCATTGTCAAATAGGTCAACAAACCATGGCACATGCAAAAAGATGTGCCAGAGGCTCTGAAGACTGATGACAATGACAGAGCTGTGCAGAATGCACACCTTCAAAGTTTGTGCATAAGTGTGCCCTGAGGAAGCTGCCTTCAAAAGGCTTCTGAACGCTGAGCTGTGACAACCATACACACTACGAGCACCACGGGCCATCATGGAATCTGCTGCATGGCATGTTATACCCCTTTAAAAAGGAGCAGCCCTTGCGGTGGTCCATGCTAGAGGTGGCTTATGCAAAGAAGGTGTCCATTCGCCCTTCCTCCTCTGGCAATGTGTGTCTGCAAGCTGATAGGCATGCTCTGTCCACACTGCGCATTGCTTTAACAGCAGTCTAATACTTAATGAAGATGGCAAGCTTGCTGCAGAAGAAGAGTGCAGCCAAGTCCGCGAGCATTGGAAGTGCACTGAAGACCACGAAAAATGCGGCGAAGGCGCCAATATCCCAGCACTGCGAGCAAGGCGAAGTAATGAGGGCATTGCTTGGCAGGATATTGACATCATCTAGCAACTTGGGGCGGCTGAGCCTTATAATTTGCCAGGCATGGCTGCTGTCAATCCAATCCTGGACCTTGCACCTGGGACATGTTTGTTCAATAATTCAAAGATGCCCATAGCTTTTTATGAACAAAGCACAACAATCTCTCATAGTTGCTGACAATACCTCATGCCCGCAGCTGGCAGATCAGACCATCAACTTGGAAGCATGCTTCTTTTTGCCTCTCAACTACTTAAGAGATAGCTCAATAATTGCTGAGCAGTAAGTGAGGCATCCGGCTTGACCAGTGCAAGCACTGCATCATCCATCCCTGTCTAGACACCACTCACGTCAGCGTAGAAGATGACGGTCAGCAGCAGTCCTCCAAGGTGGGCGATGATGTTGTAGAGGGTGATGTGCCTCAAAAAGATGCTCACCCCCAAGAAGAGTGTGATGTATTCTATGCAGAAGCAGGCCACAGAGGTGTATGCCAATCCCTCCAATCTGTCAGTGGGTAGGCACAAGCCAGAGTAACGTCAGGGGATAGATATAAGATGGCTTTATCTCATATTGTTCACAAGATTGAGCTTGCACTTATGTGCAGGAGTTTGTGTTTGTGCACGTGTGTCCATGTGCGTGTGTGTGTGTGTGTGTGCGTGTGCACGTGCACGCGCGTGCGTGTGCATGTGTGTGCATATGCGTGCATGGATGTGCTCATGTGTGTTCGTGTGCGCGCGCATGTGCTTGTGCAAGCATGACTTTGTCATAGACGTACACATACAACCACATAGGTACATGTCAATACACAGAATGAAGGGACAGGAACATGCATACCACTTACGCTTGCTTTGTGCTGTTAAAATCGTCCAAGTCTGACCCTGTGGCCCTTGTCGGGTCAATCTCTGTTATGCAGCTCACTATTCTGTCAAAGTCAAATACAACAGCTAGCACAGCTATGAAGTGCCCAGTAAACACTAAAAACCTGATGGGTAGGGTCACCTGTGCAAGACCGGGAAAATGGGGAATTCTCGTGAGTGAGCAACAGATCAACAAGGAAAGGCAAAGCTACTGACAGCTAGCTGATTGAGCGTTGTCAACATATGGCAAGGAGACAGCGCAGAATTATCAGACCTCTTCAACTTGGATGTACATGATGTGTCAGATGTGTTGCAACAGCACAGGAGGAGCGCTCCTAAGTTCCGCTCAAGCTTGCTTGCATATCAGTATAAGTCATCATTTCATGCCAATTCCCTCTTATCTGTATTAAAATGTCATTGCTCTGGGCAGAGGGCACCACTCGTCATAAATTCGAGTAGAGAATACTTCGTGAAGAGAGGATTCAAATTTATTTCAATATTTAATTTTATTTTAATTTTCAATAAAACCCATATTGTACGAGCGCTCATCGTGACAGTGTTGCACATTTTCTTCATACCAATGATATTTTTGAAGCTATACGGTATTAATTTAACCTCGACCGTCATATGGGCGGCCGTGAATTCGAATCGACCCGACGTCAGGCACTACACAACGTAGATGAATCAACTTCGGTGAAATCGATTAAATTATATATTTGATGCACTGCTTTAAAGGATGAGTTGCGTGTTCGTCAACAATAAAAAGCTTTATCCAGGGAAATGCTCTTTTTCCACTATTTCTTCCAGCTTTTTTCCGTGTGCATTTCATCAATAAGAGTGTCTTAGTACGCATTTGTGACACAAGAGATTTTGATTCATGTATACCATTACGTAATGGTCGACTATTGCCAATAGTATTGGGCTGGCAGCGACCAGCCACAATAAGTCTTACAACAAGTCCAACCACCACTTCTGGGCTGCCTGGCAAACATGGGGCATACCACACGACAGGACCATAGGCGGTTCACGCACGCGCTCAAGCAAAGCTTAACGCCTGCGGCTACCACCATGGCGAGCAATCTGTGTTAGCCTTCCACCGCCGCTTATGGACTCTGTATAGTCCCGCACTGCGCCACACAGGCCTCTAGAACACTGTGCCAAGCACACCCCAGATCACAGATTCACCGGCTTAACACCCGGCCCCATCAGAATCACATCAGCGCTTTCCTTCTTTATTTTTTTGATGCGGCATAATACAGCTGCATGTTAAATCTCAATATTTACAGCCGCAGATCTTGTCTGCAGACAACTGTGAAAGTGAAATCAAACACATCCATACTTAGCCAATGCTGCATGAAGGTACCCGAGGCTTATGAGGACTTCATCTTCTCTTTTCACCGCAGAGACACCCAACGACTCTGGGGAGCAATTCAAGTACATGCTGAACAGATCAGCAGCAGCCTTGCCCGCCTGAGCGACCGAGAAGTCTCCGTCAGCAATTTCTTCCAATCCCTGTAGAGCAAGCAAAAAAGCTAAAATTTTTTTTGACAGGCATGGTCTTAGAGGCGTGGTGTTTCGCTCTCAGTGAGAAGCAAGGCATGCTCGCGGCACACTTTTGGGGGTAAAAAAGAGATGGGCAGGAAAGCATCACCTGGTCAGTCCATGGGTATGCAAACATAGATGACCTGCCAATGAGACTCACAAACGGCTGCCAGGCACTTGCTACAAAAGGTAGTGGAGCAATTAGCAAAACAAACTGTTCCTTGCCAGCAGATTCATGCAGCAGCTACAGGGTGGGGATTGATAGAGGCATCTCTGGCAATGATCCACGTCCTCACCTTAGCTCCCCCGAAGACAACAAGCGCATGCTGGTACCGAGGCAACACCAATTCAGCTGCCTCTCTCTGCACGCCTTCTTCAGAGATTCCAATAGTTAGGTCATAGCCAGCCTGCAAGGGGGTAAGAATAGCTGGTATGATATGAGTTGGCAAGAGCAACTGACGGAGCGAGCCTGCATGCAAAAAGCAATTGCTAAGCAACGAGCACAAAGCCATGCACACATGGACTTGAAGGGATGTAAGGATTGGCTTGCAAGACTGAAGATGACCAAAAACTGATTCATTCATAAATGCTGGTAGAGAGGATACAAATCGTATTCTACTGACACTGACACAGAAGCTGTTTTTGGCAGTCAGAACCTGCAACCCTACATACCTCACGGAAGCCAAACGGGATGAAAGTTCTTTTGTGGCTTTTAGAACCAAGATCCTGATGCTGTTCGCGGATGCCATGAATATGAAGGCTTAAACAAAATTACTTGTACCTTGAAAGGACCCTCTTTGAGGACTCGATTGATGCCACGCGCCACACGCACACGATAGCCCCAGTAGATGCCCAACTGGATGCGAGGTTCTGAAGGCGGCACAACTCGTGCCTGATGGCAAAGGGAACAAATAAGGACACGCTGACATGACATGGCGCTGTTTGTATGAGGCCTCTTTTCCACCATACATGCACTACGATGCTGCTCCCTATCTGACTCCTCTTGTGGTGTGAGACAACTTCCTTTTCAAGGAGTATCTTCAGGCATCCCATACCTACACAGGCTTCGCACTTTTCTGGGAGCGGAAACATTTTTCACATGCTTTTCCTCGTGCACTCATTCGTGGGGTGGAGCACCAGAAGAGGAAGGGATGTGGTTGGCTAGAGCATCGTAGCTTAGCATTCAGGGGCATGCGCCCGTGCGAGCTGCTGGACATGATGCTCTTACCCACCTCTAGCATGGTCTCAGAAAAGGCGGGCATGAAGCAGGGCGTGGGAGCATTGCCCACCGCCAGCGTGACCCGCGCACCCTTGGGTAAGGTCTGTGCCACATGGGCATTGCGCTCATACCCTATGTCCACAAAGGACCCCCTGCACATTGAAGGGAAGAGAGTTTTCAAGTTGCACATGGCTGTGCAGCTGGGGAGGATTCAATAAGTGGTATGTGTGTCTCATGGCACTGGCGGACACCGACTTGATGCCCTGTCAGTGTGCGAGAAAGTTGGTTGGTTGGAGTCAGTTGGGAGGTGAGGCCTGCTGGCAGCGTGCGTCTTGACTCAGCAATCCTTCATGGCATTGCTGAGTTATGATTAGACATCCAGGGCAAAAGCAGCAGCCAAATGACCATCCTGAGCAGTGGGAAGGCGCCAGGATCCCAGCGAACACCAATGGCAACAATACACCTTGAGAGTGCAGAGCTCTGTGCCTTCGAGTTTCTCACTCCCAGGCAGCGCCACTCGCCTGACCCCAGGACAGTGAGAATCTTCCACAAAAAAGCCAGCCCAGGACGACAAGTGCATTCCGCAGCCAGTGAGTTAACCCATGCCCCAGCAGGTGATGAAGAGAGATGGCACCACAGGGTGTGCTTGCAAGGTGTGCATGCCAGCAATGCAAAACAGGCAGGATGCGTCACATGGGCACTCACATGCCTGGCTCGCTGCGCATGACCACACCCTCCCGGTACGGCCGCCATTCTTGGCCTCGCAGGTGGTGCAGTGCATGGACCGTAGGGCAGATGGCCTCCACAGCTCGCAGCTCCGGAGCCTCATCACTCTGCAGGCCCACGCAAAAGGCAGAAAGCCTGCTGAACACAAATGTTGTCCACATTGCTGTGACCAACGGAGCCCCAATGTTGCCGAATGTGCAGGCAACGTGGAGCATGCTGATAAAGTCATGCTTTTCAGTGCATTGGTAACGGTGGCCTTCAGCATCAGTCCTGCAGACTTCGCGTCTTCCTCCTTGGCCATGCACAACGCATTTTACAAGGCAGCAGCATGAATAGCATAAGCTATCCATATGCTGTAGACGAACCTGTGGCATGAGGCTCCCTCGAAGATAAGGGGGCGTTTCAAGGTACTGGAGCAGTTTTGCCAGGGCCGCTGTCCCAACGCTAACAGTGCCGTCCCACTGACCACTGGTACTTGGGCTGTCATCATAGACTACAACTTCCTCTGCGCCAAAGATGGATGCAGCGCGCGCAATCTGGCCTGCAACAGCAGCTGCTGCCTCGTGCGAGACCACGCTGTCAAGGATGGATCCAGGTACAGCCAGGCTCAGCGTTGCAGCAGCCTTGTGGGCAGATGGCAGACGGGCTGAGGCTGCAGGAGAGGACAAGGGGGCAGGGCTTCCATTTGCCGGCTGAACTGCTGGTGGGGTGGCTGCTGATGTCTTCTTTTTCTTTTTGGGAGGGGGTGCATGCACAGCCGGTTGAGGAACAGGGGAGGGGCTGGGAGAAGACTCATGCCCTGCCAGCTCAGGTCCATTCTCTTGTTCTGGTGGTGCTGCTGCACCTGCCTGCCTGCCTGCTTCTGCTGCCTGCCTAGCTTCAGCCCGGGCGGCCCTTGCCTCGAGCCTCCTCTTTTTGGATTTGGATCCCATTATAATAGTTTAACAAATTCTTCCTCACAATTCTCACATCTCACGCGGGGGGAGATGAACGGACCAAGATGAACAAATCGTTAGTTTGATTGTTTGTTAATTGAAATTTCGATGGAAATTTGTGCTATTTTGGATGTGCTGCTCTTTGCAGTTTGGTTGCACGCCACGAAAAATAAATATTCCAATAAAACAAGGATCAGCTAACACCTCACTTTTGTGAAGCAAATCTTGGCCTGCAGACTTCTTGCTTCTGGAGTTGATATTGCCTCCAGTTTTAGTTTGTTGCGCAACCAAATGAGCATGCTGGCCTGCTAACTCAGGGGCTTCAGCAATTGCTGCTGCAATGTTGCATGTTCAAAACCAAGCAACAACCTATTGTCTTCTCTGCTTTGTCTGTTGCCATCATCACTCATTATCAGTGACCAGCAAACCAGCAAGCCATTGCTTTTGGTAGATTACAAGTTTGTCAATTTGTGTTAGCCTTACCTTGTTGCATCTTCCTTTCCAAAGTAAACTATTTTTTCCTTTATAGCCACTTAAGCTGGGCTTCTCACATCTTGCGTACCTTGAGGGAATGCGGGGCTGGGGCTGTGACACGTAGTGACATGTATACACAAGCCTTCTTGCAGGGGAACCCTACTTGTTACTCTGATTTTACAGCTGACCTGAGGTTTAGGATGAGGAAAGTGTGGACGGAAATTGCTGATGTGGACCCTCAGGAATGCAACAGTAAACTTGTGACTCATCAGTCTTGGTTTGCCTCTCACCTCCTGGATCTTCAGGCTGATTCACGTATACGTACTCCTGTATGTACTCCTGTGCGGAGCAGAACGGCTTGGCCGGGCTGGAGGGTGATCCTTTGTTGCCACCTTGCTATTTGCACCTTGTCCTCCTCAAGCATTTAATGAGGAATGTCAGTGGGCTTCGTTTGCGAACACAAACGCTCTTGCAGTGGAATCCTCCCTCTGGCGCGCGCGGCGCAGCAGAAATGGACATTGTGACAAGTGCCCTTGTGCTGCTGTGCAAAATAAGATGCACGTTCTTTTTCACTTTCAATACTTGTTTTGTGCTCTCTCGGGAAGAAATGTTTATTCTTTTTTCTCCCTTTTTGCCAGCCATTTCTGTGAAGGCCCCTTATATTTTGCATGCCTTGCCAAGTCAAACTGTCTTTGATTCCCTTTCTCAACGGCAAATATTTTCTTACAAAAAAACTATGTTCCCTCTGGGCTTTATAATTTGTTGCTTCTAAAACAAAACCTTTCTAATTCAATATTTTGGTTGCAGGCCAGAGGCTTCAGCTAAGCTGCTCTTATTTGGCAGGTGCAGGTATGTAACCTAACCTTCCTCAGCGGCACTGAAACAACCATCTGCACTGCAGGCCCTGGTGACTATCGCTTCTTTGATGTTAGTTGGCTAGCTCTTCAAGATAATCAGCAAGGATCTGGCTCTGAAGCTTTTCACGCAGCACTAGAATGACTTACTTTCCAAGTCTCCAAGCTACATATAAATCCCACATGCACACGAAACACAGACTATGGTTATGCCAACTCTAAAACAGGGCTATACATTACTCTTAGTACCAGAGTCTGCTTCCACACTTCCACAAATGCATTGGCGACGCATTTTGGAGCATGTCCAATCTCTCCTCTTGAATGAAATGCAACATCTTTCACTACCGCGCAGGCACCCTTTCAGATTAGAAACACGCTGTCCGCGTTAAAATGTCCACTTGCATTCAGTGTCCATTTTGTCAGCAAACAGAAAGTGCTCTCCATATTCTCTCAGGGTGCCAACTAAATATCATCTCTGGTATGATCGCTGAACGCCATAATGTTGCATGGAGACCCATCATGAAAGCCGTAAGTAAAGGCTCTCTAGCAGGTTCAACCTGGCTGCCCACAAGTTATGCGTCCATGCACTGATTGTTTTGTCACAACAATTCATAGTCAGTGATGAATCGCAGTCAAACTGAAGTTGGGTAGTAGGTACTCAATTTTGATAAATGGAAAGCTTTACGTCCAAGGTGGAGTTTCTCTCCAGCAGAGGACGGACGCGAGGGATGGAAAGCTGGCTAGTGCCTTCAGTCAAATCTGCAGATACTGTTCCTTCCTTGCCTACACAGATAAGAGCATTCTCACGAAGCTGTTCACAACGCTGATTATATTCTACCCAATGCTGCTGTATGGCATTCCATAGACGCTTGTTTACATGTGACGTTGATTTCACCTGACAGTTTGGCCCAATAAAATCTTCAAATTCCTGAGCATGCTTACAATAGAACTTTACCCAGATGACTTTTTGATGCTTGTCTAACGTCTATCTATCGTCAAAGAGACAGGCTTACCTCTAGTCGCTACGATGCCATTTTGGTCACTCCCTTACCTACTTTATCTTAATCCTCTACCACTCCTCATTCGCGCTAGGTCTCACGCCCAAGACGACATAATGGAGACATGCGGAGAGCTCACGAGCTCAAAGTTAGCAAGAGGGAAATACACCTCGTAGATGTGTGCTCAATCTGTGCTTGACGCGCTCTAGACAAGAACAGTTGCTGTCTAAGTTTTGACATGGCAAAGAGATGGACAATCCTTTACAAAAATGGCTGCTAATGGTGCTGAAGAGGATTTAGATGATCTGGGACACAACCTCTTCATGGTGCGTCACGCACGAGTGTGGTCTACAGCCTCTACAATTCAACTGGTTCCGGGTAGCGATGCGGCTGTAATGTTTAATCTCAAAGCAATAGCTCTACTCCGCGAGAAAGATTTTACAAGATGACATGCAACTGAGCTCACGGTGCGAAGATTACTGGCCATCCCACACCCTATCTGCCATGGATGGTCTGACACAATCCTACATATTCAAAGAAAGGCTGCTGAGGTGTGAGCCCATCGATCTCAGTCGTCTTGTCGTGGACCTCAGGGAGAGGCACTAGGAATATTGGGCACTTTTTCTTATGTGCATCCAGAGCACAACAGCCAACGCTCAACTTATCATCAATTGGTGTACCCTCCCTACAAAGAGGGCCCTGGTCACGCATTCGCCATACACCTTTTCCATATGCATCATGATGTTTCTTGACCTTCATTGTGATGCTATCCACGGCGTAGCACGCTTCAGAGTTCGTGCCCACACTCTTCGAGTTGAAACAGTGACCTGGACTCACAATACCTCCCCTACTTGTGACCTGTGCAGTGCTAATGACATACAAGATCTTGATGAGCAGCATGTCCTTTTCCACTGCATCCATCCACACTGTCACGCCGAGAGACTGCTGCATCCAAACTAGACTCGTGGCATGACCATAAGTACCCCCCTTGTCTCAAGCAGAAAGTGAATGATGCGCAGAGACAACAGTAGGGTGTGCGGACTGGCTGCGGACAGCGACAGTGTACACCAAGCAGACAACAGGTTGCCCGCGATGAGACTGAGGAGCCTCTGATACCCTTATCCTTCCCTACACGTTCTCTCTCTCTTCGGCCTGCAATTAGGCA
>LFCJ01000362.1_pt1 | contig 27516 bp, 44 predicted proteins | sample 643141 | NCBI WGS metagenome assembly LFCJ01 (sample SAMN03766243, study PRJNA286221) | soda lake metagenome | biome: soda lake; feature: Kulunda steppe; material: water; isolation source: sample B1-Br-g2 brine of Lake Bitter-1 | place: Russia: Kulunda steppe | collected 2010-07
CCAGGTGCTGCGCCCTCCGAGGATGAAGCTGAGCTGCTCCGGCACCTCACCGGCCTTGCTGCCGTGGCCTGCCAGAAGGGCGTGATGCCCCCGCTGCTGCCCCACCCGCCGCCCTGCCCCCTCCTGGACATCACCCAGCATACCGCGCGGCTGCAGACCAGCTCGGGCCGAGGCCCCACCTGTCAGGACGGGCAGCTTGCGGTCCGCACCAGTGGGTGGCGCCCCGCGTGCGGGCACGCCACGGGGGCCTGTGTGCTTGTTTTATTCATGCTTCCAATCAACGCACTTGCCATGAGGCCTGTGCAGCAGCGCGGTCTCTTGCCTGCCGGTTCTGGTGTGCGGGGGGCGCGAGACCGGGGTGCTTGATGTGCGCCCGGGCTGCGTTGAGTGCAAGTGCATTTGTGTGTGCGCCCAAATATGCTTTGAGCACTGCCATGCTTTTAGCTGTATCTCACTTGTTCACACACACACACACACATACAGCAGTGAGGTATGGGCCTTCTCATGCCCCGGCCCTGGCTTGCTGTGTGCCCTTCACTAATTACAAATGCTGTGCAGCCTCTTCCTTGGCTCCTGGGCCATGCATCGAGCCCCTCAATTATGAAACAAACAAGCACTACTTGCATGCTGGTAACCATGGGATCGACCTGTATGTACTGGACTCACGCATTCCAGTCAAGGACTGGGAATTCCTTGACTTCTGCCTCCTCCCCCAACACCATACACACATCACTCATGGATACACCACCCATCTATTGGTACCCATCTGTGCAGTGGCAAGTCCCCCACCCCGCCCACCCCAACCCCTCAAACCTGCACCTCTGCAGGCTGCTCACCTTGTGCACCCAATACCTCCACCTTTCAGTCTCACAGATCAAACCCCCTCTGAGCACTTGCTCCCGCCATGCCGCACCTTGCAGGCACCGGCTCAGCACGCCACAGCAGCGGCCTGCACACACGAGCTGGCGCAGTCCTGCCTGGCCCGGCGGCGGATGCCCTGAGGGGGCTCGCGCAAGTCACGGGCGTGCTGGATGCGGTGGCCGAATGCGCGGGGGCTGCGCTGCGCGCCATGCATGACCAGCCTGCCTGTGAGCTGTGAGTGTGTACAGCTGCAGGGGTGCTGGGATGCGCTGCGCGCCATGCACAACTAGCCTGCATGCAAGCAGTGAGCTTAACTCCAGCCATGGATCCACACAAGCGGCATGGCCAGGTCTCTGCAACAAGGGTTGCAGCTTAGGTGCATGTGTTTGAACACATTGTGTGAGCCGGGAGTCGTCTGCTGCCGCAGAGGCGTGTTTGGTGAGGTGCGCCGACAAGCGGGCGCCAGACCTTCTGCTCACAGGCAGCGCCGCTGCGATCCACGAGCTCCCTTGGGTGCAGCCTGCAGAGGCAGTGCCGCCCATCATGCTTCCAGGTAGGCACCTGGGCAACAAGCAGCAGCAACACACTGGGCGGTGTGGGACCACCATCAAACCCACAGCTGCGCCGGCACTTTTGCTGTGCACAGGCCCTAACAGTCTGGGACTGCCGCAGCATGCACAGGGGCGCACACAGCCCTCTTGTTCCCGTACACCTGCAGGGCTGCTGAGGGGGGCCGTGGGTCCCCCAACCCCGACTTCTTGCAAGGCCAGGGCAGCCTGGCGTTCGGCGGGACCGCTGCGGCAGGGGACCCGCCTCTGAATGTGTGTGGCCCTAGTTGGCAGTGCATGCGCGCTTGCTCCTGGATGAAGAGGCTGCCTGCGCTGCACAGCTGCAAACAGCAAACGGCTAGGCTGCCCACTGCGTATGGCCTGTCCCGGCACATACTGAGGCCAATAAGGCTGCTGCAAGCAAGGCTGCGTCCTTGGAATCGACAAGTGACGAGGAGAGCAGGAGTCTGACTCTTTGATGAGGGGTGCCAAAGTTGCATGCCTACACGTGGCCATCTGTTCACCATACATGCACGCTTGCTTGCTTCCACTCTCTTGCAACTGCGACACATGCTGCACAATTCACGCACGCGGTTGATGCACTGAATTACACAGGTGGACCAATCCGCGTGCAAGGCTTCACGTGCTGCCCTGGAAGCCATCTGCCACGACTGCTTGGTGAGCTCCTGTTATTGCATGCCTCGCCGCACCATGCTGCTGTGACGCGCGCTGCCGGTGAATGGCTTGGCCCTCAGCAGCGGCAAGCCGGCCCCCACTCTGCCAGACCACCCCCTGTCTGACCAACTCCTAGGGGCTGTTGTGAGTTGTGCAGGTAGGCCTCAAAGCCAGGACTGGGGCTTGTCGCAGCATTTGCCCAGCAGGCTCCACCCACCACACGGCTGCACGTGCTGGGCTGGCCACCATGGTCAACCAGGCATGCATGCACCATGGCTGCAGCCCTGCCCTGCCAGCACGCCACCCAGAACACGGGTATTTGCTTTCCAAAAGGAGACTGCTTGGGGCCAATGTGTCTTGGGAGGAGCTGGAGCAGCAAGCAGGCCCCAGTTTCAATGGAGCCCGTCCGCTTGTTTCCACACGCTCCCCTTGCCCAGCGGGCTGGCTGTGCCCACCCCCACCCACCACACAGCACGGCTATGCTGCGCTGTGCCGCGCTGCCGCAGGTGGTGCTGCAGCGGCTGCTCATGTTCTGGTCCCTGGAGGCACCAGCTGCGCTGGCCACCCACCTGGAGGGCGCCCACAAGAGCCTGCCACACCACGTGGCGCTGCAGGTGAAGGGTGTGGCCGCCTCCTGGGACAGCGCTGCCTCCCTCTCTTTCTCCCTGGTGCTGCTGCCATGCCTGCTGCCTGGGCTGCTGTTGCTTTGCCCGTCGCTGCTCGGGGTTCTGCTGCCATGCCTGCTGCCCGGGGCGCAGCTGTCATGTCTGCTGCCCGGGGCGCTGCTGCCGCACCCACTACTCTAAGTGCTACTGCTGTGCCTGCTGCCTGAGGTGTGCTTCCAGTATGTGCTTGTGCTGCCAGAGCGCTCTGCCCTTTTTTGCTTGACTGGAGCGAGGCGGCCAGGGCTGCTTGCCGCAGGCGTTGCGGCCAGAAGCAGCTGTGTGCCAGGCTGCCTACTGCTAGCAAGCTACTGGTCATAGCACAGGCCAGCTTGGGGGCTCCTTTGTTCATGGGAGCAGCCCTCTGTGGCCATTGACCCTATACAGGCTACATGGTGCAGCAAAGGCCCCACCCAGGCATGCATTTTTCAGGGAGCAAGCCCAGGTACAGTTGCATGTCATGGACAGCTCCCTTGCTGCTTCCTGCCTGCAACCCTGGTGGATGTGGACGCAGGAGGGACAGCTGCAGCCGTATACTTAGTCTGCACTGCTTCCTGCCTGCACCCCTTGTGGATGTGGATGCAGGAGGGACAGCTGCACAGCCTTTACAGCAGGGCAAGCGCTCCAAGGATGAGGGCAGGGGACGGGCCTCATCTCCCCACCACGGCCGCTGGCGGCCAAGATGTCGGTGCAGGGAGTGGGATGGTGGGGTTCCTGATGCCGCCCCCACTGGCCAGCAACCCCACGCGCAAGCTGGCATTCATAGCAGAGGTGAGTGCTGGATGGTGAGTAGGGGGTAAAAGGTGGTGGCTGCGGGAGGGGGGGGGGCATCGGCTGACAGGAGTACCCAGCACAGAGGGAGAGATGGAAATGGTGCAGATGCTTGGGAGTGATAAAGGACTTGTTAAAGTGTTGCCGGCCTCCTTGCCGCCAATGTGCCATGCTTGTGTGCTGATGTGGCTACTTGGGGGCAGGACTGGTTTGACTTATTGGATGTTGCTTGGCTGTTATGCGCTGACCGTAAGCTTACTGCACCCTCTGTGCGACATGCTGTGCAGGTGTGCGGGGAGGGTCTAGTCCGGACCGCTGGCGTGGCCGTGCAGCGCGCAGCAGCGCACTGCCTCAATGCGGTGGTGGCCTTGCACCCTGACATGGCCAAGCTCATCTTTGCTGCCCTGCCCCAGGTGAGTTTCATGCAGGGGAAGACCCAGGCTGTGCTAGCCACCTGCCCACAGGCGGGATGAGGTTGGCTTGCCCCTGCCACAGGTGTATTGGGTACGCTCACCTCAGCCGCGCATCATTTGGTGGGGGTGTTGTTTTGTCCAAGCCAACTGCAGAGGTTGGTGTGGGACCTTGTTTGAGCCTTTATTGCCACAGGCAGGTGGAGCAAGCCTAACCCTAACCCTAAACCTAACCCTAAACCACTTTGGCTGCCTCGCTGCACAAGGACCACTGCATTAAAATGCACAGGGGCAGCAAGCAGAGCACTAGCAGGCAGGCATGGGAAGCAGAAGCAAAAAGCCCAATCAGGAGCTTTTGTGGGTTAAAGCAGGGCTGCGTCTCACTTTTCAAGCACTTGGCGCTCATTGGAAGAGATGCAAGCCTTGCTGTTTTTTTTGTGCTCGTTACACTTACCTTTCTGGGACCTTAGCGGGAGGGGCTGGGGGGCAAATGGTGTGAAACCAATGAGCATGCAAGGGTGTATTGTTTACTCGGCCAGGGCATCTTCATGCCGCAACTTGAGCTTGGTCCCCGCGCCCTTCTTGCAATCCCTATGTCAGGCAAGCAGGCTTCCGCATCACTTCAGCAACCAGGGACACTCGTATGTTTGCACCAGAGCATTGCCTCTGCCAGACCTGCCAGCACCACCCGCTCGCAACGGTCCCTGGCGCCTAAGCTGCCTCTTGCGTGCACGGCTGCACCTGCGCTCTGTGTGGACACGCACTCCCCACAGGTGAGGAGCAATGCGCTGGACGTGATGATGGCGGCGGTGGTGGGCATGAGTGGCGACACAGGTGCCCCTCAGGAGCACCGTGTGGAGTTGGCCCTGGCTGCACTGGCGGCTGCTTCAGGTATGGCGGCCGAGTGTTTGGTGCTCTATTTAATATTGTTTGGCTGTCTCAGCTTGGCCAGGTGTGCTGCTTTCACATGCAGCCTCGGACAGTGTTGGCTGCTACCAACGCTGCTCCAAATCAAGCGGTTGCTGCCAAGTCAGGTACCGAGTTGGACATTGTGCTGGCAAGCGGCATGAGGCCCTCTGTGCCGCATACCAAGCAGCGCATTGTGGAAAGGACAGCAAGACCAGTGGAATATGAGAGCAGTGGAACAAAGCGGTGGCACAGCGCAGGCGGAGCAATGAGTCAGTGGAGCAGTGGTGCAGTGAGACAAGGTGGCAGCTGTAATAAAATAGAAGTGTAGCTTTTTGGAGCAGGTCCAAGGCTGCACCAGGACAGCAGATGCGCAGGATGAAAGGGCCCAGGGTCCCGCCACCAAGCCCAACTCATGCACAATTCTGGTTCAGACCAGCAAGGGAGGGGAGCAAGCTTTTGCATAGAGTACTGCTCATTCCACAGATTTTAAAGTACTTCCATGCCAAATGCTCATGGCCACCACCCTTCATTAATTGCGGTGTCCACACCCCCATGTACTGGCCGGCCCACTTCCCCGCCCGCAGGCAGCACCAACCTCAAGCGCTTGGCAGGCACCCCGTCCAAGTCTGTACGTCCACCGCCCTCCCAGCAGCACCAGCGCCATCAGCGCGCCAGCAGCACTGGCAGTGGCCTGCTAAAGCTCCAAGGCAACGCAGCTGCCAGCAAGGTGCTGGGAGCCTAAGGACCTTGTCCTGTGCTTGCAACGGTGATTCTGGATGGAGTTAAAAGACTGGATCTGACAGGACCTATGCAAGGGAGGATCTCTTGCTGCGCTCCGCCGTGTTGGGCTCTGGTAATGCATGGCAGTCAGGGGTGTGTTGCGCACTGCCCATGACCGGCAGGCACAGGGATCCGGAACTGTCTGGTGTATCAAGCATGAATCTATAAGGGAGTGTAGCAAGCATGAATCTTTGAGTGTGAGGCTTGTGAAATGGCGAGCAGCCCCCACAAATTCATTGCACTGCTCTTCACACTGGGGCGTTTGTGCAGGTGATACTGAACCCAAGCAGCAAGGGAGTGCTGTTGTGAAAAGCAAGAGAAACACATCATCATGCAGATCTCTGTTTGTATAAAATGGAACTTTTGGCAGGCTAGGGGGTGTTTTATGAAGCGTGTGGTTCTTTTGTCAAGGGCCCACTGTAAGGGAGGTATGGGTAGCGCTCGCTATACTCACTTATGTGGCTGTGGGAAGCATCTGTGAATACATCTGTAAATGGAGTGCTCCATGTCTGCCGTGTGTCCTGTTCCATTATCTTTATCAAGCGCGCTGCACACATGGGTAGGTATGTGGATCCCAGATTGGAATGTCGAATATTGACTTAATCAAATTGGGCTAGCAAGCCCGTACACTAAGTCTTCAGGAGATTTGTGTGGCATGTGCCTTGGTCCATGCCTTGCCTCAGGTGTACAGGAGCAAGGCAGCCCTGGCGGAGGCTGACGACCCTGAGCACCCGCTGCTGGACGAACTGATGGGCTACGCAGAGGTCATGGTTGCATCTTTTGATGCAGTGCGCCGGCTCCTGCTGGCCGCCCCCCATGAAAGCACGGGCCTCGTGCTATTGAGGTAGGTGCTTGCCTGTGGGCTCCGGCATGCTGCTCTGGTGTCTGTTACACGGGAGCAGTTGGCCGGGCGCAAAACATGCTGGCTGCATGGGAACCGCCCTCTCCCTGGAGAGGGAGGCGCTCTCCTGGTTGGGAACCGCCCTTCCCCTGCAGAGGGAGGCGCTTTCCTGACCCTGGAACCTTCTAGGTCACCCAGCAGGTATCTGGATGACCCAGCAGGTGCCTCTGCCTACCCTGCCTACCTACCCTGGAGGTGCCTCCTAAACATGTGCCCCTCCCATGCAGGTGCCTGCCCTGGAGGTGCTTCCAATCGGGTTACCTCCCATGCAGGTGCCTCCCGTGCACGCGCCTCCCATGAGTGCGCCGCCTTGCGCAGGCACTGCACCTCCCTTGCACAGCATGCTCAAGCACATGTCCTGTCTGTCCTGTCCCTCCCTCAGGCCTGCACCATGCCATCCGCACGTGCAGGCCCGTGGCAAACAAGGAAGCTCCAGGCCTGGCCTCGTACAGGTTCAGCAGGCAGAGCACTACAGGGGGCGGTGTGGGCAGCAGGGCTTCGCCTCAGCAAGGCACCCAGAGGCAGCGCTATGTGCGGGAGGTGGGTGCTTTGTGGGCAGAGGCACGCGGGCAATTGGTGTGTACTGATGCCATGTTGGGGGTACCTTGCCTGCACCACTTGGTTGTGCGGGCCGTGGCTGTACGTGCACCTGATGCTCCTGCGGTGCACCTGCAACTGGCCTGCCAGCTGGAGTGCTGCTGGCAGCTGTGCCAGCATCCAGCCTGCTAGCAGCAGCTCTGTCAGTTACAGCACCCATGGGTGCCTTGTGCTGTTTAAGGAACCAGGACTTGTGGGCTAAGAACCATCGCAATGCAACAATGAGGTAAAATGCAAGCAGGGATCGTTCAAAATCGGCTTTGAGCACCCTCTGGCCCTTGGCCCCATGCTCCCGAGTCAAAGCCAATGCTGTTAAATGCTATCCTGCCCGTGGCACGCCCAGGTTCTGGCCGCAAACCACAGACCGTTTGCGAGCGGCGAGGCTGCCCCGGATCCACGGCATCAACGCAACAGCAGCAATAGCACAGGTGCTGGCAGTAAAGGACGTGGAAAAGGCATACATGAGGACATAAAAGGTCGACATGGCCCTCCAGAGTGTGCGCTGCTGCTTGTTTTGGGAATGTTGTGCACCCTGTACCAGCCCTGCCTTTTTCCAGGCCTCTGACAAGCCTTGCCTTTTGCAGGCCTTCCACCTGCAACATTACCTACACTCATCACTCTACACGCATCACCATCCCCCAGCCCCTTTTTTTCACAGGCTGTGCATTGAAGGTCGCAGGAATCCATGGAGTGGCCCTTTCCTGTTTTGTGTTGCAGGCTTGTCTTCAGCAGCAGCCGTGGCCACAGATGGGATTGGCGAGCAGCAGCTGGGCAGAGCCTTGGACGTCATGCTTGAGGAGGACACCTTGTCTCAGGTGGGGAGATTGGAGGGAAGGGGCTGTCGGTTTGAGGGAGGACGCCGTATACATCCATCCATGCTCGTATTGCATGACTGGGTGGGGCATATACCCGCCCCACCATTGCTGGATCGCCATCTTGAATTGGCTCAGTGAAGCTGCTGTTTCAGCTGGTCCACTGGAGCTGGCGCTCACATCCAGTCCATTTGAGCTGGTGCTCCTTGAGGATTCATCACTGCAGCACTGCCACCCACAGCTCGTGACCCTGCCAACCACGGCTAATGCGTGGCACCGCACAGGTGCAAGCAACGCTGTGTGGCACCGCACAGGTGCAAGCAATGCTGTGTGGCACCGCACAGGTGCAAGCAATGCTGTGTGGCACTGCATGTGTGGCACCGCACAGGTGCAAGCAATGCTGGAGGCCGTCTGGGCCCAGCAGCGGGACGAGTGGGCGATGTGCGTGGGCCAGGCGCAGCGCGCCCTGGAGCAGCACAACCAGCTGCTGAAGCCGCCCGTGGAGACTCGGCGCATGCGGCCTGGAGATGGCGCCGGCAAGCCGGAAGCGTCAGGTGTGTGGGGGCCTTGAGCTATGGGCGGGCCATTGCTCCCATGACAAAGGGGGGGTCTGAGTGCTGAGGCGACTGCAGGGAGGATGTGCGCGTGCGTGTGAGAGGCGTGTGCACGTGTGTGTGTTTGTGTGTGTGTGTTTGTGTGTGTGTGTGTGTTTGTGTGTGTGTGTGCGTGTGTGTGTGTGTGTGTGTGTGCACGTGAGATACAGGGGGGCAAGAGGAGGGAGGAGAGGGAGAGATGGGAGCGCAAAAGCTCACGTTACGCATCCCGCTATGAGCAGGCCTGCAGCACTTGCATGCCATCCTTGATGCCATGCACCAGGGCCAGGAGTCCAAGCAGGCGGTGCTGGCATGCAGCAGGCTCCGCCCACAGATGAGCAGACACAACGCGTCTGCTACAGATGAGATAACACAACGCGTCTGCCCACAGATGAGATAACACAACGCGCCTGCCCACAGATGAGCAGACACAACGCGTCTGCTACAGATGAGATAACACAACGCGTCTGCCCACAGATGAGATAGCACAACGCGTCTGCCCACAGATGAGCAGACACAACATGTCTGCCCAGGCTTTGGTGTGCCATGCATGCCGCAGGTGCTGCAGCCCAGGCACGATTATCTTTAACAGGCCCAGGCGGCCACCTTAGCAGGCAGTCAGGCTTCTACAAGCTCAGCAGCTGGGACGGAGTCAAGCTGGAGGCCGAAGGGACAGATGGTTGGGCGCGCGTCAGCGAGGCGCTGGAGGGCATGGTGGCGGCATCAGCTGCCGTAGCTGCCAGCGTGCCGCCGGACCTGAGGTGCGCACAAGGATGGGCTGGTGCTGCCCAGATGGGCTCTGTTGGGTGCTGCAGCAGAGTTTTCCCTGCCTGCCATCTGCCTGCCTCCTTGTGTGGCTATGCGGCGTGCCTCCTGTGGCCGCACTCTCGGCTGGCAAGACAATTTCACACAGACCGAGGGACCACCGAAGCTGCCCTGCTTGCGCGCGCGTGTAGGCTGGTGGCGGCTGAAGTGATCATTGCTGCTGCACCCCTGGCACGCCAGCCGCTGGTGGGCAAGGCAGGCGGCCTGCTGCGGGGCCTTGGAAGTGTGCTAGCAGAGCCGTTCACAGGCAGCAGTGGCAGCGGCGGGGCGGGGGCGGGAGTGGGGACTAGCACAGGCGCAGCAGGCGCACACGGGCAGGCGGTGCCGCTGGCCGCCGCTGCCGCCCACATGCCGGGTGATGGCTCCAGCAACCGGTCTGCAGGGGGCGGGGATATGCTGCTGCTGCGGTTGCAAGAGCGGCAGCAGAAGGTGCTAGTGCTGCAGGTGAGTGGGTGGGGTGCGCAGAACGCAAGGGGCTTTGAGGTGTGTGTGCGCGTGTATGTGTGTTTGTGCGTGCGCATGTGTGTGCGCGTGTGTGTGCGTTTGTGCGCATGTGTGCGTGTGTGTGAATGTGCTTATGCGTGTGCCCGTGTGTGCGCGTGCGTATGTGTACACATGCGTGTGTGTGTGTGTGCTTGTGTGCATGCGTGCGCGCGTTTGTGCGTGTAATTGTTTTCCCTGCTACAGCACAAGTGCATGTTTAAGGAAGGTGCAGGTGGGGGTGGGGCTTGCGGGGTATAGGAACACCATCAGAGGTAGCCTGGCGCAAGCTCTGCCCTTGTCCCTCACCCACAGCTGTATTGCAACAAAGTGAGGCAGCCTGCGCCCTTTCCAGGTGCGCCCAAGGTTTTCTCTTGCACGTGTGCCTAAGCATCCACTCATGAAAGCCTCAGCGGGGACTCTGAAAGGCGTGGCCAGACCTCGATGCACGCCTTTGTGTCCACCCATGAAAGCCTTCAAGAGGACTCCGGGGGAAAATGCATAGCCAGACCTCCGCATGGGCCCTTGTGTCCAACCCAGACTCCATCAACACACACAGTACTTCTCACAAAACCCTTGTGCCATCACCCCTTGCCACCTGCAGTGGTGCGCCCTCATGTACATGCCAAGTGGCTGCTGCACCTGCCCTGTCCCAGGTCCCTGCGTCTATTTGCGCAGCTCCCCTCCTTCCATTTGTCTTCCCCGCCGGATGCCCCAGCCCTCAACGCTCTCATCTAAAGGCGGCCCCTGCCCCCACTTTGCGCCCCATCCCCGCAGGCGCTGTGGTCCCTCTGCCGCACTGCAGGCGGGCCCCAGGCCATCAGCCTCTCCAGTGCAGCGCCGCTCTCCAGCACACATGCCCCCAGCCGCCGCAGCAGCCCCGCTGTCCGCACTGCTGCCAGCCAAGGCAACCCTGCCGCCAATGCAGGGGGCCTGGGTGGTGGAGGCGGGGGCGCCGCCAAGGCTGGTAGCAGCGTCGGCGCGCCAGTGCTGCCGGGCCTGGTGTCGCTCATCACGCAAGTGCAGGACCACGAGCTCAAGGCGCAAGCAGCAGGTGAGCGAGGCAAGGCGCGTGCTGTGCTGTGTGCACCGTTCGTGTGCTAGGCATGCTGCGCATGCTGTACTTGGTGCCATGGAAGTTGTGCGCGCATGTGTTGTGTTGTGCATGTTGTACATGCTGTGCTCGGAGTTGCGCATGTCTTAGTGCACAAGTGTTGTGCGCTCTGTGTGTTGTGCGCATGGGTACGGTGTGAGTGTATTGGGTGTCCGCGCACGTGCATGCATGGGTGCCATGCGTGCATGCGTCCTGTTGCCTCTGCATACACATTGCATGCAACTGCCTGCGATTGCATGAGGCAGTCGCTCTGTACCCGCACCTTGGGGCCGCACACAGTGCATGTGCACGTGTCTTGCTCAGTGCGTTTGCAACTTGGTCTTTCTACCTGCACTTGTTTTGATGGGGGCCCATGACTCATGGGCCATGAGTCTTTAACTTTGCCATGCTTTACAGAGATACCTTAGAAGTCACCAGAGTGCTTTATACTAGGCGAGCGCAGCCCACCCGATTTTGCCAACAGGGGCCGCCTCACGCACTTAATGCCACAGGCGCCGCCCCCCCCCCCTGCCCTCCGCTGTATCACACGGGCCGTGCACCGCCGATGTTCTGTTTGTTGCAGGCGTGGTGGCCTCTGTGGCCTCGCGCCTGGACTCCGCCCAGCTATCTGTCATGGGTGGCACTGCGGGGCTCGCAGCCAGCCTGGTGGCTGTGGTGAACGCAACAGTGCCTGCCGTGGCCAAGTAGGTAGCAGGCCGCAACTGTCATATTTTGCGTGCATGCTGCAGTCGCAAGGGCGTTAGATGGAAAATGTTGTGTCCAGGACCTTGCCTGCTGTGGCTATGTTGGTGGCCGGCTGTGGCTGTTGCGCCTTTCGTGCATTTCGCGGTTGCATGGGGCTTGGGTGAGAGGTGTTGCGTCCAGGACTGTGCCTGCCCTTGACGAGTGGGTGGCGTGTGGTGGCTGAAGTGGTTTGCATCGAGCAGCTGTGTTTAAGGTTGACCAGTGTTGTAAAAGGTCTACATCTGTTGGAAAAGGTCTACACCAGTGTCATAAAAGGTCTGCACCTGTTGGAAAAGGTCTACACCAGCGTCGGAAAAGGTCAACACCAGTGTTGTAAAAGGTCTTCACCTGTTGAAGATACAGACGACGCAGGCCAGTGACAAGACGGGTTGGACCCCTTGTTGGTGTTGAATGGACCCCGGTATAATATAAATGTTGTCGCATCCGTTTTGAGCAAGGCATGTCGTGTATGAGAAGACTAGACGGGCCCTCAGTGGGCAATAAAGTTGTATTTGAGAGAGCAGATGTAGGCAGATGCCACCAACCCACCGGGTGGGTGTGCCCACGCTTATGGTATTGCTGCTGTAAAGGTGCGTGCTTGTGCACTCTTGTACATTCCTGAGCGTGCTGGAGCATAATGGGAAGTGAGCCATGAGACCCTTTTGGGGTGGAGGGAGCCTCCTCAGCAGGTGCAGAAGGCGGCTGCTTGGACTATGCAGGGGGGACTGGGCCTGATGCTACCTCACACGGCTGCAGTGCTCTGTTGCAAGCTTCCAAAGCTGTCCAGCGGCCACCTGCTTAATTTACAGGCAGCAGCCCTTGCTGCCGCTGCCGCTGCCGCCTCCACTGCTGCTGCTGCTGCTGCTGCTGCTGCTGCTGCAGCACATCCACCATCTGTGTACCTGAATGTGCGCCTCGCCCTGGCGCGGCCATCAGCCTCATGCGCACAGGGAGAGGTTTGGATGCGCCCAAGCGTAAGCAAGCTGCCTGAAACCTTGGTGGCTCGCGCAGCACCACACCTGTGCCCACGCTGCCTGCACCCTTTCAGCTGATCCACTTGCACCACGTGGCCGTTGCTCGCAGGGCGGTGTTCACGGGCGGCAGCGTGCGCACGCCGTCGCCGTCCTCTTATGCAGGGCCGGTGCAGTCCCCGCCCCCCCTGCCCCGCACCGCCTCCCCTGGCCTCGGCACAGCCCATGGGCCAGAGGGCCCGGACTTCAACACCATTGAGGCGAGTGTGCTTGCATGCATCCTTGCATGCCAGGATGCACACTTGCAAGCCCAACCCAGATGGAGATGCCCCTCCCAACACCTGCAGGAAGCAACCCGCTTTCTCAAGTGCAAGCCACCACATGGCACACTCCCACCCTGCTGTAGCGCACGCTTCAGCTGGGACCGTCTCTGCCTTGGTGTGAACGCAGGCGCAAGCCATGGCCAGCATAAACGCACTAGCCGCGCTAGGGGAGCTCTGCCGGAGCGCTCCTGTGGCTGCGCGGGTGGCAACACTGAAGGGTCTGCCGGCGGCGCTGGCGGCTGCACTGCGCGTGCACAGCATGGACATGTGCCTGTACGCAGCAGGTGGGGCGTGTGGACATGTACCTGTACGGACAGCATGGACATGTGCCTGCACAGCATGGACATGTGCCTGTATGGACAGCATAGACATAGTCCTGCATAGCATGGACGTGTGCCTGTACGGACAGCATGGATATGTACCTGTACGCAGTAGGTGGGGCGCGTTGAGCATGGCAGCCCTTGCTCCTGACGTGCTTGCATGTGTACCCAGCAAGGGTGGCTGGAGCTGGATGGCAGGCAGAGGGGAAACGCTGTGTGAACAGCGTGACTGCTCTCCAAGACGCCTTGTCCATTTGCGCATTTGTACGTGGGTACATGTGCCTGAGATGTGTGATCCTGCACATCATCATTGAATGCGCGTGCGCGCTTGTGTGTGTGCAGCTGCGTATCTAGTCGGGGTGCCTCGGCGCCCCCAGTGCGCGGCAGCGCGCTAGCCCTGGCACGGCCGCGGCTGAAGTGCAAGGGGCCTGTGCGTGCGTAGGGGGGCGGCAAGCAGGTCTTGGGCTGCAGCATGTCCATGATTGAATGCACGCCCAGGTCTGCCGTCTCAGAGTAGCATATGTTCACTTCCACACACCCAGAGGGCTGCTGGCCTTGGCCCATAAGCAACACAGCCTTGCTGCTCCACAAATGATCACTTGGCCCCTGCTGAGCCACGGCCCCTGGCTTACTTTGCCAGTGTGCATGCGCATGCTGCCTTTCCCCCTTCCTCAAAGCACAACCGCACGCCCATGTACATGCATGGAACACATGTACACATGCACACCTTGCGCTTACTTGTCATTATGATGACCGCATGAGAATGCAACGCATGTGCTTGGAATGCTTAGAACACATGTACACATGCACGCTTTGCGCTTACTTGTTCTCATGATGCCCGCGTGAGAATGCAACGCATGTGCTTGGAATGCTTAGAACACGTGTGCACATGCACGCCTTGCCCACACTTGTTCTCATGATGTCCGCTTGAGATTGCAAGAGTGTGAGCGTGTGCCTGCACTTACAACACACAACCCGCACGCACATGCACACGCTCGCCCAGCACACACACACACACGCACCCGCACAGGCCTAGTGGGCAACCTGGTCAGCCACACCGCCTCCCAGTCCGCCACCATCACCGCCGCCAGGGGCAGCCTGTCCAAGGATTTGGTCAAGGGCCTGAAGGTGCAGTGCACGCTGGGGGGGGGCAGCCCCGCATCCCCCCCCGGCGCCGGCCCATCCCAATCTGCCTACAACGGCAGCGGCACCCCTGCTTTGCGCCAGGAAGCTGCAGGTGTGCTGGCGATGCTGACGCCGGCGGGGGCGGCGACGGGAGGAGGAGGGGGGCTGCAGGCAGGGGACGACGCGGGGGCGCAGGGGGGCTACTCAGCTATACCTCTGCCCAGCCTCAGCCCTGCGCATGCGCCTGCCCCTGGGTCTAGGTGAGAAGGGGAAAAGCAAGACCCCATCCCTCAGATCCCCAGCCTTTCACTTGGCCGTGCAATGCAGTGTGCGTAATTGCGTGTGTCCCAGTGTGTTTGTGTGTTTGTGTGCCAGTGCGCTCGCGTGCATACGCGTGCGTGTGCGCGTGTTCGTGTGTCCGTGTGTGCGCACGCGCGTGGGTATGTGTGTGCCTGCGCGTGGGCGGTGCTGGTCCAATCACACCGCGTGGCGCCGCGGTAAGGGTGCGCCAGTGGCAAGCTTGTGCTTATGGGGCTGGTTTGCTGGTGGTGACTCTCAGCTGGTGTTAGGCGTGAGCTGTTGGCACTCTGCGAGCCTGCACTAGAGGCAAGCATGTTGACAGCAGGCGTGCATTGATGGCACCCCTGTGGGCAATGGCATGCCACCCTCCTGTCAATGCACGGGTGCATGGCCCTTGAGAATTCCCCCCATAGAGGGCCTCCTCTTCCAGCCGCCTCAGCCACGTGCCTGAGGGCAGGGTACCCTGCCACAGGCTGCGTGGCTGCGCTTCAACCCCCAGCATGGGCGAGGCAAAACTGCTGCAGGTGCATGCATGTGCCTGTGTGAAAAACAAGTGTGTTGCCTGAGCGTGTGTGTGTGCGCGTGTATCGCTTGAGCATCCCCATGTGGACTGTTTGTGGTGTGTGTGTTTGAGTGTGCATGTGTGTTGTACGCATGCCTGTATGCACGAAGGCCAACATCTGTTTTGCAGCCAGCACACAGGCTTTTGTTTTGCTGCTTAGCTGCTGAGGGCCAGGATGTGTAAGCGTGTGTTGTGCACGTGCAAACACGAGTGACGGTCGTTGTGTCTCCCGCAGTCAGCAGCCAGGCTTGTGCTGATTAGCTGCTGAGGGCCAGAAGCAGGCCCTTGCGCCTTTGTATGTGTGCGCCCTCTTGGCCACGCCCTTGCCACTTTCTGCTCAAGCTGCCTACCATGCCTGTTACGTGCCCATGCATCTGCCTTAAAGAGCCAAAGCATCCTGCTGAGTCCCAATCATGTTTCATCCTCAATCACCCTTTGTGCACCTGCGTGCCTCGCACGCTCATCCTGCGGCAGCCTGTAGCCTGATTGTTGAGCAGCCTGCAACCCGATTGTTGAACAGCCTGCAACCCGATTATTGAGCAGCCCTTGCCGTGTGTCCTTGCTTCTCTCTGCTGCGGCTCTGAGTGCTCAACTGCCCCTGTGTCTTTCTTTCTGCAGTCACAAGGTTGCCTTGCCAGGATACGTAGAGTCGATGGGCAGACAGGACGCGCTGCTGCTTCTGCTGGGTGGGTCATGCGCACCCACCTCCACTGCAGCAAACGGAAATCTGTAAAGCCTGTCTGCCGCCACAATGGATGTTCAAAAGCAGCACACATGTGTGCTTGTGGGTGTGCATGCGTGTGAGCGCGTGTGTGTGCATGTTTGTTTATGTGTGTGTACGTGTGTGCGCTGGAGGGGATGGGCAAGAGCTCCATCATGGCCCACATGCTTACATATGCACATACCACCACCACCACCACCACCACCACCACCACCACCACCACGCAGGCGCGCTGCGCAACATGGCGTCCTGCGAGCAGGGGCGCGCCGAGATGGCCAACGACTCTGGCCTGGTGCCCGTGCTGCTTTGCATTTTGCGGCAAGAGCCCTGGCAGGTGGGTGGCAGGGCCGCGCGGACGTGCCGTGTGCATGCTTTTGCTGAGTGTAATGCGGTCTGGCAGGTGAGCTGGGCTGCCCTGCATGGTGTGCCATGCACCCAGAGGGTGTGGCTGCAGCGCTGCTCTTTCACCCTGTAGGTGTGGCTGGCTTGCTGCCGGCTGCCCCCTTTGTGGAGAGCTGTCTTGCTGCATGCTTGCAGCATCGCACCGCCCCCGTGCAGGTGTTACCGGCTTGATGCACCATGAGGCAGAGGGGAAAGCACGAGCCGGGACAGCCAAGCCTGTTCCCCGCCATACGATCTGAGCAGGTGGTCCACAGCGCATGAGCTGGAAGCCCTGCCTGCCCTTGCACCCACATGCTCACTCAGGTGCACCCACATGCTCACTCACGCGCACCCACATGCTCACTTAGGCGCATCCACGTGCTCACTCAGGCGCACACACGTGCTCATGCCCACCCATGCGCTAAGATGCACGTGCATGCTCAGGCATGTGGACAATGCTGCAGGAGAGCTCACCAGGGGTCTTCATGGCCGCGGCGCGCTTGCCCACCCCTGGTACCTTTTGCAATAAGGCCGCTCCATTTTGCACCCCTGGTACCTTGCAATAAGGCCGCTCCATTTTCCACCCCTGGTACCTTGCAATAAGCCCGCTCCATTAGTGCAGTCAGCCACTGCGCAACAATGCAGAATCGCCGGAATGGATGACAAGGCCTTGGGCTAGGCCCTGCCTGCCCCTCTTGGTTGACCTGACTGTGTCTGATGGCTGCAGGTGTCGCGCTCTAACCTCACCAAGCCGCGTGCGCTCAAGGAGCAGCGCCGGTACGACGTAAACATGGGGCCCGTCATGGAGCCCTACCGTCCGCCCCTGCCCTGGGAGCAGCAAGCAGGTGTGGTGGCTTGGTCACCCTGTCGCCATACACAAGCACGCAGCAGGGGGCGCGCTTGCGGCCTGCATCAGGTGCATTGGCTCGCAGGGCATGTGAGGGAGGCAGAAAGGGGGGGGGAAGGGGGGCTTTTGGTTTTTGGTTTTTGGTTTTTGGAGTTTCAGGCGGAGCTTGGATGGCTGCGCTGCCCCTTGTAGCTATGGGCTAGTTCTTGCTTTGCAAGCTCCTTGGTGCAGTGGCGTGATTGCTGTTGGGAGCCGTGGCCTGATTGTGGCGGGGAGCTGGGGCCTGATGGCTGTGGGGAACCTTGGTGTAGCTGGCCTTCATAGCAGCGGAGAGCCTTGGCCGTGCAGGTTTCAGAATTAAGGCCAGCCAGCAGGGCTGTGTAGGTCATGAAGGGCAAGGCCATCTAGCGGGACAGTGCAGGGCGCAGCCCAGGTGAGAGGGGCCGGCGCCCAGCTGCTGCCCCCCGGCTGCCGGCGCCTGCCCACCAGCAGCATGCCGTGCACAAGCTGGGCCTCGCAGCAATGAGGCAGAGCACAAAACAAGTGCCTGCGGCATTGGCAGAGGTGTGGGCTGCCTATATGTATGTGTGCTTATACAGGCGGGACGGCAAGGACACGGGCCAAGGACGCAGAAGGCATGGGTGGGCCCCAAGGGGAGCCCCCCCCTCGTGATCCAGGGGCCATCGGCTTCACCAACACGGCTGGGAGTGCGGCCGCAGCATACGGGCAAGGGGGGCCTGCCCTCAGCGCAGGCACTGGCCACGCAGCGGGGGGGACAGCGGACAGGGGTATGCAAGGAGGGTCTGTGCTTGGGCAACCTGCTGGAGGCACTCTAGTCTCTGAGCAGCAGCAGCAGCAGCAGCAGCAGCAGCACCACCACCACCACCAGCAGCAGCAGCAGCAGCACCAAAAGCAGATCTGGGAGCCCCTTTACAGCCCAAAAGCACAGGTGGCAGTTAAAAACATTTGCTTGAGTGCGGGTTTGAGCTAGTGTCTTTGGGTGCGCCTCCTCAGGCCTGAAGCTGGGCTGCGGGCTGGCTGCCTGATTGCTTGGGGTGTATGCCTCTGGCTCTTGAAAAGTGACACCATGTTCAGATGCACTGTCCTCCCTGCTTGAACAGCAGCCCTTGTGGCCCTCACCCACCGATTCATGTGTCTTGGCAAGGCCCCAACGAGCCTTGGCCCTAGCCTTGTTGCTGCTACAATCTGCGCTTGGGAGCACGACGCTTACGCTGCCACATGCCGCTTCCTCAAGGCCACAGACCGGGCCGCCACCAGTGGTCGCATCAAGCGGATCCAGGGACCTCACGCTCCCCACAAGCTCACAAACCTGCCTGCTTGCCCACCTGCGTGCTTGCCGCGGTAGCGCCGCCCAGTCCGGCCTCACGCACGCGTGCGCTTGCCTGCCTGGCTGCCTAAGCAGGTCCTGGCTGCAGCAGTGCTGGCAAACCTGTCTGTGGACAAGGGCAGCCAGGAGGCAATTGTGGCGGACGCGGACTTGGTGCTGCACGCGCTGCTGGACGTGCTGGCGGGCGCGATCCTGGACGTGCCGCCCGCTGGCGCCGCCCAGACAGCTACGCGTCCCAACCATTCCGGCGGCACCCAAGGGGGGCCAGCAGCCAGGCCAGGCCCGCTGAGCAGCAGGGCAGCAGCTGGGGCCCCCAGGGCGGCTGGCGCCCACAGCCGGGTGGCCAGCGACAGCGGGCTGCCGCTACCTGCGGCGGAGGGTGGTGTGTACACCTCAAGCAGTGGGGGCCAGGGCGTGAGCACGAGCGCGGGCAGCAGTGTGGTGGCTTCGGCCGTGAGCATCAGTGTGGACAGCATTTCCGGCTGGCAGCAGCAGCAGCTGGTGCAGGGAGGCGGGCTGGCTGCCGCGCACCCCAGCCTGCCAGCCACTGGGCCGGGCGCTGCAGCGGGTCCCTACCCAAGCGCCTGTGCAGCCAGCCTCGGCAGCGGGCCAGAGTCCACTGGGCCAGGCAGCACCATTCCATGCATCCAGGACCCGGCTGTGGCATCCCAGCTGCACTGCTTTGTAGCGGTGGCCCTGTCCAACACGATGGGCCACACGGTCATTGCGCGCGCTGCTCTCACGCACGCGCGAACGGTGCCGCTACTGTGCGCGCTCATCATGCGCGTCCCAGCCCCCAGGTGCGGCACCACTGTGCGCCTCTGGGGGTATTTCAAGAGCCGTGGCTAGTGATCTGTTGTCGTCTCTGTGTGTTGTTGTCTCCATTGGGATCCTTTTATGTTTTGGTCTCTGTTGGGATTTTTTTTGCTGTTGTCTCTATTGGGATCCTTTTATGTTGTTGTCTCTGTTGGTATCCTTTTATGCTGTTGTCTCTGTTGGGACCATTTATTGTTGTTGTCTCTGTTGGGATCTTTTTATGTTGTTGTCTCTGTTGGGATCCTCTTAAGATGTGGGTGGTAATCTGCAGTTGGCTTTACCGAGTCGTGGATGGGAACGTAGTTTACAGATCAACCAGGTCCATGCTCGAGTTGAAAACTGCTGAGAAAGCGCGGCTTGAGTCCTGCAAGGTGCCGCAGCACAGTGAGCAATCTATTTCAAGGCTTGGGAGGAAAAAGAAGGAGAAAGGCTTCATGTTGTAATGGTCGGAGGCCACAGCCTACCACGGTAGAGGCTGATAATGATGATGAGGGTGGCGGTGGCGTTGGTGGTGGTGCTGCTGCCGCCTACGCTGACCCCCATGTGCAGGGCTGCCCTCACTCATTTATGAGGTCAATCATTCTGAAGGCTGCCGCATATCGCGCCGCTGCCACGCTTGCGCTTGGGATCGACACTGTCCTGCTCCCTCCAACATTCCTCCTCAATCCCTACATTCCTCATCTGCAGGGATGTGCTGGAGGCTACTGCTACGGCCCCGGCCTTACTGCCTGTGATGCAGCAGCGCCTGGAGGGCTTCGGGCGCCTCACCTCAATGGCGGCCTTGCATGCGCTGCAGCAGCTGCTGGCTTCAGTTGGTAAGGCTGCACATGTAGGCATGCTGCGCACGTGGTTTGGTGACATTTGGTGCGCAACTGAGGGTCGGGTAAGCAAGTTCTTGTGTCTGGCACCTGGAAGCGCCTGTGCCTGTGCCTGTGCATGTCCTCATGTGTGAGCCGCTGCATTGTGGCACAAGCACTCACAGGATCCATGCTTGGGTAGCTCATCAAGGCTGGAGTGCAAGCGCGCGCTGGTATCACGCCCAGCAGCATGCACACCCCAGGCCAGCTTTGGGCCACGGTCACTTTAAAGTGTGCATCCTCATGCTTGCTCTTGCGGCTGCCCTGCCCCCACGATCTGCCCTGCCTGCATGCGCACAGGCCCCCGGGCGCTGCAGCAGCTGAGGCCACCCCAAGCAGGGGAGGCGCTGCTGCACGCTGTGCTATCCCAGCCCCGGGCAAAGGTGGGTGGGCGCCCAGTGGGGCCTGAGCTTGCAATGCACCAGTGGGCGTTCTTGCGCCTCCCACTGTTTTCTGACCTGGAGTCGGAGTGGCTGGGAGTCTGCTTGCCTATGACCCATTGTTGACCAGGAGGTGCAGCGAATTATAAAGCAGCTTCCGATGGGAATTTGGTGGTGCCTGGGTCTTGGATCTTTGCAATGGCAAGGCAGGGAAGTGCCCCGAGCCTGCAAGCACACCTGCACACTCCTTCAATGTGCTATGCAAGCAGCAGCAGCAGCAGCAGCAGCAGCCCTGTGCCCCAAGCTCGCCTGCCTGGCTACTTCCCAACACCCTCTTATTTTTCCTGCATGCTGTCTGCCTTTCTTGAGCAGGCCGAGAGCCAGCAGGGCAGCAGCACGCTTGGGTTGCAAGGCCGGCCCTCACCTATGACTCCCGCCATGCAGCAGTTCCCGCAGGGGTTGCCACCAGGCACGCCCTCTGCTCGGGTCAGGGCCCAGTCCTCTGCGGCTGCTTCCATGCAGGTGAAGGTGCACAAGCTGCGTAGGAGGGCAAGGGAGCTGTGGGTGGCGTTGCATTGCAGGGGGAGGGAGGTGGGACGGCTGCAGCTGGGGCTGCATTTGTGTGAACCTGGCAAAGCCTCTAAGTGGAACAAAACCTTTGAAACCCTGACGCTGATGCTGTGCACACACTTGCCTGCCTGCCTATTTTTGGGTACTGTGCAGGCCTCTTTGGGTGTCACAGGCATCAGCGTGGCCGGCCTTCCGCCCACGCCCAGCCTGCAGCAGCTCGTGGACAAGGTGCTGTTGTGCATGCCGCGCTGGCCCGGCTGGTGCTAACTCATGCCTCTGCTGCCTTGCACTTGCTTCCAGTGATTGCTTTGGTTTCAAGTGCTAAAGCGGTTCTTGCAGTCATTTCTGTTGCTGCCGCTGCTGCTACCGCTGATGCTGCTACTGCTGCATTCCTGCCTGCTTCTCCTGTACTGGGGCATAATTGGCAAGGATTAGGTGCGTGGCAAGCCTGGGGCAAGTGTGCAGGCTTGGTTTCCCTTTGCTTGCCTGCTGGTAAGCCTGCAGCTGCAAGCAAGCAATATGCTGTCTGCAGCACATGTGCTGCATACTGCCCAGCCTTCACAGCAGGGTCAGCATACACACCTCAAATGCTCTGTGCATGCAGACCCTCTCGCTGCTCGACTGGGTGGACTACTTCTCGTTCAAAGGTGGGCTGTGGAGGGGTTGCAGAGCTTGGTCCTTTGGCTTCCTTAGTAAAATTAGACATGTTGCAACTTATGCACAAAAACGGCTGTACCTGTGGACACCTTGTCTGTAGGAGGAAATGCTAGGGAATGCTGGGTTCTTGCCGAGATCATGTGCCTAGCAGAGACACCATTGAGCTTTGCACATCGAGCAAACATAGGTCCACGGATTGCACTGGTGTGGCTGGGGCAGGCGCTAGCTGTCATATGTATAACTCGACATCTATGCTGCCACACAAGTATGCATCTTCAAGTGCAATCATCAAGTGCAGGGCATGGGCCTGTGATGGAATTTCCATCCCTTTGCTCAGCCTGAAGGGCTTCATTTCATTCTTGCATGGTGCACAACCCATTTTTATGTGCATTTGGTTGGAAAAAGTTACACTCCGTAATCAACTACCTTGATCAGTTTAAAAGGCATTGTCAGTGGCACTTGATTGTCAGTGACCAGTTGATGGCAATTGTACTTGACACTTACACAAGCGTCAAGGAAACAACTGTGCAAACAACCCATTTATGTGTTCATTGTGTGTGCATTCGATTAACAAATAGTGACACACAAACACACCAAAACCTGTCAAGCACGTGCATCGATGCTGCACACACAAATGTTCATTAGTACCCGCATGTATTTGCACACGCACACACACACTCACATTCACACGTAAGCACATATGCACACAAAGATTTGCTCTCATGCATGCACCCAGAGCCCGAGCCAAGCGGAGATACGGCCCATGCACGTCGCACCTCTTGGTCTCACGACCCTGCCAGCGCAGCAGCTGGGCCCAGCCTGGCAGGGGCTGCCGCTGCGCTGCTGGGTGCCTGCGCATGCTACAGCATCCCCTTGGACTATGCCTCGTGAGTAGGGATGGGTAAAAAGGGTCTGATCCAATTCCAAGGAGACAAAAATAGCTTGAAACAGGGCTCTTCAGAGGCTCGACGAGGCTCTTCCCAAACCCGTTTTACCCATCCCTACTTGTGAGTGTGCTGCAGGATGCTTCAGTGTGCTTCCAATCCAAGTGCCGCCTTGGACCGTGCCCTATGAGTGTGCTCCTGCAACTCCTGGGGCTGAACCTTGCCATAAGTGTGCTGCAGCGTGCTATGGTGTGCTGCATTGTACCCCTTGGACTGTGCCCTGAGTGTGGTGTTGGTGAAGGGAATGCGCGCCGCTGCGTGCTGCCGGTGTATGCTGCACCACCACCACAAGGGCTGGCTGTGCCTCTTTTGGTGCCTGTTATTGTGCCTGTGTCGGGGTACAGGGATGCATTGGCCATATGTTTATGTGGGCAGCCTTTGATAACGGTGTCTGCCGATGTGGCTGGGGAGGAAGGGGAGGCACTGGCAATCTTGTGGCTGCCCTCCTGATTCAGGACAGTCTTGTACCTGTGTTTGCATGACTGGCTCATGCACGTGCAATCCTCTGTGCACGCATGCGCGCATCCACCCATACCAGACCTGAGCCCCACAACCAGTCCCACCTCCTGGCACCTAGTTGCTGCCTCATGGCTGATCGCCCACCCTCATCTCAAAGCGGGCGCAGACAGGGACCCCAAAGCCTGAGAACCCCCTGCGCTGCTGCAGCTGCCACCGCGTCCTTCTTGCTTGCCCTGACCTCCATTGCACCCTCCTCCCTGCGCGCGCAGCTTTGTGGCCCCTACCCTACCCCGCTTGGTGCGCCTGGTGCAGCTGCCTGTACTACAGCACCTTAGCCACGCCATGCACGTGCCTGCCACTGCGCCCATGCTGCCGCCGGCAGCACGGGCGCCTCAACTGGGGGCGGCTGCCTCAGCAGGAGGGCTTGACCCGCTGGAGGTGTCAGCGGCCCATGCCGCGGCCGCGCTGTGGGCGCTCGTGTCTAATCCTGCGTGCGCGCCATGGGCGGCCAGGGTGGCCGCCGGTGGGTGTGCGTGCGTGTGCCATTGTATTCCTTGCAGGCCTATGCTGCAGGCGCACGCATGTGCATGCGTGCCAGCATGTGTGTGTGCGTCTGCGTTGCACAAGCACACAGAGGAAATGGTCCTGTACCATGTACGGAGCCCTCAAGTTGGTGCCTTGAGAGCAGATGAGGTGAGAGGGTAAGCTTGCGCGTCAGTGAGTGCAGACGCGCCAGCAGACACCAACTTGATGCCTCGTGGGACACGCGCACACACACGCACACGCACACGCACGCACGCACAGGGTTGTGCTTGCACGGCACGGAGGTCACTTCGCTGTGCCAGCGTTTGACTTTTGCGCTTGCACTCACGCCCGAGTGCACACCCGCCACTTTTTCTTTTTTTTGCCACGATGGTGTCAAGCATGCACAACATCTATACTTGCATACACCTATACTGACGCCGCGATTGCGGGGACAGGAGTGCAACTGCCCTGCTCCCCCGCGCTTGCATTCCTTTACCTCTGGCCACCGCCCCCCTTGGCCACCATCCACGGCTCGTTCGCATCGCCAGGAACTCAGTAGTGTCGCAAAAAATGCTATAAGCGCATCATTTGTTTGCATCTTTCCTGTTGGTGCACCGCTGGCTTTTTCTGGCTCCGCACGCTGGCGGCGCACGGCCGCAGCTCAGAGCTCAGGAGCTCAGAGCTCATATCTCAGCAGTGCAGACAGGGCTCCTCGTGGGTGTCAGGGCTCCTCGTCGGTGTCCGCCAGCACAACTGGGCATGCACACGAGTTGATGGCGTGGGTCTTGACTCTGGAAGTGCATCGTTTTGGCAACCTGTCAGCCAAGTCCAGCCCATCTGGGCCACCTGATAGCCCATGGACTTGGCATCTTGTCAGCCAGATCCAGTCCGTTTGGCCCCCCTGGCAGCGCATGGTCTTTTGGCACCCTATTGGTCAGATCCGGCTCATAGCTGCACCAGCCCTCCTCCTACAGCAGACGCACTGCAGGAGTGCCTGCCTGCTGCTCACAAAAGTCGCTTGCTGCCCACACGCCACCTGCTTCCTGGAGCAGTTCCTGACCCTCACAGGCAGTGCCTCACCGGACCATCTATGATTTGTGTGTGTGTGTGTGTGTGTGTGCTTGCGTGTGTGTGCGCGTGTGTCCCACTTCATTGGCTTCTGCCTGCTCCTTCACCAGTGCTGCCCACGCTCATCCCCTCTCCCACCCCGCGTCTCCACTGCACAGATGCGGATGCTGTGGAGTCCCTGCAGGCTCACTGCCCCTGGGGGCTGCAAGCCGGCGCCGGCATGGGCGGCACGCGCGCGCGCTTCAGCGCGCACCGTCTGTTCAGTGCGGCCACGCTGGGGAACCTGGCTGTGCTGTGGGGTGCGTGCGCTCCTCTCTGCCGCTCTTGGTCCCACTGCTGCTGCTGCTGCTGCTGCTGCTGCTGCTGCTGCTACCCCTACCCCTTGCTGCGCTCGGCCGCTTGTGCAGTCCGCATGCAAGCAAAGGGGGGCCTTGTCTTGCAGTGCTGTGTTGTGTTGGACAGCACAGCTGGCGGGTGCTTGTCCAGGCACAGCATGGCGTCTTTCAGCACAGCGTGGCTGGCAAGTGCTTGTCCAGGCACGGCAAAGCATGCTAGACGGAAGGCTGGGCAAAGCTTCCGCCTTGCGCTCCTTAAGGAGCCTGTGCCCACATACGATACTTGCTTGTATCCCTGGACCTGGACCCCCCCTCAGAACCCCCTCCAGGGGCGCACGAGCGCTACTCCTGCTTGCCTCCCCCCTTTTCCCACTGTGGCCAGCTTGTAAGCTGCGCCTGTGAACCCTGAGCCGCTCATGCTGCGCTTGCTTGCGGTGCACGCAGGGCCCACGCAACCGCCCTGCCAACGCCTGCATCACACACTGCTGCTACAAGACGGGCCCACTGCGCATGGGGTGGTGGGGGCGCTGATGGATCTGGCCACGCTGGCCGTCCCTCAGGTGCGGCAGGACCTGCCGGCTGGCCTTTAGTGCTTGTCGGCCACTGTGCCTGCCCATCTGTCTACCTCACAGTCTCCTACTTGCCCAGATGTCCATCCAATTGATTGTATCTCTGCCTTCTTGCCTTGCTGCCTGCCTGCCTGCCTGCTTTGCTGCCTGCCTGCCCGCCTGCCTGCTTTGCTGCCTGCATTGCTGCCTGCCTGCCTGCCTGCTTTGCTGCCTGCATTGCTGCCTGCCCGCCTGCCTGCTTTGATGCCCGCCTGCCTGCCGGCCCGCCCACCTGCCTAGGGGGATCCTGGTACATCTCTTAAGGGATGAACCTCTGAACGGTCTGGCTGCTGAGGTCTTGCCAATCACTCCGCTCATCAGCTTATGTGCTTGCGCAGCACTTGAGGCTGATGATCAAATGACCAGGCAGGTGCGCTCCTGAATAGCGATTAGGCCTGCACAGGACGTCCTGCCCTGCCTTTACACGCCCTACCATTCAGGTGGGGCCACTAGCAGGGCCTGAAGCTGGCAGCGCCGCACCCAGCACCCGCCAGAAGCAGCAGCAGCAGCAGCCGCAGCAGCGCAGGGGCGCAGCACGGCCGGGCAGGGGCAAGGCAGGGGGGCCAGACATAGAGCGCGGGGCCCGCGCAGATGCGCTGGCTCTGGTAGGGGTGCCCCAGGACGTGGCGTGCATGCTTGGCCTGCAGGTGTGTTTGGGGTAGGGTGGGGTTAGGGGAACCGCAGCTGGCCTTGAGGAGCTTGCACTTGGAGAGCAGGGCTTGGCGCGGGTGCAGTCATTGCAACTGTGGGTGTGCAGCTGCAGGTGTTTGGGGTTGAGGTGTCAGCGGCGTCTGCAGGCACGTGAATGTAGGCGTGCAGTTGCAGGTGTTGCAGCAGCGAGTTTGCAGCTGTATGTTGGGCTGGACAGGAGGCGTGGCAAGGGATGCCTCCGGGTGGTACATGCAGTGCTGGTAGCAGGGCTTGGTGGGGCTGTCAGAACAGCTGAGGGTTGTGGTAATGCGTGTGGGAAAGGGGGTGTGGGGTGTCAGAGTGAACAATCACAGCATATCATGCAAGCAGGAGCTGTGGGGATGGGGGGAGAGGACGCCTGGGACTGGACTGGTGCAGCGCATCTGGTCAGAATGTGATGCCTGCCTTTCTTTTCGGGGGATGATGCTATATGGAAGGTTTGCAAACTGGCAGCTCAAACCTGGTGTGAGACAAGCGCTTCACATACTCATGAAGGTGGATAATGACACAGGCCTGCGCCTCAAGTGTGTGCCGTCTCCCTCGCTGCTGCGACCCATGTGCGTGCAGGCAACAGGGACGCTGGCGTGCCTTGCCTCCGCCTCCACACGCGTGGCCTGCACCGCCCTCGCATGGCCTGGCGCGCAGGCGGTGCTGCTGGCCTTGCTGCGCTGCGTCCAGCAGGTCCGAACAGCAGCGGCGCACTGGCTGCGCACTCAGCGCTCAATGTATCATACGCCTTGCATGGGATGGGCAGGATCTGCGAGTCGCGCCTAGCTCGTGCGCGCTTGTGCATGTGCATGTGTGTGTGTGTCCATGCAGGTGCATGCTTACGTGTTTTGTGTGTTGGTGTGTGTGCTTCTGTGTGTGCTTCTGTGTGTGCATCTGTGTGTTTGTGCACGTGTGTTTGTGCATGCTAACCAGGCTCAGCCTATCCCGCCTCTGAAGACAAGGGCCTGAGGGAGTTCCTTTGCCCTTAACGCCCCCTTACCGTCACACTCCACCCCATCTATAGCCCCCTACACCACCCTCCTGCCTGTTCATCTCCCTC
>LFCJ01000364.1_pt1 | contig 27430 bp, 32 predicted proteins | sample 643141 | NCBI WGS metagenome assembly LFCJ01 (sample SAMN03766243, study PRJNA286221) | soda lake metagenome | biome: soda lake; feature: Kulunda steppe; material: water; isolation source: sample B1-Br-g2 brine of Lake Bitter-1 | place: Russia: Kulunda steppe | collected 2010-07
AATTTGGTTTCATTGTGAGACACTGGAGTCGTATCTATGGCCAAAACAAACCCGACCCACGACCGCACAAGCACCGCACGGTTCCGACAGCTGTTCTTGTCGCGAAACAAACGGGTTGTGACAGTTTGGTAGCCACCATGCATTCTCTATCTATTTTCTTAATTTTTCTTATTGTATACTGAATGAAATGTGCGACGCTCCGGAAACTATTTCAGTCGTCTGTAGCGACGTTATGGTAAATGGATAGCGAGATAGTCGACGCCGTACTCGACTGGGATTCAACCCCGTTTAGCGGAGGATATGAGGGGTTAAGCGAGCTCGCAGACGGCGAGTTTTCCGGTGCAATCACAGAGGGGACGGCGTGGGCGTTTATGCTCAAGGGGCGAGTTATTGGCATCGAAGACGGGACGATGTCAGCGTTCGAACGGGCTGACGGAACTGCCTACATAGCACCATCGCCTGCACTGCCGCTGTTATATGTACTGCAGTCGAGAGGTGAAAAACAGACGCAGTACTATACAAATGAAAAGCCGATCTCGGAAGCCGACGAGACGCTTTCGTCCGGCGGGTTTACAGGATATATCGAACTGTCCGAAAACGTGCTATCAGGCGATTACTACACCGTCTATCATAAGGGTAAATCCATGAGCGTTGCGTTCGTCGGCAACAGCCAACAGCTCCTGACTGATGATGAGGCGTTCGAGCGCGCTGATGACGAAGTCGGCATCTACAGTGTCTATGCGGCTGATCTGGAGCTACTCGAGATACCCGAGCCCGCAGGCGCGAGTGACTCAACAGAACAGCCACCCGAAGACACTGACCCATCGAACGCCAACGGCGAGACGGCCGCCGAGACTTCTCGAGGCGATTCGACAGCCGCTGAAAGCGACAGCCAGTCACAAATCCCAGAGGATACACACCCATCAGCCGAGCAAGCGAGCCCACCGGTTGACGAGCCAGCCGGTTCAGCTGCAAAAGCCACATCGAACCGTTCGACGTCACCGACAGCGGAGTCAGACGAGAACACGCCCGCGGTCACAAGGACAAACAGTTCGTCAAACGGGACTGAGGCCGACACAGCAGCTACAGAGTCCGTATTTAACGATGAAGCGGAGTGGCGAAACAGCAAAACAATCCCATCGCTTGACCCCAGCGATGATCCCAGCGAGACGGAACAGACAACCCGCTCTCAGCAGTCGACCGCACAGTCTCGGTCGGCGCTGGGTTCGATGTCTCGTCGGCAGCTGCAAAAGCGTCTCAAGCGGGCCGAACAAATCATGCAAAAGGCTGAGGCCCAACACGAACAGCTCGTCGAACAACGAGATGTGCTCAAAGCAGAACGAGACAGCGCCCGCGAAGAACTCAGGGCAGTCAAAACGAAGCTTTCGGAGGCTGAAGCCGAAATCGAACGCCTCAACTCACAACTCGAGTCGGGAGCCAGCCCACAGTCGAATCTCGACGATAACATTGTTCCCAGTGGGCGGTCGATGAGCACGACAGAAGCACTCAAGGGAACGAACCTACTGGTTCGGTATGCCTCAAAAGGCGACAGCACCCTCGAGGATGCAGCCTCTGGGTCTGCAGACCAACCTGCAGTCAAACAAAACCTGCGTATCGACCCACATACGACCTTCGACAGCGAACACGTAAGTGTTGACGGCCAACCGTTCGAGGCGTTTCTCGACAGTCGGATCGAACTCAAGTTCGTTCGATGGCTTACAGAGGAGTTTTTGTTTGATATCCGCGAGACAAACAATCAAGCCGACCTCAACGGTATCTATGAGGCACTGCCTGCAATCAATCGGGCCGAACTCCGAGGAAGTATTTCCCTAGGTACCGACGAAGACGAAGACGAACTCACTGCAACGTTCGATCTCGTCGTCCGTGACAAACGTGACCGGCCGCTTTTCGTCGCAGATTTCAACGAGTCAAAACAGCCTGTTGGCGGCGGGATGGTAAACACACTGATCAGAGACGGCAGCGAGATTGTTCAGCAAAACGAGAGCTTTGCGGCGGCGTTTGCTGTGACAACAAGCTACTACAAAGGTGCTGCACTGGATGCGGCGGCGGATGCGACCGGCGGTGGGTTATTGAGCGCGAGTCGGGGCAAAAGCTTCGTGTACATCTCGCGTAAACAGGGCTTCCATCTCTGTTTGGTCGAACAGCTCGACGATACGTTCGATCTTCACGTACCTGAACTGTGAGTGCCAAAACAGCGATTTTAGCTACCGACACCGAGAGCACAAACACAGCACACCTTCCAGTGGTGTAGAAAACAGAACCCGACGTTAGCCTTCGATTTCAGCGGCGTCGTCGATACGCATCGTCCCGAGTTTCTCGACGATCGAATCGAGTTTGTTATCCAGATCATCGACAAACTCTTCGGTGTGTTCGGTCTGAATTGCACCCTGACTGGATGGCTCGATGAGGTTTTCTTCCTCGAGTACGCGCAGGGAGTACCGAACCTTGTGATGTGGATACCCAGTCTCGTTCGACATCTTGACGATGCCGATTGGTTCGTTCTCAATCACCATACGGAGAACCTGTAGGTGCCGTTCGAGCATGTCGACTTCTTTTTCGAGTCTGTCTATCATGACACATGCTAACTTGTCTTTCACCCTTTTAAAGATTGCTGTCGGCAGGGGCAAAAAGTTGCTACTTCTACTGTTCGAGTGAGAGTAGTTAACAGTTCTGCTTTTGTGCCGTGTTGGCATGATAGTTCGCCGCGAGTGTCGTACCGTAATCGGTTTAGCCACTGCTTGTGAACCGACGGCTGTTATGACTGTAACAATCGTCGGCTCTCAGTTGGGCGACGAGGGCAAAGGCGCGCTCGTCGACATCTGGGGCGGCGACGCCGATGTCGTCGTCCGGTATCAGGGCGGCGACAACGCCGGCCACACCGTCGTTCGAGACGGCAACAAGTACAAACTTTCGTTGGTTCCGAGTGGAGCTGTCCGCGATAAAATCGGTATTCTCGGCAACGGCTGTGTTGTCAATCCCGAAACGCTGTTTGAAGAACTCGATACGCTCCGTGAGAAAGGCCTCGAGCCAGACGTGCGGATCGCCCGACGCGCACACGCGATTCTTCCGTATCACCGCGTGCTCGATGGAATCGAAGAGGAGGTAAAAAGTAACTCCGATCTCGCTGCTGGTACCACCAAACGCGGCATCGGCCCAACCTACGAGGATAAAGCAGGCCGACGCGGCATCCGCATCGGCGATATGCTTGATCCCGATGTGCTTCGAGACCGCCTCGAGTACGTCGTCCCCCAAAAGCGAAATCTCGCCGAAGAGATCTACGGACTTGATATCGAAGCGTCCGAACACGCTGCGGCCTTCGATGTCGAGGCGCTGTTCGAGACCTACAACGAGTACGGTCGTCGGTTCCGCGAGGAGTCGATGACGGTCAACTGTGGGGATTTCCTCGGCAACCGCCTCGAGGCGGGCGACGAACTGCTCTTTGAGGGTGCACAGGGCACATCTATCGATATCGACCACGGCATCTATCCCTACGTCACCTCTTCGAACCCAACGGCTGGCGGTGCCTCAGTCGGCACCGGCGTTGGCCCAACTGTCATCGGGCAAGGTGAGGTCGTCGGAATCGTCAAAGCCTATCTCTCGCGTGTTGGGACTGGCCCACTGCCAACGGAACTCGACGGCAACGACACAGAAGAGACACTGGCTGATTTCATTCGCGAGAAAGGCGGCGAGTTCGGAACGGTAACCGGCCGTCCGCGACGGATTGGCTGGCTCGATATGCCGATGCTCAGGCATGCTGCGCGCGCAAACGGCTTTACCGGCATCGCCGTCAACCACATCGACGTACTGGCCGGATTAGACGAGATCAACGTCGGCCACGCCTACGAACTCGAGGGCGAAGAAATCAAAACGATGCCCGCAACCACCGAACGGTGGGGTGAGTGTGAACCGGTGCTCAAATCCTTCGAACCGTGGGACGAACTCGAGTGGGCTGCGGTCGCAGCCGAGGGCTACGAGGCGATTCCGGACAACGCCCAAGCGTATCTCGAGTACATCAGCGAGGAAGTTGGTGCGCCGATTTATGCGATCGGTGTCGGCCCAGGGCGTGAAGAAACGGTAGTTCGAGCGAATCCGTTCGATTCACAGTAGTTGTCATCCGACGAACCCACCTGTCAAAAGTAACACTTACGACCGTTTGTCGTCCTTTCTCCGATATGAGCGAAACCGTGCTGTTAGTCGGCGGTGGCGGCCGAGAACACGCTATTGCCCGCGCGTTGGCCCCTGATTGTTCGCTGTATGCGGCCGCAAGCAACCGCAATCCAGGCATCATCAGCCTCGCTGATGGCTTCGAGAAGATCTCCGAGACAGACCCCGAGAGGCTCCTCGAGTACGCCGAAGAAGTCGGCGCAACACTCGCGGTTGTTGGCCCCGAATCCGGCCTCCAAGCGGGTGTTGCCGACGCTTTCGACGACGCTGGCATCTACACCTTCGGTCCGCAGGCCGAAGAGGCCCGCCTCGAGACGGACAAGGCCTTCCAGCGGCAGTTCATGAGCGAAAACAACATTCCAGGCTGTCCGGTCTTCGAGACGTTCGAGGATATGGACGCCGCGTGTGAGTATATCGACCAAAGCGAGATTGACCTGGCGGTCAAGCCTGCGGGCCTCACTGGCGGAAAGGGTGTGAAAGTCATCGGCGATCAAGTCGACAAAGACGGTGCAAAGGCGTATATCCGGAGCGAAGACTACGAGCGGGTCGTCCTCGAAGAACGGTTCGTCGGCGAGGAGTTCACCCTGCAGGCGTTTGTCGCCGACGGTGATCTCCGAACAACGCCCGCCGTCCAGGATCACAAACGCGCCTACGAGGGCGACAAGGGCCCCAACACGGGCGGAATGGGCAGCTACAGCGGTACGAGCGTCCAGTTGCCGTTTATGAACAACGGCGACTACGAAGCCGCAGTCGAGATCATGGAAGCCACCGTCGCTGCGATGGCCGACTACAAGGGAATTCTGTACGGCCAGTTCATGCTCACGAGCGACGGTCCGAAAGTCATCGAGTACAACGCCCGCTTTGGTGATCCCGAGGCGATGAACACACTGCCAATACTCGAGACGCCATTCTTGGATGTGCTTACTGCCGCACGCGATGGCGAGGAACTGCCAGAACTCGAGTTTTCAAATCAGGCGACCGTCTGCAAGTACGCCGTTCCGGCCGGCTATCCCACAGACCCGGATTCAGGAGCCAAAATCAGTGTCGATGAAGAAAGCGTCGGCGATGGCCTGTTGTTCTATGCGAGTGTCGACGAACGCGAGGAGGGTCTGTATACGACGACCTCTCGTTCGTTCGCGGTTGTCGGAGTGGCCGACAGCATTGCGGATGCCGAAGCAATCGCCGACGGTGCGCTGGCTGCTGCCGGCGACGGCCTACGCATTCGGCATGATATCGGCAAATCGGATCTGATCCAACAGCGCATCGACCACATGGCCGACCTCCGCGACGACTAACTCGAGGGCGCGATTTGAATAAGCGGCTTTTGTCGATGTGGCGACTCTCAGTGCGGAATGGTATTTTAACCAACCCACACGAACGGTGAGTTGTGAGAGCCGACCACGACAACACTCAGCGCCGACATGACCGCCTGAAGCGCCAACCCACACCGGGGCGGCGAAACTCACTGTGGTCGTGGCCCACCGCTAAGTCACCGCTGCGGATCGTCTTCAACTATCTCGTTGTCTGGGCAGTTCGCATCTCGCCGAGCCTCCGGGTCAAAAACTGGCTGGTTCGGCGGCTGGGCGCGACCGTCGGCGAGGGGGTCGCCTGGGGGTTGGAATCGACACCGGATGTATTCTGGCCCGAGTTGCTCACTGTCGAGGATCACGCTATTATCGGCTATGATGCCACACTCTTGTGTCATGAATTTCTCCAAGACGAATACCGCACTGGCGAGATACACATCGGCGAGCGGGCGATGATCGGTGCGGGCGCGATTGTGCTACCGGGCATCAAAATCGGTGCAGGCGCGCAGGTGGCAGCCAACTCGCTTGTCACCCAAGACGTCCCACCGGAGACGACCGTCGCGGGCGTACCAGCCGAACCGCTCGAGGGTGAGACAGACCAACCAACACAGTAAGCTATGAGTCGCGAATCCGGACGATGCCGTCTTTGAGTACCGCCCGGTTAGGGATGATGTACTCTTCGCCGTCGGTTTCGATCCGAGTGACAAGCAGATCGACCTCCTGGACGATTCCCCGTTGGCCGCCGACTTTGACCTCATCGCCGATACTGTACGGCTGGTTGAGCAACAAATACACCCCGGCGGTTCCGGAAGCCAACAGATCCTGTGTTGCCAGTGCGGTAAAAACGATCAACGCGAGTGCGTAGGCAGCCAACAACACGATCAACGCGAGAACAGCAACACCGACCTGCGAGAGTGCAATAAGCACCGCAACGAACAGCACACTGTATTTGGCAACCAGTGGAATCAGCCCAATATCGGGGAGTTTGACTCCCCGAAGTCGTTCGGAAACCAACAGTTCGACTTTGTCAGCAACCACAACACCGACGACCAGTATAACGAGCGCCGCAAACAACTGTGGGACGAACACAGCCACTGCGCTCCAGAACAGATCACCAAACCGGAGTTCGGCGACCGTGATGGCGACAAACAGCGCAATCAAAAAGGTAAACAGTCCACTGAGTTGGGTAATAATTCTGGCAGTCGACGTCCCGAACTCGTTTGTCGTCCGCTCGAAACTCGTTCCTTCGATTGTCTCGACAACACCTAGGCGGTCGAGCAGCCGGCTCGTGATCCCAGAAACCAGATATGCGAACACGGCGCCAACAGCCAGAATGACGATTGCGAGCCAGACGCGAGGCGAGAGGGTACGGTACAGTGTTTCGACCGTCAACTGAAGCGACCCGGACATCGGTTAGTACTCCTCGGGGTCAAGTTCGAGAATTAGTTTCCCTCCTTTGAATGCCCGAACTAACCCATCGGACTCCGAGAGGACAATCGATGTCGCGTTCGTATCTCGAGTAATCGCGCCACCGGCCATATGCCGCGCACCGAGACCTTTAGGAATATCGACGCCCTCTGCGGAGGGCTCGAGATACCGGTATGCCGAGACGATTTTACCCGAATCCGAAATGACAAATGCCCCATCAAGCCGCGAGAACTCTTTGAGCATCACGTTGACAATCGGATCGCCAACGTGGACGTGGGATTTCTCGAAGGGGTTGTAGCTGAGCGGTCGGGATTTGTTCATTACTTTACCGGCATCACCCACGACGAACAGCGCACCGACAGGTTTGCCCTTCTGGCCTTTTCGACCCAGCTCTAAGGCGACATCGAAGACGTCGCTGATAACTGCCGGATCGGCTCTCGAGTTGGTAAATAGCTCATAGATTCCCGACCGCATCGTTTCGTCGACTCGGACGCGACTGGCGAAATCAGCATCGTCACTAAACAGCGAGCCAATACAGGCGACAACATCGCCCTCACCGACCAGATCAGCATCCATTGCACCCTCGATGCCGAATTTGATTCGATCTTTGATGTCCGCAAACGGAATCGGCAACTCGACGAACGTTTCGGCATCGACCGTGTTTTCGGCCCCGATCACGACGACATCCTCGATGTCATCGAACCGCTCGTAAAACGAGCCGTTAGGACCGAACAGAAACACCGCGTCGACATCCGAGACGAGGTCGGTGAGAATGTCGCTGAGGGAGGTCATTGCTTCGTATATATTCCCGGCGTTAATAAAGTAGTTATGGCGAGGTGTCTGACGGACGGCTGACGCTCGCCGGATGCGCTGGTTGAGAGACTCGAGACAGAGCCGAACAGCAGCAGTCCAGTTTGGTGGCTACTCTGGTAACGATGGCTCATCGAGACTGACGAAGATTCGTCCGCGAGACACCGTCTCTGCAACGACCTGTTATCGCTTTGACCGCTGACAATACTCGTGGTTATTATCCCACAACTCGTTCCCAAACCAACAGCGTTGGCGGCAACACAAGAACCGCTGTGAGAGACGAATAGAGTACGCTGATCATCATCAAGAAGCCGAACTGGCCCAAAAGCGGTGTGATTGCCAAGACGAGCGAGCCCGCCCTGCCGAGTGTCGTCAACATCGAGCCAGTGAGCGCACCGCCAGTTCCTTGCAGCGAGTTTCGACGAACTCTGGGAAGACGCCGAAAAGTGACCGTCCAACGACCGGTAAGCCCTGTTCATTTATATGAGTTCTACATGAATCGAACAGTACTCTCAGTTACTCGCGGCCAGCGCTAGTTAGTAAGCCAATCACCACGAAACAGCGAGGAGCCGTTAGTGTATCCAATCAGCGTGAGACGTCTGTCGTCTCACTCGTTGGTTCTACTTCTCGAGTGAGTTTCGTCTACCTATTTAGAACTAAAATGCCTGCGACCGGAATTGAACCACGGTCGCGTGGCCCGCTGGTTCAGATCAGTTCTCCTCTTGGGGTTGAGAGCTTCGCAAAATGCGTGGGACCGGATTTGAACCGGCGGACCTCTATAGGACAGCGTCCTAAGCGCTGCGCCTTTTCCTGGCTTGGCTACCCACGCGCGGTCGTAGATACGACCTAATGTAACTAAGAAACTGTCGTTCCTCTCGCCGGTTCCACCGGATACGTTAATTGGGTGGCGCTGCATATTCCATTGTATGTACCGCGCGCGAGATCGGCTCGAACACAGCGAGTGGCTCAAGGAACTCGAAGCCGCAGGAACTGACTTAGACCTCAGCCAGTCGGTACAATCGACGGCGACAGATCTGTTTTTATCACACCTCCCCGACGAAGAGCGCTCTAAACCAGCCGTTGCGGCCGCCAGTCTGTATGCTGCCGCACTGATCGGTGGCGAACAGCGCTCGCAGCCTGCGGTTGCTGACTGTTTTGGTGTCTCGAGGCTCGCTATTCAGTCACGCTGGAAGGAACTGCTCGAGGCCGCCGGCTTTCGCGCCCCGAGTTGGTAATCAGGGTTGAGTCTGTTCGCGGCCGGCTCGTTCGGGTGTCAGATTACCGTGACGGTCGATCTCACCGGTGACAATCCGTGTCGAGGAAATACGGTCGCCGTCGTCGGCCGGAACGTGTTCGACAACGTCGATCTCGAGCGGTTCGAACCCACGTTCGCGTCGGATCTCGTTTACCTTTTCGGCTCCCTCAACAGTTTCGGGAGAGACGACAAGCACATCGAACTGCGGTTCGACAGCAATTCCAGTGGGCTCCGAAAGCGCTCGAATCTCGAAGCTGCGGTCGTAGGCTTCGGCCAGCGGCTCGAGTTCCTCGCGCAGATCCGCACGCCGGTCGTCGAATGATCGAACGTATCGCTCGACGTGTCTGGTCTCGGCGGCAAGCTCGTCATCAGTCAGGCCAACAGTCACATCACCACGCGAGAAGGCCCGCTCGAACAGCGCGAGGTGACCGTCGTGGACGGGATCGAAAGTCCCCCCCAACGCGACATTCATACTGCCGGGTTGCGGGCTGCGAACTTAAATATCCGGACTCTACGACGTGTCGTCGGTTGGGTTTTCGTCCGTGGTGTCCTCACTGTCCGAGCTGTCAGTCTCACTGCTTTCGGCGTCTTCAATGTCGATTTCGACCGCCTCGCTGGTTTCGTCAGTGTCGTCAACGCTGATCGTCACCGGCCCGCCGTCGGCTCGGTCGCCACCGAGGAGACTGTCGAGATTGAACACCGTGTTCAACTCGCGCTGTACTTGGCCGACAACGCCCTGAACAAGCGCACTCGGAGCGATCGCTTCGTACTCGTAGGGGTTGTTGCCCGCACCGCTGTGTTCGCGTTTGTCGCGCTCGACAGTCGCTTCCTCATGGAGTTCAGCAAGTGCTTCTCGGACGGTACTCGGATACAGTCCGGTTCCGTCAGCGATCTCGTCGCTGGTGCTTTTGGGATGCTGGCGGAGATACACGTAGATCCGCGCGCGGGTTTCGGTATCGAGAATCCACGCCAGCAGATCGACGACGCCCTGGTCGAACTCGGTTACAGCCTTGTCGGCCTCCGCCTCGAGGCGGGCTTTGGCCTCTTTGAGTTCGGATTTGGCGTCCTCAATTGGTTCATCGTCTGTCAACTCATCGTCTGTCGGGTCGTCGTCGGGACTGTCTGCTGAGGTCATAGTAGGCTATGTCGGCACCGTGACGACAAAAACATTTCCGTCGCCTCAAAAGCGACTAAACACTCAGAGCATAAGCGACCCACAGAGTCCATCCATGCCCTCCGCAGCGAACAGTGCTCGTTGGCGCTCAGCACCGCTTGGAGCTTCGTAAAGCCCACCAATCGCCTCAACGCCGAGTCGGTCAACCTCGCGGTCGACGAACGTCTCGAGGTCGATTACACTGTTGCCGTCACGGGAACTGAAACTCGCCTCGTGGCCGTATCGAATCGCTCGCCACTTGTTCTCATCGAGCAGTTCGCGGCGGATCTCGAGGCCGGATTCACCGTCCTCATAGCGGGCAGCCAGATCCTCAACAAGCGCGTGGACGTACTCAACAATGGCTGTAACTACTGCAGGGTCGGCGTTGGCATCCGGCGTCCGAACCTCGACAGTGCCGTGGGTGGTATGGGGCCGGACGTCGAACCACAACTCCCCGCGGTCGTTGATCGAGCCGGTTTCGACCATTCGCGTTTCGAACTGCTGGAAGGCCTCGAAATCCTCGAACCGGGTTGGGACACCGGTATTCGGGAGGTTCTCGAAGATTTTGGCGCGGCCGGAGGCCAAGCCGGTATCAACACCACACCAGAACGGCGAGTTAGCCGACAGCGCAAGCAGCGGCGAGAGATACCACCGGAGTTCGTTGGCGATCCAGACGGCCTTATCCGGGTCATCGACGCCAACGTGAACATGGAGTCCGGAAGTCGTATTCCGGTGTTGTGGATACTGGATTCGGTTTAGTTGGGCCTGATACCGGGGTTTGGTGGCATGCTCGAGTTCCTGCCAGTCGGCCGCAGGATGCAGCCCAGCAGCGGCGATCCGAAAGCCGTGAGCCTCCGCATGGTCTGTGAGCGCCGACCGGATCGTCTCGAGTATCGAAGCAACGTCGGCGACCGATTCGATGATCGGTGTCTGGGTTTCGATCGTGCACTGAAACAACTCGTGGTCGAGGCGATCTGTGAGAATCGCTGGCGGCTCGGATTCGTACACCAGCTCGTCGATGCCCGAAACTGGTCGGCCGTTGTCGTCGACAATATAAAACTCCTCTTCGATCCCGAGTGTTCCCATCCGGCAAAACGTCTCCGAGCCAGCAGTCTCCATTATGCCGGCGTATGATAGCGACTCATAAATACCTCCTGAAGCCAGTAGCCTCGAGTGACAGTCACGACAGCTACCGATCTGTGCGACAGTCGTCTTTCAGCCGGCCGCGAAGCCAGTTGGCTGCCGTTTCGACACCGACAACCAAGACGAGAATTGTCAGCACGACGGCCATCACGCGTGTGTAGTTGCGCGCTCGAAACGCCATAATCAGTGGAAATCCGAGCCCGCCGGCTCCAACAATACCAAGCACGGAGCTTTTTCTGGCGTTAATCTCCAAATAAAACAGAGTCCAGGCGAAGTAGGCTGTCAGTACCTGTGGGAGTCGGGCCGCAGCTGTTGTCGAGACCGTTCCGGCCCCACTCGAGCGAACCGCTTCGACTGGTTTCTCGTCGATTTCTTCCATCTCATCGGCAAACAGTCGCCCAAGATCACCAATCGTACCGATAGCAATCGCCAGCGCGCCGGCAACCGCACCGAGGCCGGCCAAAATCACGAACAACAACGCATACACCATACTCGGCACCGCACGAAGCCCACCGAGCAACAGCCGGGCGGGCGTTCGGACTATCGGAGGCGTGACGGTGTTTGCGGCCAGAATTCCCAACAAAAGCGCAAGCGGTAAGCCGAGTGCGGTTCCGACCGCAGCGATTGCAAGCGTCTCGAGCGCAGCCGACAGCAACATCGGCCCGTCACCCTGGAGTTGTTCCCACAGCGCCGCGGGAGCGAGCATCTCGCCGAACAGCACGTCGGCCAGATTCTGTCGGTGAGCATACAGATACGCCAGATCAAACCCTAACCACCGTGCCGCCACCAACACAGAAATAACCACCCCAGCCAACAACCCGATTCGAATCGAGAGTCGCCGCCGCCAGTGTCGTTGCACCTGTTCGAACTCCTCGGCAACACTTACAGTCTGACTGTCACTCACAGAATCAGCGGCCCTGGAATGGTGATCCGTTGGTGGAGTCTCGCTGTCAACCATCGGCATACACCTCCGAAAGCGTCGTCTCTTTGAGATCGCTGGCTGGCGAATCGAGGACGAGCCGACCCGACGCAAGCCCGAGATAGTGGTCGGCGATGTCGGCCGCAAGCCGCGGCTGGTGGAGACTCACAAGGCCGATCAGGTTATGTTCGCGGACGACCCTCGCAAGCACCGCAAGCACCGAGCCGGCGGTTTCGGGATCGAGAGACGCAACCGGTTCGTCAGCCAACAACACCTCTGGTTCTTGCTGAAGGCTTCGGGCGATGCCCACTCGCTGTTGTTCGCCTCCTGAGAGCTGTTCGACTGACCGAGTGGCATACCCACCGAGTCCGACAGCATGGAGTCGGCCGATAGCTGCCCGCTTTTCATCCGGCGAATGCCAGCCAAACAGCTCTCGCCACGGTGGTTCGCGACCGAGTGCGCCATCAAGGACGTTTTCCAGAACGGATTTTCCGGACACAAGCGCTCCGGACTGAAAAACGAGCGCCGCGTCCGTCGTTTCGAGCCGCTGGCCATCGAGCCGAATGACGCCTGAATCCGGCGAGTCTAAGCCATCGAGACACCGAAGCAGCGTTGTTTTTCCCGCCCCCGAGCGCCCGATGAGTACCGTAAGCTCACCACGACGGAGTGTGGTCGAAACATCCTCAAGTGCGATCTCCGAGCCATAGCGTCTGTGTACCGATTCGATCTCAAGCATCCCAGTGAGCGTTACTCGTCGTCTTCGAGGTCAGCGATCTCGACGCCCATAGCTTCGGCGACATCCCGAACCGGATCGTACGTGCCGGCTTCGACCTCTCCGAAGCGGTCGATTCGATGCTCCTCGAGAGCAGATTCGGGCGTCTCGACGAGTCGCTCGATGAGTTCTTCCTGAATGGCTTCGGGTGTGTCCGGTTTGGCGACAACTGGGTCGAACGGAATCGGATCGCTTTCGGCGACACGCACAATCGAATCGTCGTCGGGATGTTCGAAATCGCCGTAGGCCGCCGCATCGACATGGCCGTTCTCTAAGGCCTGCAGCGCCGCATCGTGGCCGCCAGCCCAGTCGATATCGAAATCTCCGGGTTCAGTATCTACGTCACCAGCCTCGAGTCCCGCCTCGGCGAGCATATAGCGTGGGAACAGCCCACCGCTGGTCGAGAGTGGATCGACAAGTGCGATGGTGTGGCCCGCGATATCCTCGAGCGACTCGATGTCCGAGTCTTGCTGGGTTGCGATGTACGTGTTGTAGGCTTCCCCGCCGTGTGACCAGTTGATTGCTAACGGCGTGATGTCGTCGTCTGCAGCCAGCACGTAGATAATTGGCGAGAGGTTCGCAATCTCGGTGTGGCCGTTGACAACGCTTTCGACGGTCGCACTGTAGCTTGTTGTCTGTGCGCCCTCGACTGACTCGAGGTCATCGAAGCCGTCTTCGAGCCACTCGAAGACACCCGTATACTGCTGGTCGAGTTCTTCGGCATCCTGAAACGGTGGAAGTCCGAACTCAATGGTTCCGTCTGCCCACTCACCGACTGTCTCGGGTTCGGCGGTGGATCCATCGCCGAGACATCCTGCAAGACCAAGTGTGACTGTACTGCCGACCGCACCAATATACGCCCGTCTGTCCATACCCCTGGTTGTAACCACCCAGAGATAACACCCTCGAATCGTCGTTCAAAGTCTGGGTGCTGCTGAGACGGCTCGAGAGTCTGTGGCTCACCGTTTTCGGGCAACAATCGCGAGGTGGTCATCGTGAAACGGCCTGAGCGGCTGGCTGTCAATGATGGTGTAGTCGTCTGTGAGTTCCGTACGTACCTGCTCGAAGACCGCCTCGGGTTCGGCGGTGACGTCCTCGCTGCGGGCTTTGACTGCGAGACACAGCAGGCCATCGTCAGCCAGAAACAGCGCGTTCTCACAGGCGAGACGTGCCTGCCCGCGAGTGGCCACGTCTTGGATGAGAAGATCGAGATCGCTTTCGACAATATGGGCGTACGTTTCGGGCTTGCGGGCGTCTTTGAGCAGCGGATAGAGATTCGGCCGACTTTCGGCTACCTCAATCAAATCGCGCACCGGTCGTGGGGCGAACTCGACAGCATATGTTGGGCCTGCAAAATCAGCGACGTGGCTGACGGTCGTCCCACTTGCGGCACCCAGATACAGCACTGAGCCGAGCGCCTCAAGTGGCAACTCCATGCCGAGTTCGATCATCGCACCGAGTTTCGAACGCCCCGCGTCCCACAGCCGCCACTCGCCGTCGGTCGGCTCGCCGTAGACTGGCTCACCACGCGTGGCAAGCCGCTGTGTCCCATCGAACGGCCGGCGGGAGATGCCCTCAGGGAGGCTACTCATTGGGTGGCCTCCTCGGTTGTATTGTCAGCACCGCGGGCGCGGATGGTTGCCATTCGTTCGTCGAGTTCGCTGTGAATCTCCGGTTTCAATTCGCCGCTGTAGTGGTCAATCCGGGCTGCAATCGAGAGTTTGCCCGCAAACGCACGCGCGGCCGATCCACGGTCGGCTGGCCGAGTGCCATTGACATACTCGTGAGTGTAAATAATCCCGTGTTTGGGCGAACTCCCGCGGCCGGCGAGATGCGCAAACAACGCGTCTTCGGCACCGAGTACCTGGACGGTGCCACTGGGTTTTTTCGCAAGTTGCTCGAGGCCACCACCCAGCGCGATCAGTCGGGCAGCGAGAACAGGCCCGGCCATCGTGCTGAGGTTTGGTGCGATCTTCGGAGCCTGCTGGTCGATAAACGCTTGCAGGTCGTCGGCCTCTGCGGCAAGCCCCTCGACACGCTCGGCCAGCGAAATCACGCGGGCCTCGAGTGGGGTCGTCGGCTCGCGGTCGGCCAACTCTCGGGCTTCCTCGATGCCACTCGGAGCCTCATCGAACAGCGTGCCAGCCCACTCGCTGAGTCGTTCGGCCAGTTCGTTGGCCGTCCGGGTGGCATCGTCCATCGCTCGCACTGCGTGGAGCAGCTGTTTGTCATCGGCCTGCTCGAGGGCTCGAGCGTGCGTGCTGGTCGATTGAACCGTCGCCTCGTGCAGCCGATTGTAGTAGTCTGTCTCGCTGTCGGCAAACCCGCTTTCGACGGCGAGCCGTGGCCAATCGGCCGGTTCGGCCGCAGTGCCCTCACGGATGGCTCGGCTGGCGGCCTCGGTGTCGTCGGCCTCGAGGCCGACAAACCAGCCTCGAGCCGCAGCGTCGGTGTCGTCGGTCATTGGTGGTGTTTATGACTGCGGTTGTATAGGCGTTCCCGAACGGCCTCGAGATATCTCGTAGTGCTGTCTTACTGATTTGTCCCCCAGCGCTGATGCTGGCCGGGCAGTTCGATATCTCACCCTCAGCGTCCTCCCAGCGTCTTATTCGCTGTCTGAGTCGTTGACATCGTAGCCTTCAGATTCGAGTCCTTTGCGGAGGAGTTCGGAGTATGCTCGTGGGTGGCGTACCCCGTTATCACGGGCGTATTGCTTCACGGCTTCATGAAGTGACCCACCTCGCTCCATATCGAAATCAGCTTTCATCCATTAAAATGTAAGTTTCTGCGTAAGATAAAGATTCGAGAACTGCCTCAGAGCGTTTATTTATTTTCGTGCGGTATATTATGTATGGACATTTATTTAGGTGATAAAACAGCAAAGCGACGGATTTTGATCGGAATGATTGTTACAATGCTCTTTATGTTGGGTTTGGTTCTGTTAGAATTTTATGTAGTGTGAGAAAATACATAAGAAATTTGATAGTTGCTGACTGCGATAGGTTGAGCCTGCTACCTGCAAAGACAACTTCTATACCCACAAAGACAACGCGGCCACATCCGCAGAACCGAAACGATTTTTCACCGCTGGCGGTACTGGTAGCTATGGTTGAGGCATCCGGATTCGAAATTCTGGTAACAGCAGGGATTATCCTCATTGTTGGAACGATTCTACAAACAACAGGCTACCTTGCTGATGCGCTCACAGTGTTCGTGTTCATGGCGATGGGCCTGGCGGGGTTTCTTGCCGTTCGGGCGATCCAGGGCCGCAGATTTAGTTGGCCCTGGGAGTAGCCACAGAGACCTTAGAACTCGTGGATTCCGGTTTCGGTGATTAGCTGGTCGATGTACTCAACGGGCGTCGCATCGTAGGCGGGATTTTCGATTTCGATCCCGTCGACCGGCTCGAGCATAACCTCTGAGGCCGAGCGATGCTGGTTTTCGAACGCAAACCCTTCTTCGATTACTTTCGCTCCGGAGCCGACGACGACGACCGGCACACCCAGTTCTTGGGCCGTGGCGGCCAGCGGGAGAGTACCGATCCGATTGTACAGTGTATCCTCAACAATACAGTCCATCCCGATGACGACGCGGTCACAGTCCGAAAGGAAGTGCCCAAGTGCGCTGTCAACCATGAGGTGTGGCTCGACACGGTCGATGGCTGCGAGCATGCGAGCGGTACCACGGCCGATGTAACGAGGGCGAGCCTCCATCACGTAGGCAGTAAGATAGTTACCGTCGAGTGCAGCGGCCTCAACGGCGGCAAGCGCGGTTGTCGAAAAGTCGTGGGTCAAAAACGTTTCACCGTCCTCGAACGTTTTGGCGGCGTTGGCTGCTGCGCGGCGTTTGCCGGTCTCGATATCTTCGACCACCCGATCGATCATCTCGCGGGTGAACGCTTTGGCTTCCTCGAGATCGTCGGTAACATCGAGGACGCCACGTTCGACGGCCCGCACCGCATTGTGCAGTGAGGCGTGCGATGGGTTGGCCCGCCGAAGCGCGCCCGCATTGCGCTGGAGATCCTGTTCGAACTCCTCGACGGAGGCATACTCCCGGTCGAGAAGCTCCGCAAGTGCCTCTGTCGCTTTGATAGCGATCAGCGAGGAGCTGTGGCTCTGCATGCCTTGGATCTCCTCGACGGTTTCATCAATCATACACCCTCCTTTTCGTCTCGGCTCAAATGTGTTCCGGGCTTCGGTGACGACAACAGTATCAGATCGGATAGTTGCCACGGAAGCTTTTTGAGCCGGTAGGTTCTGCAGAGCGTAATTGCGATGCCTTCGTCGACCTCCCGCCGACCGGCTTGCAGCATCTGTGGTGAGGCCCTCAAAGATACCAAGGCGGCCACCGTACCCAATCCGGTGTGTCGACGGTGTGACCAGCGGGCCAAAACCGCCGATGGTACGCCCGCCGCGGAGATGTTCGATCCGAACCCCGTGTTCATCGACGGAGAAAAATGCTGGCGACGGTACACCATCTCAACGGACGCTCTCGATTCGACAGATCCGTTCGACGATCATCTAACGATGCGGGATGCCCTGGACTGTACGTCGATCGAGGCATGCATTCGCCGACACACTGACCCGGCCGGCCAGCCACGTGAGTGGTTTGTCCCCGGGCCAACCGGCGAGCCGATCCAGATCCGTGCCGAACCCAACTCCGGAGCCGATCTCGAGGCGTTTTTCCAGCAGTTCGACAGCTCGACAGCGTTCCGAATCCACACAGACCAACAGACGATCGCAGCCGACCTAGACCAGCCTGTTGTCGGGCCCACCCGCCTGCCACCCGCAGCTGTCGGGCTGACCGCGCCGCCGACATACGAGCTGACGACCGTCGGGTCGTCACCCAGAACGATTCGACTGGCGCTGCCCGATATCGAGGTCATCGAAGCTGTCACCCTCGAGTCGCTGCCGCCGCTCGACGACGGCGTGATCGAAGATCGTGTCGAGCGCTATCGGCAACTCGCAGCCGCCGCCCCCGGCGTTGTGCCCGCCGACTCGCTGTGGCCACTGATCGAGGTCGAAGCAGAATCGGTTCGCTATGATGCGATCCGAACGGTCAGTTCGGTGATCGAGGATCGACCCGAGATTGGCATTACTGCGGTGGATAAACTGGTCGACCGGCTCGATGATACTCGCCCCATTCGGCTCTATGCCGTTCGGAGCCTGGCGACAATCGCCGAACGGTATCCGGAAACGGTCGTCGAGATTACCCCACAGATCGTCAACGAACTTACCCGGAAAAACTCGCTTTTGAACGCCGCGGCTACCCAGTTTCTGTTGGCTGTCGCCGAACACAAGCCTGTGGCCGCACTCGATGCGACGCCAGCGATTGCGTCGCTGTTGTCACCGACACCCACACGAGCTCGCCGACAGGCACTATCGGTGTTGAGTGTGATCGCTGAAGCGTTCCCCGAGGAAGTCCGACCGCTCGTCCCACAGTTGTGTTCGTTGCTTGAGGCCGACGACGATCTCTACCGAATCAGCTGTACGGCCGCGTTGGGCCATGTCACCTCGGCGTATCCCGATGCTGCGACGCCAGTCGTCCCGACGCTGCTCGATGAGTTGAGTGCCTACAATCCCGAACTCCGGGGCAACGCAGTGGGGATATTGGGAGATATCGCCCAGGAGTTCCCGATGGATGTCGCACCCTACACCGAAGAGATCGCTCCCCTGCTCGAGGATTCGGATCCAACGGTTCGATCCAACACTGCCGGAACGTTGGCTCGAGTCGCCGAAGCCTACCCCGGGCGCGTCGAGTCCCACGTGCCAACGTTGATCGAGTTGCTCGAGGACAGTTGGACGCGAAGTCGGGTGCATGCGTGTTGGGTATTGGGCCACTGCAAAGCCAGCGAGGCCAAAACGCCGCTGACCAAGCGTCGGCGCGAAGACCCCGAAGAGTCGGTTCGCTCGAGGGCCGCCTGGGCACTCAGCCAGCTCGATTGAGCCGAACTAAACGCTCAAGCCGGTTGGGAGCCTACAGAGAGTATGGGATTTCCGGTCAGCTACTACTGTCCACACTGTGAGGCGTTGGTCGAACTCGAGCGCGATGGATATCTTGCGGATAAAGCCGTCACACCCTTCCCGTTCGAGGGGTGGTCGTACGTCTCGCCCGACGAACCGTTTGAGGATGAAGACGGCGTTGACGGCGTTGTCTTCGTCTGCGGCGAAGACGGCCGTCTCAAAGACGGACAGACGGGCTGCGGCGAGTCGTTTTATCTGAGCTTCGTGAGGTTCGAAGACGGCCGCGAAATCGACCCGCGGAAACCAACCGAACAGATCGAAATTGCAGACGACAGCCAGCCATCCTCACCACGGGGCCCGAGTGGCCCGTCTAATGCCGGTGGCTTTTGGTAGCTGCTGTTAGCCTTTGATATTACACACCGGAAACGTCCGGGCGACCGCATCGCCAATCCCCAGTGTTTCGGAGACCTCGACGACTTCATCTACATCCTTGTAGACGCCAGGAGCCTCTTCGGCAATCGTCGCGCCGCTTTGGGCTTTGATGTAAATTTGTTGTTGGTCTTCGAGTTGGTCTTGGACAGTCTCACCCCAGTAGTCCTGTTTGGCCTGCGTGCGACTCATGGTTCGGCCCGCGCCGTGAGCAGTCGAGCCAAAGGTTTCTGTCATCGACTGTTCGCCACCACGGAGCACGTAGCTGCCCGCACCCATACTCCCAGGAATCAAGACCGGTTGGCCCACATCACGGTAAGCCCGTGGCACCTCCTGGCGACCGGCGGGGAACGCTCGAGTCGCACCCTTGCGGTGGACGTATAGCTCGCGGATCTCGCCGTCGACCTCGTGAGGTTCCTTTTTGGCGATGTTATGGGCCACATCGTACAGCAGTTCCATCTCCAGGTCTTGCCAGCTTTGGTCGAACACACGCTCGAAGACCTGTCGGGTTCGATAGGTGATCAGTTGGCGGTTGACCCACGCGAAGTTGATCGCCGCGCCCATCGCCCCGTAGTATTCGGCGGCCAGTTTGCTTTTGGCCGGTGCGGCGATCAGATCCTTGTCAGGCAGTCGCTCGAGCATCTCGCCGTGTTGTTGTTCGATTTTCCGGACGTAGTCCGAACAGATCTGATGGCCCAGCCCGCGGCTACCGCAGTGGATCATTACGACGATTTGGTCGGCCTGCAAGCCAAACGCCTCGGCGACCGTATCGTGATAGATGTCGGTGACCCGCTGGACTTCCAGAAAGTGGTTGCCCGAACCGAGGCTGCCGACCTGGTTTTTGCCGCGGTTTTTCGCCTTCTCGGAGACGTACTTGGCGTTGGCATCCGGCCTGCGACCTTCGTCCTCGCAGTGGAGCATATCCTTGCGGGTGGCATACCCCTCCTCGACGGCCCAATCCAGGCCGCGCTCGAGGATATCGCCGACCGTCTCGAGGTCGGTCTCGACGACACCGCCGCCGCCAAGCCCTGAGGGGACGTTTTCGAAAAGCGAGTTGACGAGTTCGCGCTCCGAACCCTGTATATCGTCGTAAGTGAGGTTCGTCCGAATCATCCGAACACCGCAGTTGATATCGAAGCCGACCGCGCCCGGTGAGATACAGCCCTCTTCGGCATCAATCGCACCCACACCGCCGACTGGAAACCCATAGCCCTGATGGCCATCAGGCATACAGAGGGCGTACTTTTGCATACCGGGCAGCTGGGTGGCGTTTTTGAGCTGTTGGAGGGTTTTGTCCTCGCCGATCTGCTCGAGCAGTTGTTCGCTGGCGAGCACGCGCGCGGGAACGCCCATCTCTCCGTCCTGTGGAATCTCCCAGACGTGCTTCCGCAGTCGATGTAGTTTGATGCCGTTGAACTCGCGTGTAGTGGTCATGCGGTCGACTCTGCCTCGGAGGTGAAAGAGCGTTGCGTCCGGCGCGTTGTGTCCGTACTGTATACACAGAAAAACAAGAACCAACCAGCAGCTGGTGGCTACCAGTCGCCGCGGGTCGTCTGTTCAGTACTGCGTTCGGACTGATCGCTGGTTGCATGGTGTTCAGCAACGTCGGCGGCTGTACGAAGGCGGGTTTTGAGCCATGAATCGACCGAATACGAACCACTACCGGTAATCAAAAGCGCCGAGACGAGTCCAAACAGCGAGATGTGAGCCACAACGGGATCGTCAGGGAGTCCGAACAGCGTTGTGGTGAACAGTCCAAATGCGATAATCGAGAACCCACGGGTGAAAGCACCAACAATGAGCATCACACCCACTAGCGCCTCTGTGAGTCCCGCACCGATCACCCAGAGTTCAGGCGCGACGGGAACAACCGCGGTGAGGTTGTAGTGATCAACCACCGCCAGCGCATCACCGGGACGCATCAGCTTCTGAGTGATGCCAAGATAGATGAACACGAGCCCAAGGCCAACACGGAGTACAATTGGCGTTAGTTGTGTGTAGGGTTTGATCCGCCGGGCGAACGGCACCGCGACCCGCCGATAGAACGGGTCGAAATCCGAGTAGACCGTCTTGTTGTCATCAGCCATTCTGGCGATAACAGCGTCCGCACTGGGTCGGCCGCCGCCGACGAGTGCGACAGCGATCAATCCAGGGACAAACTCGAAAGCCAACAGGAGCTGTGGGTACGACGGCAAGGCAACAAGATAAACGAACAGCGCCCAGACAGCGGTGACACGTGTGGCAAGACCGAAAAGAAGGAAAAAGCCAACCGAGATCCCGAACAGCCGGAGTGCGGTCGGGTACGGCAATTCGACGGCGGGGCTGAACAGATACCCCTCGAAACCGGCGGCAATCATCGGCATTCCCATACTCAGCCGAAGCAGCCACGCAAGCAGATCCTCGTAGTCGTTCATTGCCGCACGGAATGCCGCGATATCAGCCGGGAACGGCCGAACATACAGGTAAGCTGCCAGGCCAGCAACAGTCGTCAGAAAGCCACCGATCAGGACGGCGAGTATAAACGGTGTTGTAAGGGCATCAACAAGCCAGGGAATGACTGGAATCGGCTCGCCACCTGGCGTGACGTACTCGACGTGAGCGGCCGCAGGACTGATAGCCACGACGAGCAATCCAACCAGCCCAAAAAATACACCGAACAGACGACTGAACCAACGATTCATACGCGGGATACGTCCCTCGGGTTACTAACTGCAGCGATCCATTCAGTCAGTCAACTAGTAGGAACGACTTACACATCAAAGACGACGTAGCCGTACCACTCTTCATCACGGCGCTCAACGGTCATCTCTGAGTACGTAATGGCTTTAATTTCGCGGGCATCAACTTCAGCCAGCGGGACACCGCGCGCGCTGGCCGAAAGCTGCCAGCCGTCGTCATCGTCGTGAATGGTGACTGCGTTTCTGACAGGCAACACCAATCGAACGTCGCGTTCGTAGATGAGTTGGTCGAGGTACTCATACAACAGGGCCTCGACGGATTCGGCCTGTGTCTCGAGTTCGAACCGTTCGCCGCCCGCCGGTGTGGACTCACACATCGCGGCGGCCAGCCCGTCGGCTACTGAGCCGAACAGTGCCTCGAGATCCGTAGCTGTCGCCTCAACAGCGATATCAGCAGTGTGGGCACGCAGCCTGTAGCTCATTAGCTCGTCTTTGCCAGCAGACGGTTTGACAGCTTCGACTCACCGACCAAGCGGCGCCGAGACCGGCGTCGGCCCCGGTGGAGTTAATATGGGTGTGGAACATATTACAGCCACGAGTGAGTGCGACTGTCGAAAAACGTCTTGATGAGGCCGGTGAGACCGACAGCGTCGAGGCGGCCTGGCAACTAAAAGAACGCATCCACCGCACCGAGGGTGTGCTCAAACAGCGACGCGGCTTTTTCACCGACGCCTACCGGCGGTCTACAACCCACCTGTTTTTCGAAGACGACCAGTTGGTCGCCTTTGGGTCGGTTCGCCGGGACGGCTACATTCTGTTTTTGGCCGTCCATCCAGCAGCTCGTGGACAAGGCTATGGGCAGCGACTCATCGCCGACATCGCCGAGCAACACCGGACGGTCAGCTGCCATGCACGGACGACAAACACTGAAGCACTCGGATTCTATGAGCATCTCGGCTTCCGGATCGACCGCCGGATTGACAACTACTATGAGGACAATGGGGATGCATACTATCTCAAACTCGGCGAGGACAGTACGATCCGCCGGAAGGTCTCGGAGTTTTTTAACCGCTAGCATGTGAGTCTGTGGCGCGGCAGTCGTGGAACGCACGTTTTATAAGTAGACCGCAAGTATTCGAACCCACGACTATGCCGAGTTCCAATGGGCCCATGAAGGGGACGCGAGGAAAGCTTTCGAACCACCCGCGAGACCGTGGCACATCGCCACCACAGCGGGCCATCCAGCAGTTCGAGGCGGGCCAGAAGGTTCACCTCAAACTCGATCCAAGTGTGCGTGAGGGTCGGTTCCACCCACGCTTCAACGGACTGACCGGTGAAGTCACCGGTATGCAGGGCAACGCCTTTACAGTCAGCATCACCGACGGCGGCAAGGAAAAGACGGTTATTGCCCGTGCCGCCCACCTCCGCGCACAGCAGGAATGACGATCTTCAAGGAGAAACTCGACGAAGAGTACGTGACGATCTCGGAGGTCAAAGCCCATCTCAGCGAGGTCGAAGCAGAACGGGCGACCGATGAGGATCGAGAGCTGCGCTATGAGCTGGCTCGAGCCATCGAGCACGTCAACCGCTATGCGGTACTCGAGCCCGAAGAGTCTCGCGAGCTTGTCGAAAAGCTCACCGAACTCGAGAAAGTAAACGAGAAAACCGCCCACAAAATCGTTGATCTCCTGCCCGAAGATCGCACCGAACTCCGGTCGATCTACGCCAAAGAACGGTTTGCCCTCGACGGCGAGGAACTCGACGAAATTCTGAATCTCGTCGCACAGTACGCCTGAGCCGCCGCTGTGTTTGAGAAGCCGGCGGTAGTGGCATTCGACCGAAGACTGTCAGACAGAGGGGATTTTTTAAGTAGCTCCTGGCCGTACCATTGGGTATGTCTGCTCCTGAAAACGGCACCGGCGACGACGATGAGTCGACGACGTACGCCGTTGTTCTCGATTATTTCCCCCACGGACGCTCAGACGACAGTCGGCCGCAGTATCAAAAAGAGCCGTTGGCCTACGGACTAACTGAGGATTCCTTCGATCTGCTGGCGCTCACACTGACTGATGCGGCCGATATCAACATCGTCGATCGGGTGGCAGTCGATCCACCGGACGAGAATGCTATCGCCACACTCGAGGAAATCAGCTTCGATGAACTGTCGAGTTCCGCAGTCTCGGAACTCGAATACGCCATCGAGGCGATTATTGAGGACGACGAACAGCAGTTCGTCGACTTTTATAACGAGGCTCAACCGATTACACTCCGGCTTCACCAACTCAATCTGTTGCCAGGGATCGGCAAAAAGCTCCGAAACAAGATTCTCGACGAGCGAAAACGTGGGCCCTTCGAGAGCTTCGAAGAGCTTTCGGACCGCATTGGTGGACTCCATCGGCCCAAAGAGGTGATCGCCGAACGCATTCTCGAAGAACTTCGGGATGAGGATCTGAAATACAAGATCTTCGTCCGTCCGGAATAACCGAGTGCTGGCCCAAGCGATCACCGACAAGCAATACGGTTCGGCCGAGAAGCGAGACGTTTAGGCCGCGGGCCGCACAACCGAGTCTAATGACTGTCCCCGACACCGAGGCTGGCGGGCGTGATCCTGCGGCACTCATTCGTAGGGCCGGCAGCCGCGGCAATCCTGAGTTCGATCAGCACTTTCTGATCGACGACCGGGTTGTCGACCGCATTCCGAGCTTTCTCCCAGAAGATGCCGATACCACCCATCTCCTCGAGATCGGCGGTGGCCCCGGCGTGCTCACTGATCGGCTGTTGGCGGTAGCCGACCACCTCACCGTGATCGAACGTGACCCCGATTTTGCCGCCCATCTCCGCGAAGAGTTCACTGAGGCCCGAAAAGCCGGCCGACTCACCGTCATTGAGGGTGATGCCTTGGAGGTCGAACTGCCCGAGTTCACTGGCTGTGTCTCGAATCTCCCTTACAGTGCCTCCAGTGAGATCGCGTTTCGACTGCTGCCGTTGAAGCTACCGCTCGTATTGATGTTCCAACAGGAGTTTGCCGACCGGATGGCTGCAGCCGTCGGTAGCGACGACTACGGTCGGCTCTCTGTGAGTGCCCAACACTACGCCGACTGTGAGGTCGTCGAATCCGTCCCCAACACCGCGTTTGATCCACAACCTGCGGTTCAGAGTGCGATCGTCAGGCTCACGCCTCGAGAACCGGACTACGAGGTCGACGACGAGGAGTTCTTTTTGGATTTCGTCAAGGCGATTTTCACCCAGCGTCGCAAGACGATTCGCAACGGGATTCGGAACACGGCCCACATCTCCGGGCTGGATGACCCGGAGGCAGTTGTCAAGGCGGCTGACGAAGAGATTCTCCGTCGGCGGGCGGGCAAACTCGCGCCAAAAGAGTTCGCCGGGCTGGCAACGCTGGCCGCCGAAGTTGGACTCACCGAGGCCAAAGGTGGGTAGCCCGGGAGCCGCCAACCGATGGTGAACGAACTTCTCGTCTTGATGGTCAGTTGGCTGGCAGCGAACGCCCAGCGGCTGATAATCACTGTCGGTGTACTTGTCGGTCTAATTGTTGCCAAACAGGTGGTCAACCGATGGCGGCGAGACCGAGAAATGAGCTCTCGGCTTGCACTGTCGATCTCGGGGCTGCTTGCGTTTTTGCTGGCCGCGGGGCTGTTTTCGCTGGTGGCGATCTGGGGGCTTACTGATGCGTTGTACAACGCGTATGCTGGCGTCGATCTCAGAACGCAGGCCGCCAACATCGTCTTGTCGTTTGCGATTATCGGGGCGACCTACGCGCTGTCGGATTTTATCGGCCACGTCATCAAGGATCTCGCCAAAGAACAGCAGGCAATCAGCGAACACGAACGTGAAATCCTCCATCGGGTCGTCCAGGTGACGATCTACACCTTTGGGCTGTTGGTCGTCGTCGGGCTGTTTACCGACAACATCGGAAACCTGCTAGTTGGGGCTGGCTTTCTGGGAATCGTTGTCGGGATGGCCGCCCGCCAGACGCTTGGGGCGGTGCTTGCTGGCTTTGTGCTTATGTTTTCGAAACCGTTCGAAGTCGGCGACTGGGTTGTCATCGACGACGATGAGGGCACCGTCACCGAGATCACGATCGTCAACACGCGCATTCAGTCGTTCGACGGCGAGTACGTGGTGGTGCCGAACGATCTGATCACCAGCGAATCGGTTATCAACCGCACTCGCCGCGGTCGGCTCCGTGTCGAAGTCGAAGTCGGCGTTGATTACCGAGCCGACCCCGACGAGGCCAGCGAAATTGCTGTCGAGGCTGTCAGTGAACTCGAGAACCTACTCGAGGTGCCGAGTCCTCAGGCGGTCACCAAAGCGTTCGGCGACTCGGCGGTCATACTTGGGATTCGCGGCTGGATCGACAACCCGAGTTCGCGCAAACGCTGGCAGGCCCACACCCGAATGGTCGCGGCAATAAAACGGGCGTTTGCCGAAGCCGACATCAAGATCCCCTACCCCCAACAAGAGTTGTCAGGACGAGCCGAAACAGGCGGCTTTCGCCTTGCGGATGGTGCCACAGAACCGCCCCACCGAGACGACAAGCCGCTGGGTTCGGACGGTGATTCGAGACCACCGACCGCAAACGGCGGCTCGAGTAGAGTAACTAATACCGAACCAACCGACAAACCAGACAATGACTAACTCGGAGTCTCAAAAGCGACTTGCCGAACGGCGTGGCCTCGAGTCGGATGTCTACCAGCCCGCAGAGGATTCGGGACTGCTCGCGGAGGCAGCCATCGAGTCGCTCTCAGAACCCAGGGTCGTTCTCGAAGTCGGCACTGGGTCGGGATGGGTCGCCCAGCAGGTCGGCGAACACACCGACGCGCGTGTGATCGGCAGCGATCTGAACCCACACGCCACCCACCAGGCCCGCGACCGAGGAGTTGAGGCAGTGCGGGCTGACCTGCTCGATCCCTTTGCCGATGGAGTCTTCGATGCCGTGGTTTTCAACCCACCGTATCTGCCGACCGACCCCGAAAACGAGTGGGGCGATTGGATGGAACATGCCTTATCAGGCGGCGAAGACGGCCGGCGGCTCATTGTCCCGTTCGTGGAGACTGTCGGACGCGTGTTGGCTCCAGGCGGTGAGGTATACCTGCTCGTAAGCAGTCTGACAGGGTACGACACCGTCGTCGAGGTGGCCGAAAACGCAGGGTTTGTCGTCGACGACATCGCCCAAGAGTCGTATCCGTACGAGGTACTGTCGATCCTGCGACTGCGGGCAGTAATCTAATCGAGACACAGTGAATCACCCCGAGGTCAAGCCTCGGGGCTTCCTGCTTCCACGACGTGACTTGCAGATACACGCTGGAAACCAGCGGTATCCACAGCGGTCACAGTCTCCACAGGCGTAGATTCGGGCCATCCCAG
>LFCJ01000365.1_pt1 | contig 27403 bp, 34 predicted proteins | sample 643141 | NCBI WGS metagenome assembly LFCJ01 (sample SAMN03766243, study PRJNA286221) | soda lake metagenome | biome: soda lake; feature: Kulunda steppe; material: water; isolation source: sample B1-Br-g2 brine of Lake Bitter-1 | place: Russia: Kulunda steppe | collected 2010-07
ACTCCAGAGGGTCATCACACGGGCACTGATCAGGTGCCCGATCAGTATATCAGTCTGGAGTGTCGTCCCGGGCGCGGGGCCTCTGGAGTCAGTCGCCATCCCTGGCTTGGCCACGACCCCGCATCGCATCGCATTGCGCTTCGCGTCCAACCGTTAGCGGATGCCGACTAAAGTGGTTTCGATTCGGTCACAGCCATGGCGCTCGGCCATCGGTATCCGTCGAGTCATCGCCCGGATAGATCGAGGCCGCTGGCTCTGCCTCTTCCTCGGGCGATTCCTCGAGGCTCGCTCCACCATCGGTCGCCGACGGCTCTCGTGCCCCCGAAGGGGTGAAGTCGCCGTCGGGGTCGAACGAAAAGAGGGCAGTCACGGCGAGGACGGCCAACGGTGCGTTGCCAAATGGGAGTCCTAAGACCGCCAGTGGCAACAGCCCAAGGGCGACGGCGCTGCCGAAGCGAAAGCGGTCGATATCGACGTACGCCCGAAGATATGGGCCGGCAAGGGCGACACAGAGGGCGAACCCGACACCGATGACGGCTGCCCCGGTGGCGTTCACCATGAGACCGGGGTTATCCATGACGATGAACGACGCACCTGCGGGGTCGATACTGGCGACGAGCCCGAGGGCGATGATCACGCCGGCACTGGGCAGATACTCCCCGATCGTCGCACTCGCGGTTTTAGCGGCGACGGCGGCGATCACCAACGCCGCAAAGCGCTCGAAGATAACGATGTTGAGAACGCTCTCGATGGCGGGAGCGAGGGCTGCCTGAATCGCGGCGACGATGATTAACGGAATCCCGACCAGCAGGACGATTTTCGCCTGCTCGAGTGGCGTGCCGTCCATATCCGCGAGGATGACGGCGACGGTGGCGCTCCCGCCGAATATCAGGAGACCGACTTGGACGGCTCCCAGCGGATCATCGAGCGCACCCGAGAGAATCAACGCCGGAAAGATGCCATCGATCAAGGGCAGGCCCATCACTAATGCAAGCAGTCTGGCGTCACTCCCGACAAGTGACTCGAGTCGGAGGGCGACCGGGTGTTGTGAGGTGCTCATGACTCAACGCTGGCCATGCCCCGTGGCCGGTGGGTAGTGTGGGTCCCCTCGCAGTGCCCAACGGTGACCACCAGCTGTCGTGTTTGCTGTGTGTTTCCCAAAAAACGTCGCCGTGGCGGAGTCAGAATGGGTCCGACCAGCGGTACACAGTGGGTGGGAAATCACAGCGGTCATAGTGGTAGATACGTCGTGGGCTGGCGATAAAGCTTCTGTGGCACACGGGAACAATAAACAATCGTGATAAACCCCGCATGGCCCGCAGTCTCACGCGACAGCCTATCTCGCAACGCTTTTGAACAGCGCTGGCTGACAGTTTACATGGCGAATAACGTTCCTGAGGATACCCCTTACTCCTCGAAACTCGAGGTGCCGGAAGCGTTGACGTTTGATGATGTCTTGCTTCGTCCCAAGGAGAGTCGTGTCGAGCCCGATTCGGCAGATCTCACCACGCGTGTGTCCCGGTCGGTATCGGTTTCAGTTCCGATTCTTTCTGCGGCGATGGATACCGTCACGGAAAGCGACATGGCGATTGCGATGGCCCGTCACGGCGGTCTTGGTGTCCTCCACCGAAATATGAACATCGACCGGATGGTCGAAGAAATCGATGCGGTCAAGTCCGCTGACGAACTCATCATCCCACTTGATTCGGTGGTCACAGCCGACCCCAAAATGACCGTCAAAGAGGTCGATGAGATGATGGTTCGAGCCGGCGTCGGTGGCGCACCCGTCGTCAACACCGGCGGTGAGGTGCTTGGCATTATTTCGAGTACGGACATTCGCCCGCATCTCGAGGTTGCCGAAAACGATCCGGTGACGGCGGCGATGACTGATGAGGTCATTACGGCTCCGGTTGATGTCGACGCCCGTGAGGCGTTCGATCTGATGTACGAACACAAAATCGAGCGCGTTCCCGTTGTCGACGATGAAAACCTCCTCGTCGGTTTGGTGACGATGCAGGGAATCTTACAGCGCCGAGAGTACAAACAGGCCGCCCGTGATGATCGTGGTCGCCTGCGCTGTGGGGTTGCCGTGGGGCCGTTCGAACTCGAGCGGGCGGAGGCTGCTGACGAAGCCGATGCGGACGTGCTCTTTATTGACTGCGCTCACGCCCACAACCTGAACGTGATCGACGGAGCCCGAGAGATCAAGTCGAACGTCGAGGCGGATGTGGTTGTCGGGAACGTCGGGACGCGGGAGGCCGCCGAAGATCTCGTCGAGTTCGCCGACGGGATCAAAGTCGGGATCGGTCCGGGTTCGATCTGTACGACGCGGGTCGTCTCCGGTGCTGGAATGCCCCAGATTACGGCTGTCTCGCAGGTTGCTGATGTCGCGGCGGCTCACGACGTGCCAGTGATCGCCGACGGTGGCATTCGCTACTCCGGTGACGCGATCAAGGCTATCGCCGCTGGGGCCGATGCTGTCATGCTCGGTTCGTACTTCGCCGGAACGGAGGAGGCACCCGGTCGCGTTGTCACGATGAACGGCAAGAAGTTCAAGCAGTACCGTGGGATGGGGAGTGTCGGCGCGATGAAATCCGGCGACGGCGACCGGTATCTCAAAGACGACCCCGATGAGGAAGACGAGTACGTCCCAGAGGGTGTCGAGGCGGCGACGCCGTACAAAGGAACACTCCAGTCTGAACTCCACCAACTAGCTGGCGGCATGCAGTCGGGGATGGGCTACGTTGGCGCAGAAACGATTCCGGCGTTCAAAGAGCGTGCGGAGTTCGTCCGTATCTCCTCGGCCGGGCAAGCCGAAAGCCACGCTCACGATGTCGTCATCACCGACGAAGCGCCAAACTACTCACCGGCGGAGTGAGTGTCTCAAAAGCGAGCGCTTTAGGTCGCCTCGGCCCTGACCGTCGGCAGTGAACCGTCGTACAGTCCTCCAGAGTGCGGGCGTTGCCGGAGCCGTTAGCTTGTCAGGCTGTCTTGACGTTTTTCGAGACCACTTCGGTGCTGGTGAGCTTCGCCGCCCAGTCCCCGTCGAGATTTTCAGCGAAGCCGGCGGGCCGATGAATGTCGCACTCAGAGCTGTCGAAGAGGAGACGAATCGAGAGAGTTACGACCATAGCTACACTGTCGTCCCCGACGAGCAGGTAAGTGCGCCCCCGCTTGGCGGAACGGCACAACTGCTCCGTGTGATTTTGTTTGCCGACCTCTCAACGACAGACCCCGAAATTGAAACCATCGAAGACGTCTCGATCACCAGTGACTCTCGACTGATTACCATCGTCATCTATGAAGACGACCTCGAGGTGAACGTCGAAGAACTCGAGGCGGTAAACGGCGACGAGGAGCCAGAACCCGAATCCACGGGTGACGCCGACGACGATGCCGAAATCGACCTCGAGCTCGACGACGAACTCGAGCCAGCTTAGGGATAGGGATGATACGCCGACTCGAGTTGAGGCGTAAAGCCGAGTTCTTGTGGGACGGTCTGTGCCCGTTTACCAAAGAATGGCTTTCCGGTAAACAGTGGCTGCGCACCGGGGACGACGACGCGGACGGCTTCGAAGCCGAGTGTCTCGACATCTCGAGTCGTGAGACGGGCAGCGTACGGTGGTAACCCAACCGCGCTGACCCGCTCAACCAGTTCCTCGAGTGCCGCCTGACCCGTCGGAACGGTTTCGGGACCGACGGCAGCCGCCTCGACAGTTCCCTCACCGTCGACCCACTCGCGTGCGGCCTTGGGGAATCGTCCGTACTCACCGATCTTTCCTGACGCTTCCGCAGCAGCCTCCGGACCGATTGAGCGCAACTCCATCCAGTTTTGGACAGCTTCGGCGAGCGCCGAATAGGCTGCCTCTGTGCCGTCGAGCGCGCAAGCGGAGCCGACAGCAAACTGTGGCCACTTCGTCTCGCGGTGGAGGGCAACCGTCACAACCGGGATGTCAATATCCTGGGTGACCAATCGCGGCGTCACCGACAGCCCCTCACTGCGCGCCCGGCGGGCGAGTGCCGCAAATCGCTCGTCGTCGACGCTAAGTCCAACTGGCTCGTCACTCGAGTACCACGAGAGCATGGTGGCGTCGCGTTCGACCACTTCAGTGAGGCCAGACCGGAGTGCATCGACGGTCGAAGAGCCAAGCCCGAGCCCGGTGGTGATCGCCGGAACGAGTCGCTCGCCAGGTTGGGGGAAGTGGACTGCGGCGGCGGGAAGATACGTCTCCTCGCCGGTCTCGAGGTTCTTGCCGGATACCCAGCGGTATGTCTCAGCTGGGTCGAACGCCATCCCCTCGGGGCGGACCAACGACTCGGGGGAGACCGCCGTCTCGAGTTCCTCGTAGCTCGCGTGTGTAAAATCCTCGTCCCGATAGACGCCGCCACAGTAGCGCTCTAGAGCTTCGCCGACGGCTTTCATCAGGGCGGTGTTCCAGTCGCTGTCGACGCCGGCAGCCTGCGTGGGGGCGCTTGCGTCACTAAAGCCGTCGGTGGAAGCGCTCGTTGCCAGATAGTACGGCGCGGGAAATGAGTCGGCTTCGCCAATCTCAGTGAGGAGCCCCACACGCGGATCGATTGCCGTCTCGACATGGGCGACGGCGCTCTCGAGGTCTAAGGACTCCGCGTCGCGTCCGAGGGTTCGATCCCGCGGGCCACCACACTCACAGCCGGGAATCGGCAGCACCCGCCGCCGAGCATACGGAAGTTCGATGACATGGCCGAGAATCGAGGGCTCTGCACCCGCAAACAGCCGAACACATTCCCGACCGGCAATCGCCCCGGCGAGTCGGGCAGCACTCGAGTCGGCCTGTGGCCGGTCAGCATACTCGTCGGTCGTCGCCCCAACGCGTTTCTCGAGACACGAAAAACAGCCCGTTTGGGGGGCAAAGCCCGAAACGGCGGCGTCGACTGCCTCGAGTGGTTTGCCGCCGACACCACCGATTTCGACGGCAATCCACGGCGTCGACCCCGCTCTGGCAGCCTCGTTGGCCTGGGCAAACGTCGGTGCGCCGGCGACGTCGGTGACGACGGCGAAACGGGCATCCTCGAGCGTCGACGGGCTTCCCTCGATGACGCCGACATCGACATCCTCGAGCGCGCTTGTGACCGCATCGGCAACCGGGTCATCGCCGACTACGTGTACGTCCATAGCCACATCATCAGCCGGCGGGATAAAAAACGGTCCGTTCGCCGCGGTGAGAGTCAGAGGCCTTCGTCAGCCTCGAGGGCCTCGAGGACGTCACGGGCGTTTTCAACGGCCGCCGGCTTCTTTGCGGGGTAGGCTTCGACCTTTGCCCGGAACGTAATGCCCTCGCCGAGTTTGGTCTCACCGCCGAAGGCCGCCTGTTTGTCCAGGCGCAAGAACAGTTCGGTGTTTTCGGTGACCCGATCTTCGAGTTCCTCGATCAGTTTGGTAAACTCCTCGAGTTCTGACAGCGTTTCTAACACCGTCCGCATTTCGTCAGCGCGTTCGACGCGAGCCGACAGGACGAGAATGCGGTCGCCAAAGTGGCCTTCGCTGGTCGTCCGCTCGAGTTCGAACTCCTCGGGGAGGAAGTGTCTCAGCGCTGCCTCAACGCGTTTTTCGTCTTCGGTGACGTAGCAAAACGTTCGCAGGTCGATGTAGTGGAGCGGAATTGATCCCATCAGGCTGTCTCGATTCTAAGCCGAATTATTCGTCGGCGTCTTCGTCTGCACCGTCTTCCGCTGGGGCGTCAAGTGAGTCTTCAGGAACGCCGGTCTCTTGGCCGTCCTCGAAGCTGATCGTGTAGGTGACGTCGCCGAACATCGATTCCATCGTCTGGCTTACAGTGCCGATTTCGCCGTCGAACTCGCTGTGTTTGTCACGGAGCACAACGCGGTCGTCTTCCTCAAAGCTCATACTCGCGTTTCCCCGTCTGCGGGTAAAAAGGGACTGATTCAGGTTAGGACCGGTGCCCCCAGCGCTCGCCATCCTCATCGTACCGTGCGGAGACGATTCGGTCGAACTGCTCGTCAGAGAGCGTTATCTCGGTGGCCCCGACGTTCTCCGACAACTGCTCGGGCGTTCGCGCACCGACGATTGGGATACACTCGAAGTCGGGCTGTTCGATCAGCCAGCGCAAGGCGACCTGTGCTGGAGTCGCCTCGAGTTCAGAAGCTACGGCTCGAAGCTCATCGAGGACGTACCAGCCGCGTTCGGAGAGATAAAAGTCTTCAAAACGGTCCGAAAGCGAGCCGCGTGCGCCTTCGGGGCCTTTGAACTTCTTCGGGTCGTCTTCGTCGACTCGTTCGTATTTCCCGGTCAGAAATCCACCGGCAAGCGGCGAGTAGGGACAGACTGCAAGCCCCTGGTCGCTACAGACATCCAGATACTCGGTAATGTCATCGCGGTAACCAGCATGAAAGAGCGGCTGGGTTACCGAAAAGGACTCTAGACCTTCAACGTCGCTCATCCACAGCGCCTTCGTCAGTTGCCAGGCGGCCATCGTCGAGGCTCCTAAATAGTGGACTTTCCCCTCACGGACGAGTTCGGTGAGCACGGCCATGGTTTCGACAATCGGTGTATGGTCGTCCCAGCGGTGGATGTAATACAGGTCGAGATAGTCGGTGTTAAGACGCTCGAGTGTGCCCTCGATTTGGGCGCGGATGTGTTTCCGCCCGAGCCCGGCATCGTTCGGGCCGGGTTCGCCCCACCCATCGAACGGAAAGTACACCTTCGAGGCGATAACGAAATCCTCCCGGTCGTGCTCTGCGAGCCAGTCGCCGATGTACTCCTCTGAGAGACCGTTTGGCGTCCCGTAAACGTTTGCGGTGTCGATAAAGTTGATGCCGGATTCCCAGGCAGCATCGAGCAACGCGTGGGCTTCCTCGTGGTCAGTTTCGACAACGCCGCCGGTTTCCCGGCCGAAACGCCACGTTCCAAAACAGAGCTGTGAGACGGCTGTTCCTGTATTGCCGAGGGTGGTATACTCCATGGTATCACCCTCTGTCGCAGGCGTTAAAATCCTGCTGTCCGGACTACTGGCCTAACTCCTCGAGCAAGGTTTCGGCCGCCGCAGTTGAGGATTCGGGCCCACGGCCAGTAATGAGGTCTCCGTCGACAGCCACACTCGTGTCGGCCTCGAGTTCGGCATCCCAGTTGCCGCCGGCGGCTTTCACTTCATCTTCGACCCAGTAGGGGAGTTTACGACCGCTTGGCATGCAGTCGTTCTCATCGACGATGCCCTCCTCCCACTCGTTGGGGAAGCCGGTGACATCGCGACCGTTGACGATGAACGCGCCATCATGGTCTCGAGCAAAGGCGAGGATCCCGACAGCGTGACAGAGGATCATCGCTTTCCCGTCGTTACCTGACACGGCCGTTGCCAGCAGCTCCCGGGCGTGGCTGTCCTGATTGACGTCCCACTCGGTGCCGTGGCCACCGGGGAAGACGACTGCATCGTACTCCTCGGCATCCGCTTTTGCCAACGGAATCGGATCGTTCAGTCGCTCATCGGTCTCGTGAACGTGTCGGATATGTTCAGCAGCCTCCTCGCCGACCGTCTCGGGGTCGACCGACCGTTCATCGATTACCGGCGGGCCACCGGAGGGCGTCCCAACTGTCACCTCGACGCCGGCGGCGGTAAGCGTCTCGAGTGGCTCGATACATTCTTCGCCCCAATAGCCTTCCTCGCTGACGACGAACAGTGCAGATGTCATCCACTCAGGCTACTGGTTCCAGCGGCTAAAACCTGCCCACTTGCAGCGTTGGTTCCGGGTGAGTGTGCCATCAGGAGTTGTCGATATAGCCTTCTCTATCGTCATCCGCAAGCACCTCGAAGAATCGACGCTCAAGGACGGAGCCAACGGCCGTTTGGAGACGCTCGTCGTCGTCGATGTCGCTCGCTTCAATCGTGCTCGTGTCATCGTTGACAAACTGGAGCACATCGAGATGACCGCCGGCCATGTCGTGATGGCCGCCAACAGCACCCAGTTCGTCATAGGCCTCCGTAAGTATCTGGCCGACATCTACCTCGGGATCGATCGATCGTGCACTCAACCGGATTCGGTCGTTGATGAATCCATAGACCAGGACGGTGTCAACACCCTCGAGGTTGAGCAGATAGTCCGCAGCCTGTGGGAGCGCATCGGTCTCGACCGTTCGGCCAACACCCGCTGCAAGCGAGGAGCCACACCGATGGCGCAACGTAATCGCCCGGCCGATTGCATCGAGCGTTGCTGGCGTAAACGCACTGCCATACAGTTGGTCTAACACCGAGAGCTCCGCTCGCGGGAACAGCTTGAGAGCCGCCTCGTACTCGCGTTCGGTCGGACTCCGAACGAAATCAAGTCGTTCCCGATGGAGCGCAAACAGGAGTGCCGAGGCGAGTCGGGTCGTGATCTCGAGGTCAAGTTCACAGAGATACTCGACAAAAATCGTCGCCGTTGCGCCGTAACCGGCTCGGACGTCTACAAACTGCGTCTCAATCGGATCCGTCGGGTGGTGGTCAATAACAATTTCGGGAACAACGGTTGCCGGCACCTCGGTGTTCGATCCAGGCGTCGAATGATCGACAAACGCCAAGGCATCGAAGCGCGCTATCTCGACTGCGCTGAGATGGTGGGCGTCAATCTCTAAAACCGTGACCAACGCCCGGTTTTGCTGGTGGGAAATCGAGCCACCGTAGACGATCCGAACACGGTCGACGCCGGCATCCTCGGCAATCGTCTCGAGTGCGAGTGCACTTGCGAGACAATCCGGATCCGGATTGTCGTGACAGACGACAGCAAGCGAGTCACATCCCTCGAGCAGCGAAAGGAGCTCCGTCGCCTGAGTCATACAGGTAGTACGGAGAGCGCCTGCTTCAACCCACTGCGTTGTTCCATCGTGTGCGAGTTCGTTTCCGCTATGACACCCAGCAGTAGGAAACCCGATACGGACGACCACCAAAATGACAAAATACCACTGTATAATCGACAACTGTTTGTATCTATTATATACACGAAAAAGTAACTATCAGTAACCGCTGATAATCAGATACAGTAGTATACTCCCACTGCGTAGGGTTTGTATGCCTCACCAACGCCGTGGTGGGGGGTCTAGAGGGGATGCGGTTGCGAGCTACCAACCGGTATCGATACAGTGTCAGAGAGGAGACTAATGAACGGTCACCGACGAGGAACGCGAGGAGTTCTTCCGGTACTCGCGTTGGTTTTACTAATCGGTGTTGTTGCCATGGCGAGTGTCGGAATCTTTCTCGTTGGCACGAGTGCAATCGATTCGACCAGTCAGCAGGCAGAGGCCGACCGCATCGAATCGGCGTTCATCCAGTTCTCGAGTGACGTCAACGCGGTTTCGACTGCACCCGCGGCTTCCCGTGAGATTGATCTTGGCACCGATCAGGCCGTTCACAAACGTGATACGGGCCAGATTTCCGTCTTCATCTCGGGGGAGGAAGATCCAGTTGCCGAAGAGTCAATCGGCTCAATCGAGTACCGTGATGGCGGGACAGAGGTTGCCTATCAAGCCGGTGGTGTCTGGCGGGGAAGCGGAACTGAAACGCAGATGCTCTCAGCACCACCGATCCATTACCGTAATGGCTCCCTAACGCTCCCCATTTTGAGCGCCGAGGGCGAAGCGAGCCTCTCGAGTGACGAGATTCAGATTGCACAGGAGGGAAGTCAGTCGGCTCTCGACGGAATCTCCTTCGTCGAGGGGAAACTGGTAACCATCGAGATTCAAAGTGAGTACTACGTTGGGTGGGCAACGTTCTTCGAGACGCGAACGAGCGACGTGGCCGTCGATGTCGACCACGAAAGCCAAACGACAACCGTCGACCTCGGGCAACCGCTTATCGATGGCAACTTCGATGAGGCAATCGTCGCCCAGGGAAGCGTCCAGACGACGAATCCAAACGCCTGTGTCGAGGGCAGTGTGGTCGCCTCCGGCTCGGTCACTGACGACTGTAACAACGGCGGCCTGACTGACGGCGGCAGCTACCGTTCGCTACTCGAGTTGGATGAGGCGATCGAAATTACGGTCGATGAGACCAAAGACGACGGGCAGTCGATCACTGGCTCGACGCTCGACAGCGGGACCTACTTTGTCGACGGGGATTTCCACCGAGACGGCGAGGATCTCACGCTCGATGTTCGGAACGGGGACATAACGATCGTCATCGATGGCCATCTCGCCCTCGACAACAGCAAACTCATCGTCCGTACTGGCGGTTCAGACTACAGCGCCCGGATCTATACGACCGGCGATGTCGCAATCACCAACGGGAACGGCGGCGTCGAAATCGATGGCAGTGACAGTGCGAAACACTTCCAACTGTATGGCACCTCGGAGATGCATTTCGGCATGGGCCAAGGAACCTTTAGGGGCACCGTCTACGCTCCGCGAAACCAGCCTGCTGATGGAACAAACAGCGCCGAAGATCAGTACTCACTGTCGAGTGCTGTCCAGTGTGAGCTGGTCGATGGCGACGAACCAGATGTCTGTATCGGCCAAGGAAACGTCGATTTCACCGGCTCGATCGTTGCCGGACCGATGTCGATCGAGCAAAGCGCCACCGTCGAATACGATCCGACACTGCAGACCGTCGAGCCGACACTCGCTTTAGAGGATGCCGTCTTGCCCCCAAAGCTGACCCACATGCAAGTCGATGTCTTTGAGATCGCAGTGACCGACCAGTAAGCTAGCGCTGAGTCACCGACCAATCAACGCCTCACTCGCCGGTGCAAACGGAATCGTCTGCCCAACCCCTTGCTCGAGTGCTCGCTCGTAGAGCATCGCTGCTGCCCCAACGGTCTCGATTCCGGTTCCACCGCTATCAAATACGGTAATTTCTTCGGAACTAGTGCGGCCTGGCTCGACACCGGCGACGATCGATCCTAACTCCGCCTGGACGTGATCCTCGGTTACGGCCCCGGCCTCGAGTGCCGCGATAACCGAGCCGGCATCGAGCGTGACTCGTGCTCGAAGATCCGGAACGTACGTTGCCCGTTGGATCGTCCGAACGTCGAGTTCGCGTTTCTTTGGGTTGTACTGCCCCATCGCCGTCACGTGCGTTCCGGGCTCGAGGTCCTCGCCATCGAAGACGGGTTCGCTTGCGGTTGTCGCGGTGATAACGATATCAGCACCAGTGACAGCCGTAGACGGTGAAGAGACGGCCTCGACGGTTGCCCCCTCGAGGCGGTCGGTGAATTCGGCAGCGAAGGACTCGCGGTTTGCTTTGGTGGGAGAATAGACACGGACATCGGTGAGTGAACGGACGGTTGCTGTCGCTCGGAGTTGACCGCGAGCCTGTGGACCGGTTCCGATAATCCCAAGCGTTGTTGCGTCGGTCCGTGCGAGGTGATCGACGGCGACGGCACCGGCAGCACCCGTTTTAAATGGATTCATCGATGCCCCATCGAGCAGTGCTAGTGGTTCCCCGTGTTCGGCGTCAAATAGTGGCGTCATAAACCAGGCATCACCAGCGCCGAAGCCGGCGGCGTACATGTAGCCACCCATGTAGCCACTCTCAGGGAGCAAGGCGGTGTAGCTCGTGAACATGCCGCCAGGATCCGCCCGGAGCAGGCGCTGTCGTGGTTCAGCGGGTGCACCCTCCCCATGTTGGCGATAGGCGTCAGCAACGGCCTCAACGTATGCCGAGGGTGTGGCAAGTGACTGCACATCGTCGCTCGAGAGAAACAGCGTGTCGGTCATAGTGGCTTCTCGGCCGGAGAGAATAAAAACGCTTACTCAGTGTTGATTGGGAGGGTGCTGTTCGTGTGTGACCCCGTTGTCGTGTCGGCAGGCGGTTCCTTTGGGGCGTTGACAAACATCGCATGTCCCATGAGCGTAATGGCGACGAATGCGGCGATTGGAACGGCGGTCGTCAAGGTGAGACCAACGACGGTTAGTGCGGCCGTAATGCCAACGAGCGCGACGGGGATAAGGCCAAGAACGATGTCATAGTAACCAGTCATAATCTACTGTATACTATGTGAAATTAGTATATAAGCATTTCCCATAATTGGGGTGTAGCCAACGCGTCTTACACAAGTGGGTTCTTCAAAACCACCTCATAACTTATAGAAAAGTTATTTCTCCACACAACCTGCGGTGATAACTTTTTTTTTCGACATACATAGACGAGAGTATGCAACACTAATCGTCCGCCGAGAGCTAAGCAGCGACCTCAGCCCTTCTACAACCGCCTGACAGCGATAATGTTGATCGGAAACTATAACAATCGTTGACGAACCTATTGAGTCGGCTCTTAGTTCCATATCAGAATCAAAGAATAAACATATCGTGTCCGTTTTCAGACACAGGATGTAAAAGGCGGGAGCGACAACTCGTCACTTCGCCAGCGCGACACTCAATCCAAGCCGCCAGCCGACGAGGACGACGAGTCCAAGGGCAGTCATTATCAGGTTAAACGGCCACAGTGCACCCCCATCAAACAGTGGCGACGATCGAAGGATGAGACCGATGTTAGCCGCGCCAATCCATCCAACCGTTGTTGCGACGACAGCCTGTCGCGGGACAGCCAACGCACGCTCTCGGTAGACGCCTGCGAGCGTCCCAAGAAGCGCCCACCCGATCAGAAACGGCGTCACCGTCTCGGCGGCTGCAAGCGGATCGGCAAGCGGATTGATTCCGTGTTCGAGTTGGCCAACGCTAATCAGTGCAATCAACGCGAGTACATCGACACCGACGACGGCGAGTGTCCGTCGATCAGGGATAGAACGGCTAGGAGCCGAATCGACAGTTTTCATAGTTACCCTGTGGTCTGCGACGGTATTTTTCTCCCGGTTTTTTCTTTCCTTTCGAACAAACTAACTGATAGCAGAGGGCCATCTGTATTTTTTATTAATATTTGCTGGCACCGAACGTCGTGAAGGCTGTGGTCGTCCGGTCAATATGAAGAAGCTAACGATGGTGACACTACCCGATGAACCACCAACAGAAGTTGCCTGCTGCCCGCAACGTGAGCCACACGCTAGGACGGTTGCCAAAACCCTCATAGCAACCGACCGAACGCGCAGTCGGTGTGATGGCTGTAGAAAGGTGATTCCGGAAACAACACTCGAGTCAATCACACTTCGAGACGAAACGGTCGTCGAATGCTGTCCAACGTGTCTCGAGGAACCCCAGAGCACACCGACTCGAAAGAGTTCACAATACCACCTCACACCGATAGCCAGTGTCACGAGCAGGTTCATGAGGGGCTGTACCACGTGACAACCATCGGCGAACGGACCGAAGCGCTCTGTTCGGCCGGGAAGCGTGAAGTCGAATAAAAAGGAGTGGTCAAATCGGTCACACTCCGAACTGACGAAGCGAGAGCGACCTTAGGCGTTGTCGAATCCGCAACCGACGAGGAGATCAGAGATGCCTTTCTCAAGCAGATCAAACACGCCCATCCCGACCGAAAATCCGGCACGCAGTCGGCGTTCAAACAGGTGAAAGCGGCCTATGATCGACTCAGTTAGCGTTCTTCTCGCTTGATGAAGCCGATTGTCGCCGGATCGAAATAGTAGGCGGTCCCACAGGCATCACAGGTAGCCTCTAGAGGCCGTCCCTGTTTTGACCGCTTCCAGAGCTTCGTTTGGCCGGCCTCGAGATTGAGTGTCACCGGATGGCCACAGCCGGCGAGATTACACGGAAACCGGATATACCAGTTTGGCACCGACATCGCCCCAAGCGGTGCGAGTTCGGCTCGAAGTCGACAGAGCAGATTGAAAATGGTAAACGATGGCTTCTCGCGGTTGATTTTTACCCCTTCGAGGTCGGCGATATAACCGGATCGAAGCGACTCCGACTCATACAGTGGTAACACCGGAATGCCGTTTGCAAGCGCATAGCCGACTTCCTGATTGATCCACTGGCTATCAGCAGATCGTTCGGTGAGAACCGCGACAACGAGATCGCTGTTTGACAACCGCCCCTCGAGACGATTCCGGCTGCGACCAGACTCGACCTCTTCGAGAGCGATATGAACCCCAAATGGAAAGTTTTTCACCGTGGAGAACAGCTCTTGAACCATCTCGAGATCTACAGGGGCATGCGAGACGAATACCTGTTCTCCGGTCATCTCTGCCCATACGATTTGCACCCACCTAAATAATTGTTATCCAATCAGTTTTCCGGTGATGGGATGGTAACTGTGTGAAGCACACGAGTCGAAAAACCCACCTCTGTAAGGTCTTCACCCAACCGTTCAAACCAGTCGGAGTCAACTCGCCAGCGCCCGCGCAATTCGCCCGCAGTGGTATAGGAGCTCACCTCGAACGTCGGGGGCGTCCATTCCTCTCTCTCGCGAGCAACTGCCACAATCGTCCGGACCACCTCGCCAACCTCGTCGCTCGTGACAACGGGAACGGGACTCACAGCCTCATACTCGAGTGTCACGACGGTTTCACCATCGTGAGTAGCCCGCTCGTATCGCTCGACGTAGTAGCCGCTGCTCATCAGTCGGTTTTCGAGCGTGACCGAAATCGGTGGCTCGGCTGTCATGAACCGACTTCGTGGCCAACAAAAAAAGCGTTGGTGGCGTTAGAGTGGAGCGACCAGATCCTCGAGGGCGGCTTTCGGATCGTCGGCTTTGGCGACGCCGCTTGCGAGCAAAACCCCTTTTGCGCCGAGGTCGCCAGCGGAGACGACGTCGTCACCGGTCGAGATGCCAGCGCCACAGAGTACCTCAACGTCCTCATCAACGGCAGCCGCTGCGGCAACAGCATCTTTGACGATGTCGGGGTCGGCTTGGCTCACTGGCGTCCCAGTGCCGATGAGTTCCGGTGGCTCGACGGCCACTGCGTTGGGTCCGAGGGCGGCAGCCGCCCCAGTCTGGGCGGCGTTGTTCGCACAGACGACGGTTTCGAGGCCGGCTCGTTCAGCAGCCTGGACAGAGCCGTCGATGTCGGCCAATTTCAGGCGGTTTTCGGAGTGGTTGATCAGGGTTCCGACGGCTCCGGTATCGGCGACGGTTTCAGCCAGCGTGTGGCCGGTGTTTGAGCCGTACTCGATTGGGTCGATGTGCTGGGCCCACGTCTCAACACCGGTCTCGGCGACGGCAGCCAGTTCGGCAGCCTGTGGCGCGATGGCGATTCGCGCGTCGGTCGTCTCGTTTACCTCACGGGCGGCCTCGGCTACTTCGACAACATCACACGGGTACGTCTTCGCGTTGACGAGAACGAACATACCTCATGGCGCGTTCGCCCGAGGCAAATAGTTTCCGAGTTCAGGCGACACATACGCCCGAAACTCGACAGTGAACGCCAAAAATCAGTCTTTGCGCTTGACAACATCTCCGAGCGTATACCCCTCAGAGGCAGCGCCACTACTCCACTCCGAATCGTCGACGGAGCCACTGTCAGCCCCGAGGCTAATATCCAACAGTGACTCGAGTTTTGACTGGACGCTGTCGCTTGGGAGGGTATCTCCGCGCTCGAGTTTGCGGATAAGACTGGCCTTTTCGTTGAGTTCGTTTGCCAACTCAGATTGGCTTTGTCCCCGTTTTTCCCGGGCACGACGAATCCGGTCGTCGTAGTCCGTCGCCAACTCGTCCATGTCGTCGAACATATCCGTTCGGCGAGAGCCACCCGAACTGGAACTCGAGGTCCCACTGGTTGTCGAGGTCGATTTCGAACTTGAGCCCGAACCACTAGAGCCCGTGGAGCTCGAACTCGTCGAGTATTTTGTCGAACCCGAGTTCGAACTTGGCGTCTTCACCTCGGTGCCGAAATCGGTACAGTTCGAACAGACATCAAGCTTTGCGCCCTCGACTTTGATCGTCTTTGGCGCGGCCGTCTCAGCGCCACACATCTCGCACTGGACCATAGCCCACCCTATTCTCCGACCACTCTTAAACCATGCGGCAACAGTGTCGATTCCGACTTACTCGAGTGCGCCCCAGGCGTAGTAAAACCGCTGGAGTGCAGTGATGTGGCCGATGATGGCCAGAAAAACCAGTAGCCATCCGATGAGGGTGAGTCCGCCGTAGGTGCCCGCAAGTGGAAATGCCAGAAAGCCGACGACACCGATGATCGCAAGCCGGTCTGCACGACCAACGAGGCCACCATAGACGCGGTCCATGCCGACGGCCTGTGCTTGGGTTCCAAGGTAGGAGGTCATGACGACGCCGGTGACGGCCGCAAATCCGAGGAGGTACTGTCCCGTACTGGCAGCGAGACCGCCGATAATGACGATATCTGCATAGCGGTCCAAGACGTGGTCAAGCAAGTCACCCGCCTTTGAGGTGACCCCCTGCTCGCGGGCGAGTGCGCCGTCGACGATATCGAGCCAGCCGTTGGCCAGTACGAGCAACGCCGCCACCGCATACCAGACCGGGCCAGCCCGCCCGCCAAGGTAGAACGCGCCTGCAGCCGCGCCAGCCATCCCGAACGCCAACACACTCACGCCGTTTGGCCCCATGCCGACACGATCAAAGGCGCGGACGAACGGCTCGAGAAACGTGCCAACGTAGGGTCGCAGTTGATCGAGTGTCACGTGAGATACTCCGTGAAGTCGACCGTCCCCACAGTTGGCTCGCGTTCACCGCGGCAGACGGCCTCAATTTCGGCGCTGACTGCGGCTGGCTCGCGGTCGGTCGTGTCAATTTCGTACACCGATGCCCGACCATGCCGGTCGACGGCTTCGGCCAAAATCACATCAAGGGCTTCGCTCTCGGCGTTCTCCCGGATCTTCGTCTCGGAGGCTTGGCGCGCACTCAGCCGACGCTCGAGTCGGGCTGGATGACACCGAAGGACGATAACACAATCCACGTCGAAGTGGTGGGCAAGATGGGAGTCGATAATGATCTCTTCCCGGTCGGCAAGCCAGTCCGAAAGCGCCTCGAGGTCGGCGACAACACTGTCACGGTCGGTATCAACCGCACTGTAAAACCCTTCAGCTTCGATCACCTCACCGAGGTGAATCACCTCGAGAGCGAGGTCCACGTCCGCTGTCGCCGTCGTCTTTCCCGTTCCGGGCGTCCCAGTGACGGCGACTCTCGAGGGGCCGCTCACGCGTCGGCCCCCTCCAGTTCGGCTCTCTCGAGAATCTCGTTCAGCGTCTCGATTGCGCGATCGGTCTCACTTTCTGTCCCACAGGTGATGCGAATACAGCCCGAGAGACCGAAACTCGAGCAGTCACGGACGATGACGCCGGCCTCCTGCATCGCCTCGGTGACCGCGGTTGCATCACCCACGTCAACGAGGACGAAATTCCCCTCACTCGGCCAGACGTGTGCAGTGATCTGTTCGCTCATGGCGGCTCTGGCGTCGGTTGCAGTGTCAACAGTGCGCGTCACGTGTTCATCGTCCTCGAGGGCGGCGAGGCCGGCCCGACAGGCGATTTCGCTCGCGGCGAATGGGGTGTTCACGCGTGTGAAGGCGGTGCCCCACGAGTCGGGAACGACCCCATACCCAAGCCGGAGTCCAGCGAGTCCGTACGCTTTCGAAAACGTCCTGAGGACGGCGATATCCTCCCGTGCGTCGAATCCGACCCGACCCTCGATGAGAGCGACAGCGCTTGGCCCGTCGGCGAACTCGCCATAAGCTTCGTCGACGGCGATGAGCGTCTTCTCCTCAGTATTGGCTGCGAGGCGTTCAATCGCGTCGAGATCCATCGTCGCCCCAGAGGGGTTGTGTGGGCTCGTGACCCAGATGACGCGTTCACCGTCGTAGGCATCGAGAATCCGATCGGCTGTGTGGGCAAAGTCGTCGGCTTTCGAGAGGGAGTAGGTTGCAACCTCGCCGTGGTGGAAGTGGGCGCTCATCCCGTAGTAGGCAAAGCCAGGATCGGCGACGAGTATCGACTCGCCGGGCTCAAGTGTTGCTCGGTGGAGATAATCAATAAATCCGTCACCGCCGTTGGCGAGCCAGATCTGTCTCTCGGTGACCGACCAGCGGTCGGCGAGTGCGCTCACCAGGTCGGTGTGGGAGGATTTCGGATAGGAGCTTACGGTCGTCGCGGCATCCCGCATCGCCACGACGGCTGCCGGCGAGGGGCCGTGTGGGTTTTCGTTTGAGGCGAGTTTGATAAGTGAGGACGGATCACGCCCTAGCTCCCGGGCGACTTCCTCAATTCCCCGTCCCGCCTCGTATGCAATGTGGTGGGACAGATCGCGTGGCTTCATATCCAAACGTACTCGCCGCGACTCTTAAGCGTGCTTACCTCTCCGTCAGCTTCGCTTTCGGCAGTTATTTTATCTCCCCAAAACATCCGCAGCTATGGAGTGGACATCGGTTCCGTGGAACAAAATCTTCACCCAAGCATTGGGGGTGTTTGGCGTCGTTATTATTCTCCAGTGGGTGTTTCGGGGAGAGACGACGCTTGCGACCGCGCTTGGAGCATCGGTTCTCTATTTTATCGTCCTCGTAGCAATGGAGGCCTATCAGGCCGACTCGGGGACCGATGACCTCGAGTGGGAAGAAGGCCAATAACGAACCACCCGCCACTTACATTCCCATATCATCTCCAGCCGGTGGTACCGGGAGCGAAGCAACACCGACGCCCAACAGTTCTGCGACGTGATCTAACGCCATATCGAAGCCATAGTAGCGCTCGAGTTCGTCGCCATCGATAGTCGGACGCACTTTCAACATCGCATACCCCTCGAGATTTTGCGCGATAGCAGCGGTCTGTCCATTGCACTCAAAGGCCAGCAGTCGCTCGCTTTCGGTTTCGGTGTAGCGGGCAGTGATCCCATCACTCTCACGGCACCGGTCAGCGTCTTCCATACCCATTCGGAGGAGCGGAGCTATGGGAAAGTATCGGATTCCGGCAACCGGTACGAATCACAACCCTCGAGAACCTGCCAATCGAATCCATCGCTATGACGAAGTGGATCCAGAGTGGGCGACGGCGGGACATCTGTCTCCTCGTCGCCGCAGCCGACGGCGGATGCAGAGGACAGGAACTGAAAACACAGCTCGAAGGTCACTACGACGACCACCTCAAGCCCTCCTCGTTCTACGGCTCGCTGTCAGCCTTAGTTGAGAGTGGCCACCTCGAGTGCCAACAGGAGGGCTTACACGACAGATATACTTTGACAGCAGCCGGTGAGAAACGCCTCCGTGAGCATGTCACGTGGGTCCGGTCATGTGTTGAGGACTGATATGCGGTGAAACCCCGGCCAACGAAGTCATTCGACGTATTCAGGAGCCGTTTCCGTCGGATATCACTCAACAGAACAATCCGCCGAGACCGGGGTGTTTTTCCGGGATGCGCCCTAAGTGTCGCCAACTAAATGACGACAGGACAGACCGAACTTCCGGCGAGCGCTGACCTCGAGTGGTGTTACGAGGCAGTTCATGGTGTCTCACGGACCTTTTCGATCACGATTGATCGACTTGAGGAGCCAATGGCGAGACAGATCTGTCTGGGCTATCTTCTCTGTCGGGTCGCAGACACGATCGAGGATGCAGGCCATATTCCACCAGCCGAACAGACCGAGTTGCTCTCGAAATATGACCGCCTTCTAAACACCGGGGATTCACTCGAGGTCGGGACGTTCATGAACGCCGTCGGACCGTGGATCCCCGAAGAGCGCTCGAACGATTGGGAGGTCGTCGCCCGAACACCCACCGTCCTGGCAACGTTCGAAGCCCTCGAAGATGAGCCACGGGAGATTATGCGCGAGCCGGTTCGGGAACTCGTCGACGGCATGGCGATGTTCACCGACCGCTACGCTGAGGAAGGGGGGCTCCGACTCCAGACACTCGAGGAACTCGAGGAGTACTGTTGGTATGCCGCGGGCACCGTCGGGACGCTCATCACGGGGCTGCTCGCCCGTGGAACCTCACCCGAGCGAGCCGAGGAGTTGCGGGCAAACGCCCGCTCCTTTGCGTTGTTGCTCCAACTGGTGAACATTGCCAAAGACGTCCAAACCGATTATACCGAAGAGAACAACGTCTACCTCCCTGCGGAGTGGCTGGCCGAAGAAGACGTTGACCTGGAGGGAGTTACCGACGCCGACAACCACCGTGGCGTCACCGCGGTCGTCAACCGCGTTACCGCTCGAGCCGAAAGCTATCTCGACGATGCCCACCGCTATCTCGAGGTGCTACCGGAACATCGGGGCAACACGTTAGCGGCGTGGGCGATTCCGTATCTGCTTGCTGTCGGAACGCTTAGAGAGCTGCGTGAGCGGCCCGAAGACGTCATCGAAGAGGGAGATGTCAAAATTTCGCGTGCAGAAGTATTTGCACTGTTACAGCAGTTTGAGGAGGGCGTCTCTCGGTCAGCCCTTGCCGATCTCAGGTCGGAGATGACACGGCGACCGCTCCACGAACAATAACATCCTCCCCGGCGTAACCGCTGGGATAGCTAAATTATCGTTAACTGTGCCTGTTTGACGCCATCGAGCGATTCGACGCGCTCGACAAACGTGGTAATCGCGTCACCACTTCCATCGACGACGACCGTCTCAAGACACAGGTGGGCGTCAAAATGGATGTGTTGGGTCGCGACGATGAGGTCTTCGTGGTGGTGTTGTAGACGAGTGAGTTCGTCATTAAGTCCGGTTGCGTCGTGGTCGTAGACAATCGTTACAGAACCGCGTTTGATCCCCGAGAGTTTCGTTCGCTGGCGATGGTCGGCCAGAAACGCCCGGAGTGCATTTCGAAACGCCTTCGAGCGACTCGCATAGCCACCTGACTCGACGAGAGCATCGAGTTCCTCAACGAGTTCCGGCGGGAGTGTCAGACTGATACGTTCGACCGAGTCGGCCATAGAGAGGGTTGTTCGGGGGCTCATTTATACGTGTGGCCGGTGCAGACTTTTTTCATATTACGAAATATGGTGAAAGTAATACTCAATCTATAACTAGTCGCCCTCGAAAGATGGAGTCAAATATGGATCGAAGGCGAAGACAGCTGCTTGGGGCGGCTGGGGCGACTGTTGTTGGGCTTGCTGGCTGTCTCGATGCGGCTGGGCCACCGTCCGACGGTGACAGTGGTAGTGGGTCAAGGGTTTCGACATCATTTTTCACTCTCGCAGAGTTCACTGAGGCCGTAGCTGGTGACCAACTGTCTATCGAAAACTCGGTTCCAGTCGGGGAACACGGCCACGGTTGGGAACCACCCGGAGACCTGCTCCCAGAGATCGCTGAAACGGAGGCCTTTGTCTATCTCGATGTTGAGGGATTTCAGCCGTGGGCAGAGGAGACAGCCGACCGACTCGAGGCTGACTACGAGACGGTGTTGATCGACGCACTCGCGGGGATCGAGTTACTCGAGTATGAGGACGACCACAGTCATAGTCACGGGGATGGCGCACACGACGAGATTGACGAGTCGGCAGTCGACACCCTCGAGATACGCGACCGCTCGACGGGCGACATCGTCGCCGACGCCCACGCCGACCACTGGCATGGCGAGTTGCCGGCGGTTCCAGTCGACGGACACCTCTCTGTGGGTGCAGTGTTTGCTGACCCGGATGGTGACACCTACGAGTTAGGTGAGACATACACGTTCGATGTCCGGAGCGACGATGCCACTATCACAGCCGACTCACATGGCGATCACGTCCATCTGCAGGGAGAGCAGGCAGGTTCGGCGACAGTTATTTTCGAGCTGTACGAGGATGGGGGCCTCCAGTGGGAGGCGCCACCGATTACGGTAACCGTCGGTGAGGACGATGATACCGGATCGGATGACGATCATGGCCACAGCCACGATCACGATCACGACCACGACCATGGCACCTACGACGCCAAATTCTTCGCCGATCCACTCCTCGCCCGACAGGGTATCGAAAACATCCGCGATGGCCTCAGTGAGCTGTTTCCCGACCACCAGGAGACGTTCGAAGCCAACGCCGACGACTACATCGATGAACTCGAGACACTCCACGAGGAGTACGAAGAGATGTTTGCCGACCGCGAGCGCGATGTCGTCGTGCTTGCCGGTCACGACTCGTTTCGGTATCTCGGCGAGCGCTATGGCTTTGAGATACACACGCCAGTCGGACTCTCCGAACATCACGACCCCTCAGCCTCCGAGATTGCAGACACACTCGAGGTTATCGAAGAACACGACATCGAGCACGTCCTCTGGGACTACTTTGATGGTGAGCGACTGGCCGAGGCAATCGTCGAAGAGTCAGCTATCGCCTCTGAGACACTAATGGTCTCCCCAGCTGAGAGTACAACCGAGCAGTGGCTCGAAGCGGGATACGGCGGTTATCTCGAGCAGCTACGGGAGATTGCGTTGCCGGCGTTTGCGACAGCGTTAGGTGCAGAGTGAGTGTGTCGCTACAGCGAGTGAAAACGACTCACCAGACGAATATATCTGATATGAATTATTATAAACGAGCTTGTCCAGCCCGACGCGCAAGCGCTGTATAAATTTACTACGGGAGAAAGTATCTTTTATACGACACGACCAGTAAACACTTATATTCGTCTGTTGGAGGATAGAGTAGATGATTCCAATCGACGACTCGCCGATCGTTCGCGATGGAAAATCACTTATTCTTGCACAGGACCACGGGTTAGAACACGGACCCGTCGATTTCAAGGAAGTTCCCGAAAAACTTGATCCAGCAAAGACATTCGAGACGGCAACGCATCCAGCGGTGACGGCGATTGCCGTCCAGAAAGGACTGGCAGAAGGGTACTATCCGAGCTATGAGGAAGATGTAAACCTGTTGGTCAAACTCAACGGGACCTCAAACCTTTGGATGGGCGAACCAAACTCCGCGGTCAACTGTTCGGTCGAGTATGCCGCTGAAATCGGTGCTGACGCCGTTGGCTTTACTGTCTACGGTGGTTCGAATCACGAAGTCGAAATGTGTGAAGAGTTCCGGGCGATCCAAGAGGATGCGCGGGCCCACGACCTCCCGGTTGCCATGTGGTCCTATCCGCGCGGACAAGGACTGAAAAATGACACCAAACCGAGTACGATCGCCTACGCGACACGGCTTGGCTTAGAACTCGGTGCAGATCTCACAAAAGTCAAGTATCCCGGCAGCACCGAAGCGATGGAACACGCCGTCACCTGTGCCGGTGACATGAAAGTTGTTATGAGCGGGGGCTCTAAAATATCAGATTACGAGTTCGTTTCACTCGTCGAGGCCGCGATGAACGCGGGCGCACAGGGACTGGCTGTTGGACGGAACGTCTGGCAGCGAGAGGATCCAACGGCGATTCTCGACGCCCTCGAGGCAGTCGTCTTCGAGGGCGAAACGGCGGATGCAGCACTAGATCAATGAGCAATCAATCCGATGTCGTCGAAGCCGTGTTGGAGACGGTCACCACAACGGCGGCACACATCAAAGACGGACTAGCAGAACGGCGCAACAAAGTCGAAACCGACAACCCAAGCGGTGAAACGCCGTTCGAGGCCGACGTCTGGGCTGATGAGGTGTTCGCCGAACGGCTCACGGCGATCGACGGCATCAGCCAGTATGCAAGCGAGGAGCGACAGAACGTCCTCGAGCCAGACGACGAGTATGAAGCCGCTGGCGAGGGGTACTCGATTGCGATTGACCCGCTTGATGGTTCTTCGAACCTCGAGTCGAACAATCCGGTTGGGACGGTGTTCGGACTGTACGATGGCCTGCTGCCGGCGGACGGACGCGAGATGGTTGCTGCAGGCTATGTGTTGTACGGCCCACTGACGACGTTAGTGATGGCCACAGAGGGAACCGTCACGGAGTATGAGATCAGCGACGGGAAGCGAACGGTGCTCACCGAAGACGTACAGATTCCAGACGAGCCCGCCGTCTACGGCTTTGGTGGCCGTGTCCCTGACTGGACAGAGGCGTTTACGGGATACGTCCGGGAGCTCGAGCAGGCGTACAAACTCCGCTACGGCGGTGCGATGATGGCAGACGTAAGCCAGGTACTCAACTACGGTGGCATCTTCGGCTATCCCGGGCTGCGAAACCAACCGGAAGGGAAACTCCGTGCGCAGTTCGAGACCTTCCCGATTGCGTTCATTGTCGAAACGGCAGGCGGTCGCTCCTCATCGGGCGACGGCCCATTGTTAGACGTATCAGGAACCGATATCCACCAGCGAACGCCACTTTTTGTCGGTAATACGAAACTAATCGAGCGACTCGAGGCGGCGTTAGCCGAGTAGAGTCGCTCGGTTACCGGCCAGTGAGCCGAACGTAGAGAACAATCCCGGCAAGCAAGAGCGTATAGAACGTCCACCGGGGCCAGCCGGTTGCAAGGAAGACGATGGTTACGAGGACCGTCCAGAACCCGATCAGCAGGAGGTCACGGGCGAGACGAAACAGCCACTCGAGACCACTCGTTCGCTCCCTCAGTAGTCGGAGGTGCTTCTCAGCGTCTCCCATTAGAAGTGATACCCATACCGATTGTAGACCTGATACGCGGCGACACCCCAAATGAAGTCCTGTCCGGGCCACCACGTTCGAGCATTGTTGAAGCCAGCGATCAAGACGGCCTCCGGATCCTCCGGATCGGTATGAAAGCTCACTGAACCGCTGTCGCCGTCAGTAAAGTTTGCTTCGTCACCCCAGGTCAGTTGGCCCTGATGGCATTCCCCGGTGAAACAGGTGACCGCATCGATACCATTTATATAACCACTCGTGTGGCCGGTCTGGGCAGCCATTTTCTCGAGTGGCTCATCTCGAGCGGCGAGCGTGGCAAGCCCGAGTCGCGTATACTGGCCACTGACGCGCTGCGTGGTACCGTCCTCGGTGACGATTTCGCTGGCTGGCTCAAGCGTCCCTGTCGGTTCAATAATAGCGAGGTCGGCATGTTGGTAGGCCCCGGTGACGGTGCCGAGCGTTGTTGTCTCTGCGTCTGCTCGGGGAAGCATGAGCGATTCGCCAACGGGGTCCTCACTTTCCTCGTACATATGTGCTGCAGCCCCAAAAACGGGCGTGTGAGTTGGCGTGTACAACGCAGGTGGCAGCGTCGCATCGCCAGTCCCGTTCTGACAACGGACGCCTCCGGGAACGCGATTGTCCGGCAGTGACTCTGCAATGATCGGTTCTCTCGATACCGTTTGGGCTTCAACCGCCTCCGGAATCCTTGTAACAACGTTGAGTGTGAACGGTCCCTCCTCGATGAGCCTCTGTAGTGTCCGTCTGGCGCGTCCAAACCCGTTGCGAGAGACGTTGACGACGATCGGTGCCGTTGCACGTTCGTAGTCTCCGGGTAACACAGCGCTCCCAAGATAGCCCGGGACGGTCGTCGCAGTGAGTTTGTGATGGAGTCTAAATGAGTTGATCACCGCACGATACCAATCAGTGGGAACGGTCGTGGTCCGCTCTCGGAGCGGCCCCCCGTCAGCAGAGCGAGCGAGTGCCGTCACAACCGGAACCGATCCCTCAGGGACGTTCAAAAAGTCCTCAACGCCCAGTAGTTGGGCCATTCCAACACCGTATCCGGCGGCTCCAACTGTCCGAAGAAACGCCCGACGGTCCATCCCATCGACAAGTCGCTCTCGGAGCGACTCGAGGGTCAATCCACTGGCGGAACGCTCATCGGACATGGGGGTCGAACCCTCGCCAGCAGCGGTTAAGGTAATTCTTTGCAAATTGACATCAGTTGGGCTGAACGTCGAATGTTCGTGTAGATTTCGTTGAGGACTCGAGAGCTCTGGCTACGGTAAGCAGTCTGCGTTCGTTTTCACATATGCGTCTCGAGAACAGCGACCAGTAGGCGTATGCTCACCCTATCGGATGCGTACGACGGCCATAACAATACGATTCAGTGACCAGTCTCAGGTCAGAAACGCGTCGGTGGCTTGTGGCTGGTTCGACTCCAGTAGCGCGTCTATGCGTTCTGACGGTGTCGGTTGGCAGATTCCCGCTCTATTCGAGACACGTGAGCGCCTCGAGGTGACACTGTGGGTACTCGTCGCCCTCTCGCTTGTCGGCGACATTGTGACGACATTCGTTGGGTTACAGTTCGGCCTGGCGGAATCAAACCCGATCGCTCGCGGAGCAATTGATGGCTATGGCCTTGCTGGGATGGTCGCGCTCAAGGCGGGAGCTGTCGGCGTTGGTCTCTGCTGTCGGCCACTGTTACCACGGGCATATACGCCACTGATCCCGGCTGGATTGGCCCTTCCGTGGACGGTGGCCGTGTTAGCCAATCTGTATACGATTTCGACGGTACTCTAATCAGGGTTCGAGTGCGTTTCGAAGCGCTCGAACCTCGTTTCGGACGGTCAGCCATGCCTCGTGGGTGCCAGGAACTGACTCGCCGGTGGCAGTGTGAGTTCGCTGTTGATCGATCGTCGCCAATGCCTCCTGGGGGTTGTTAATATTCTGGAAACGAACCCCGCGATCGCCATCGGCCGTCTCGAGGCTGATAGTGCCGTAGTCGCCTGCTTGGCCAAGCGCGTGTTGGCTGAGAGCACTGTTCTGGATTCGGTCGAGTGGGACGATTTTCACGTGGCGACCGATAATTCCCGAATGAATGGCGATGCGCTCGGTGGTGAGGACATACGCCCGCTTTCGTATCGAGAGGAAGGCCCCAACTGCTGGCAGCGGCGTGAGTGGCACCAAAAGCAGCCAAAGCAGTGACACCGTCTGGAGTATGACGGCGACAGCGATAGCAGAAAGTCCCAGCACTGAGAGGCCAACCCACGGCCAGATAGTAGTGAGCCGTGGCTGGCCGGTCCAACAGATTGTTTCCCCGTCAACAAGGCCAAGCCACGGCAGCCCCTCGCTGTCAGTCATTGCGTTTTGAACGAGTGTTCTTCGAGGTCGCTCGCTCAAGCAGGGTTCGGATTGCGCGCAATTCGGTGACAATCTCTTCGAGAACGACGTCCGTCGGCTGGTCGTCCTCGCCACCACGCCCCGACCGGCGCTCGAGTCGACCGCTGATGAGTTCTTGGACCGGTTGGGGATCCGGAATCGTCCGGAATTTCATTTCGACGCCACCGCTGCCTGCAGTGGAAATTTCGACGGAGCCATACCCAAGACTTGAGCCGAGAGCGCCTTGTGAGTAGGCAATATTCTGGATTTTCTCGAAGTCGATCCGGTTGACATCCCGCGAGAGGATTCCCTTCTTTGCATACACCCCTTGGGTGGTAACGACGTAATTGGTGTTTTTGATCTGCAGGTAACCGCCGATGATCATCGGAATCCCAATGAGGACCAACGAGAGCGGAATTCCTACGAGCAACGTCGGAATCATCGTTCGCTTATCAGGGGTGCCAGCCCAGAGCACTGATTCTCCCTCCTCGAGAGTGAGCCAGTCGAGGTCAGCCTCCGAAAGCGTTGACTCAGGTTCAGCCATCGTAACCACCGGTTGTAGTTATCATTGCATGATATACTTGATTGATGATACAAAAGCGTTGATATTGAATTTGTGGCAGATATTGTATTATAAAGCACAAGGAGAATACCTGCGGCTTCAGCCGCAGGATGAATCCGGCAACTCGGAGTCAATCTACGCTGCGATAGCCACGCTGAGATTTGACAATCCGTATCTTAAAGTGACAGGCAATC
>LFCJ01000366.1_pt1 | contig 27357 bp, 21 predicted proteins | sample 643141 | NCBI WGS metagenome assembly LFCJ01 (sample SAMN03766243, study PRJNA286221) | soda lake metagenome | biome: soda lake; feature: Kulunda steppe; material: water; isolation source: sample B1-Br-g2 brine of Lake Bitter-1 | place: Russia: Kulunda steppe | collected 2010-07
GTCTCAAGGTTCGGAAGAACACGACCTATCGTACACTCCTCGACGAACTCATCGAGATGCCCCGTATCCGGAACGCGATCAATCTCACTGAACTGCCAGCCCCATCAACACTGTGCAAAGCGTTCGACCGACTCGATATGGCTGTCTGGCGAGTGCTGCTCAATCTCTCTGTTTCACTGCTCCCGACCAACGGCGTTGCGGGGATCGATGCATCGGGATTCGACCGCAGTCACGCCTCAAAACACTACACGAAACGAGCCAAGCTCACGATTCAGCAACTCAAAGTAACACTGCTCGTCGATTCCAAAGTGAACGCAGTCCTTGATCTACACGTGACGACGACACGAAAACATGATAGCCAGATTGCACCATCGTTGATCAAACGCAACCCCGAGACTATCGACATCCTGCTCGGAGACAAAGGGTACGATGACCAGAAAATCAGACGGCTTGCTCGTCAACACGAGATTCGTCCACTAATCAAGCACCGTGAGTTCACATCGCTTCACAAGGCGTGGAACGCACGCTTAGACGCCGACCTCTACGGCCAACGGAGTCAATCAGAGACAGTCAACTCCACGCTCAAGCGGAAGTACGGTGCGTTCGTCCGTTCACGACGCTGGTGGAAGCAGTTCCGTGAACTCGCTCTTGCGTGTATCGTCCACAATCTTGACCAAACAATCTAACGACAAGTGCAGGGAAAGCAGTTACCGAGCAGCTATTGATTTGTCCGAAGAATGTTAATAATTGGCTGCTGAATATAGAGGATTAGTGCAGCACGACGACACTGTTTGTTTCACGTCAAAAGCGGTGCATCATCCGCTCACTACACGTGCAAACTTAGCAAAACGAGATGACAAAGACTATCCAAGTATTCTCCCAGAGACGACATATGATTGATCGGCAAGAGCGAAACGTACGGCGAGATGGAACCCTATTTCTGCTCGGGGTCGCGGGGATAGTTCTCGTTGAAGTTGTAGTACCATCTGATGGGGTCAGAAGTGTATGGGTGGCGGTTCACGGCTTTCTGCTGGGTTGCTCACTTGGGATTATGATTTCTGGTATTTTCCGCGTTAGGAGTAAACAAGCCCTGTACTCAACGCTCGCATTGGGAGTCGGCCTTATGCTTGGTTCTGTTATCGACATATTTTGAGACGTGACTTTAGAAACCAGCGAGTAGTGGTTCTCCTTTCTCCACCAATGGGTGCCTCACCTATACTGAACGTTCGACCTTCCGCGTTGATTACTTCTCAGTCCGTGCCACATTCGCGCTGTGTATTCAGCAGAACTGCTGAAACCTATCATCGATTGAGGGTTTCAACAAGGCCGACGAGACCGAAGCGGAGTGACAGAAACGGAGTGATCTGACGACTCGAGGTGCGTCGATACCCCTCAGTCGTCGCTTGCAGCGTAGCCGGGCGTATCGGCTTCGACCGGACTCTCTGGCGTTTCCGGCAGCGTCTCACGGACGTCGTCCCGACCGTCTTCGGTGATCGCCTGGTGGTAGGCGTCAGGCATGATTTTGACGAACGACTCTACGACTTGTTCCCAGTTTGCAAGCAGTTCTTGCCCGCGTTCGGAGCCGGTGTAGGCGACGTGGTTTTCGATGAGTCGTCGGAGCATCGCCTCGTCAGTGTCATCGAGTTCGTCGTGTAAGGTCACCATGCCGGTGTTCGCACGGCGGTCGAAGTCACCCTCGGCATCGTAGACGTAGGCCACACCGCCGGACATACCGGCAGCGAAGTTCTTTCCTGTCTGTCCGAGGACGGCAACGACGCCGCCGGTCATGTACTCACAACCGTGGTCGCCAACGCCTTCGACCACGGCCTTGGCCGCGGAGTTTCGCACAGCAAACCGCTCGCCAGCGACGCCGTTGATGTAGGCCTCGCCGCCGGTTGAGCCGTAGAGGGCAACGTTGCCGATGGCGACGTTTTCGCTCGGATCGTACGCTGCGGACTCGGGTGTGCGCACGGTAAGTTTCCCACCGGAGAGTCCTTTGCCGACGTAGTCGTTGGCACTGCCTTCCAGATGCAGCGAGACGCCACTGGCGAGGAACGCTCCGAAACTTTGACCCGCCGTCCCCTCCAGGTCGACGGTGAGGGTGTCTTCTGGCAGGCCGGCTTCGCCGTAGCGGCTCGTAATACGGTTTGAGAGCATTGCGCCGACGGCGCGGTCGACGTTCGTGATCTCCGTCGAGAGTGTGAGTGGCTTTTTCTTTTCGATGGCTTCGCGGCCGGCGGCGATGAGTTTGCGGTCGAGTTGCTCATCGAGTTCGTGGTCCTGCTCGTGGATTTTCCGGCGGACATCGCCGGCTGGTTCGGCGAGCACTGCTGAGAGATCGACTCGACGGGCTTTCGGGTGGTCGACATCCGTTCGCTGCTCGAGGCAGTCGACACGGCCGACCATCTCATCGACCGTTCGGAAGCCGAGTTCGGCCATGATTTCACGGAGTTCCTCGGCCATGAACGCCATGTAGTTGATGACGTGTTCGGGTTCGCCGGGGAAGCGTTTCCGGAGGTCTTCACGTTGGGTGGCAACGCCGACAGGACAGGTGTTTTTATGACATTGCCGGGCCATCACGCAGCCGCCGGTCACTAACGATGCGGTCCCAAAGATGTACTCCTCAGCGCCCAGTAAGGCAGCGACGGCGACGTCGCGGCCGGTTTTCATCCCGCCGTCAGTCGAGACACGGATGCGGTCACGGAGGCCGGTCGCACACAGCATCTGATTCGCTTCTGCAAGGCCGAGCTCCCAGGGGAGGCCGGCGTTTTTGATCGAGGTGCGTGGTGAGGCCCCGGTTCCACCGGAGTCACCCGAAATGTGGACAACATCGGCATTGGCTTTTGCGACACCTGCGGCAATCGTTCCGATACCGGCTTCGGAAACGAGTTTGACGTTGATGTCGGCCTCTTCGTTGGCTGCCTTGAGATCGAAGATCAGCTGTTTGAGATCCTCAATCGAGTAGATGTCGTGCAGCGGTGGCGGCGAAATGAGGCCGACGCCGGGGGTCGACTTGCGGACGTGGGCGATCATCTCGTTGACTTTCGAGCCCGGAAGGTGTCCGCCCTCTCCCGGCTTCGATCCCTGGGCCATCTTGATCTGTAACTCATCGGCGTTCGAGAGATACGTGGAGGTGACCCCAAAGCGCCCGGAGGCAACCTGCTTGACGTTACACTCGCGTTCGGTGTTAAACCGCTCTGGCGGTTCGCCACCCTCACCCGAGTTCGATTTGCCGCCGATGCGGTTCATCGCAATCGAGTTGTTCTCGTGGGCCTCCGGCGAGAGACTGCCGAGACTCATCGCCGCTGTCGAGAACCGTTTGACAATCTCCTCGACCGGTTCGACCTCATCGAGCGGGACCGATTTCCGCTCGTCGAACGTAAATTTGAGCAACCCTCGAAGCGTCTGGAGGTTCGTACTCTGGTCGTTGATCAGTTCCGCAAACTCCCCGTAGCGCTCGTAATCACCCGACCGGACTGACTGCTGAAGGGTGCCAACAGTCTCTGGATTCCACTGGTGGTAAATGCCGTTCGAACGGTGTTCGTACTCGCCCTGACGCTCTAGTGTGGTATCCTCGCCGAAGGCAGCCGCGTGGCGTTCCCGAACGTCGGCTTCGATTTCGGGAAGGCCGATTCCCTGCGTTCGGTTTTCGGTGCCTTCGAAGTATTCAGCGACGAAATCCGAGTTGAGGCCGACAGCTTCGAAAATCTGGGCTCCTTGGTAGCTCTCGACCGTCGAGATACCCATCTTTGCCATCGTCTTCAGCAGCCCGTCTTCGACTGCGCCGATGTAGGCGTCAATGGCAACTTCGACGTCCGCGCCGTCCGGCCCGGCCGTGATGTCGTCGATCGTCTGGTAGGCCAGGTAGGGGTTGACCGCACCGGCACCGTAGCCGATGAGCGTCGCAATGTGGTGGACGGCACGTGGGTCACCGGACTCAACGACGAGGCCGACGTGGTTGCGCAGGCCCTCACGAACGAGGTGATGGTGGACGGCTCCCGTCGCAAGCAGGCTTGGAATCGGCACCCGGTCCGAGCCAACCTCGCGGTCTGAGAGAATCAGAATCTCGTGACCGGCTTCGATCGCCTCGATCGCCTCCTCGCGGACGCGCTCGACGGCGGCTTCTAAGTCCTCGCCGGATTCCTCACTGGTCGGTTCGTAGCTGATATCGATCGTCGCCGCGGTAATGCCATTAGTCGAGGAATCACGAATCGCCGCAAGCTCGGCGTCAGTCAGCATCGGTGAGTCGAGGACGAGTTGGCGGGCGTGGTCTGGGGTCTCCTCGAGAAGGTTGTGCTGGTAGCCAAGCCGGGACTCGAGGCTGGTGACCAGTTCCTCACGGATGTAATCCAGTGGTGGGTTCGTCACTTGGGCGAACAGTTGTTTGAAGTACGTAAACAGCGGTCGGTTAAATTCGGTGAGTACCGAAAGCGGCGTGTCGTCACCCATCGAGCCAACGGGGTCTTTCCCTTTGGCCATCATCGGCTCGATTAGGTTCTCGAGTTCGTCGTGGGTGTAGCCGAAGGTCGCTTGATGATCGCGAAGCGCCGAGACGGGCTGTTGTGGCGAGCGGTCGCCGGTTGCGACGATATCGCCGAGGCGAACCTGTTTGTCAGCAAGCCACTTGCCGTAGCGCTCGTCGACGAGGTCTTCGAACACTTCGTCGTCGGGGATGACGCGTCCTTCTTCGGGGTCTGCAAGGAAGAGTTGGCCGGGCTGGAGTCGGCCGCGTTCGGCGATCTCATCGGGTGCTGGCTCGAGTGCGCCGGCTTCACTGGCCATGATTAGGCGGTTGTCGGTGGTGACGTCATACCGACAGGGACGGAGGCCGTTGCGGTCTAAGACGGCACCGACGCGTTCGCCATCGGTCGCGGCGACGAGTGCGGGGCCGTCCCACGGTTCGACGAGCGAGGCGTGGAAATCATAGAAATCCTTGCGGCCTTGGTCCATCGACTCGTCGCCTCGCCAGGCTTCGGGGACGAGCATCCGAAGGGCGTGAGCTAAGTCCCGGCCGTCCTCCATCAGGAGCTCGACGGCGTTGTCAACGCTTGCGGTATCCGACTGGTTTGGATCGTTGATGATCGGTTTGATCGCGTCGATATCGGCGATGACGTCACTTTCCAGATCGGTCTCGCGGGCGCGCATCCAGTTGATGTTGCCCTGAATCGTGTTGAACTCGCCGTTGTGGACGATGTTGCGGTAGGGATGGGCGAGATGCCACGCCCCGAGGGTGTTCGTCGAGAACCGCTCGTGGACCATGACGAACGTTGATTCGATACGGTCGTCGGTGAGGTCAGGATAGTACTCAGGTACTTGAACGCCCTTTAGCAGGCCTTTGTAGACGACGGTTTTGCGATCGAGCGAGCAGACGTAAAACCGTTCGGTGCCCTCGAGACCTGTGTTTGCGATGGTGTTCTCGACAGCTCGGCGGCCGACATAGAGCGTCCGGTCGAACGCGTTTGGTTTTTGCTCGGTTGCTGGGGCGACAAAACACTGCCAGACGTCGGGTTCGGAGTCGACAGCCGTCTCTCCGAGGCTGTTGTTTACCGTTGGGACATCTCGCCAGGTGAGCACCGTTAGCTCGTACTCAGCGAGGGTGGTCTCGATTTGGTCGATAAGTGCCTCCCGTACCTCAGTGTCTTGTGGGAAAAAAATCGAGCCAACAGCGTACAGTTCTGGAAGGTCGATATCGAGAACAGATTGGAAGAACGCATCCGGCGTTTGGAGCATGATCCCTGCGCCATCGCCGGTATCCTTTTCGGCACCGGTGGTGCCCCGATGCTCTAAGTTTTGGAGTAGCTCGAGTCCGTCAGCGACGACCTCGTGGCTTTTTTCTCCGTCGAGGTCCATGACGACGCCGACGCCGCAGTTCGACCGTTCGTCCGCGGGGTCAGCAAGCCCCCGCGAACGGTCGGTGGGTGATGAAAGATGTGGCTGTGACATACTTTGTCTACGAACAACTGAGATAAGAGGCTGTCCCATAATGGCTAAGGGTATTATAAACAGATAATAGGATATTTGTATGGTAATAGGTGTGTTTACAAACGCCCATAGTATCGGACAAAACGGTAAGCCAAAACAGTATTACCTCGGTATTGTAATGCCTTTTGCGGTAGAAAAACACAGATGTTTGCTTTGATTGTTGGTGCAAGGAACGGGGTACTATGTGACTAAAATTAAATATAATATCTTACATTTCCGCCTACTCGGTCTCGATAACACCGGGGTCATCTGCTGGGAGCAATCCGGTTGCCATTAACCGCCGAGCGGTTGTCACGAGGCCGTTATTGAAGCCACGACCGAACACCGCCTGTTCGTATTTAACGGCGCCACCCGATACGTGATTGGTACTTGTCAAAATCGTGTTCTGATCGACCAGTAACAGTCGACTAATTTCTGTATCATCACCTGCTGTCTCTGGAGACTGTCCTAACCACTCGAGACCGGACATGAACACGTTGGCTTCGGGGAGTTTCGATTGGATGTGGCTCCGTGCAGATTCCGTAATTGTACCGACAATAACGGGGACGCCGCGTTGTTGGGCATCGGTAAGTTGTGAGACGTGTGTTTCGGTGAGCACCGTCTCATCGCCGACGACGAAAACGACCTCTCGAGTGGCCTCACCGATGAGTTGTTCTGCTCGATTTGCAATCGCTTGCGCACCCGACTGTGCCCACACTTCGTGGGTAAACTCCGAGTCGTCCTCGGTCGAAACTGCTTCCAGTGAGTTGAGCGTCTCTTTGAGCGTCTCGGTACGCGATTCGTACTCCACCCGCAGGGTTTTGGCAGCCTCTTCGACCGAGACTGCCTGAAACCGCTGGGGATTTGAGTGCTGTTTCTGGACCAAGCCTTTCGCCTCGAGAACCCGAACAGCGTCGTAGACGCGTGTTCGTGGCACCTCCGAGTTTTCACTGATCGTTTTTGCTGTCGCTTGTGGAAGTCGTGAAAATGCCACAACCGATTTTGCCTCGTACTCTTTGAGCCCGAGTTGCTGGAGCAATTCGACCGCCCGTTCTACGTTTGCAGATGTATCCATAGGGTCCCAACCGATCTGTGTTCGTGTGCTGACTGCCTTTTGGCAGTTTTCGCCGACACAAGAGCCCTGGGTTTGCTTTCATTTAGTGGCTTCCTCGAGCGCTGTCTCGACCGCAACCAGCCGTTGGATGTACGTATCGGAGTGATATTGAATCGTCTCATCTGTCGTGTCGAACTCGAGAATGTCAACTGTAGCCCGTTTCGGCAGGTATGTCTGATACAGGCCGGTGTAATTTGGGTGGCAGCTGGCTGGGTGTTGACTCAGCGATGAGGATTCGCTCACGGAGAGCGATGACATCTCCCTTCGCATCAATTAGTTTTTCAAACAGCCATCGGCAGCGGCAACTGGCCACGAGCCGGGGTCTCATATCGGTGAAACCCCCTGATTGCATGGAATCTATAGGCGGAGCAGGGCGAGAACCCCGACCCTTGAGGTCGGGGGTGAAGCCCGTCGAAGGACTACACATGCTCACTTCGGTTGATGTACTGTTCAATCGTTTCTCGGCTCACCTCACCAGCCGTTCCTACGTAGAATGAACGTTCCCAACACCCACCACCCCAGTACAATGACCGCATCACTTCAGGATGGTCAGTCCACAATCTCCGCGCCGTCACGCTCTTCAACCGCGATACAATCGCGCTCGGTGAGTGCTTCGGATGCGCTCCCAAGAACACGTGAACGTGGTCAGGTGAGATATGCAACGACCGCAACTCGTAGTCGTTCCGCTCGATACTTGCATGGAACTCTGACTTCAGCGTATCTGCAACGTGGTCGAGAAACGAGTGTCGATACCGAGGGCACCACACGAAGTGATAGTTGATATTGTACACTGTGTGGTTCGAACGAGTCGCCTCCATACACACTGTACGATGTGACAACATTCAGGTCAATATGTTATTAAGTATTTACTGCAAAAAAGATGACGCGACGATTCACCGTCGATTTCGAGGAGGACTTCTACAAGGACTTCTCGAAGAAATGCATTGACGAAGACCGAACGAAAGCCGATGTCGTGCGCGAACTCCTCCGAGAGTGGACATACGACGAAGACACCCAATAAGTACTACGCATGGACATCGAAGACCAAAATCTCACGAAAACCCTCCCACTCCAACTCCAGTTTTACGAGGAGGGAAACAAGACGAAAGTCTTCGAGTCCACACAAGAATCACGCTCAGTATATAACGACACCATCCGCCTCGCCAAACAGGGTGAAGACTGGGATGACATACGTCGCCAGATGGAGCAAGACGCCAATCTCGTGAAAAACAACACACAGTTGGTCGTCAAAAAAGCCCTCGAAGCGATGGAGAACTACTACGAATACGACGACTACAACATGCCCAGTCACACCAAAACTGGGCCATACCCCCTGCGGATGAACCACAAAGAGGGATACACGCTCTCACTCACCGCTGACGGCGAGGTTGCGTTCCGTATCTCTCCAAAACCATACCATCCTGTTCGGGGGACGGTTGTTGGCGACCCGGTGCATCTCGACGTGCTGAAAACCGCGTTGTCGAGTGACGAGTGGAAGATAGGGACGGCTGAAACCCTGTTCACGGATGGCCGTGCTGAACTCCACATCAACGTCACCCACCAGACGCAGACCGTCCGAGACAAAACCGACTCAAAGACGGTGATTGGTGTGGACGTGAACGAGGACAACATTGCGTTGACCGCGATGGATGAAAGTAGAGTTCTCGACACGCTCGTCATCGACTTCCCCGAAATCAAATCCGAGCGCCACCGCTATTTCACGATGAAAAAGCGGATGCAGAACGCGGGGAAGCCGTCGTACAAGAACGTGATTCGTGACCGGGAGTATCGGTTCGTCCACGACAGGTTGCACAAACTGTCTCGGGCCGTAGTCGAGTTTGCAAAGCGTTTTCCTGACCCGTGTATTGCTCTTGAAGACCTCAAGGATATGCGCGAGTCAATCGACTACGGCACTCGGATGAATCGTCGGCTCCACGCGATGCCGTTTCGTGCAACACAAGTGTTCATCGCGTACAAAGCAGCGTTTGAAGGCATTCCGATTGCTTCGGTTGACGCGGAGTACACGAGTCAAGGCTGTGCGATGACTGCATGTGAACACGCCAAGCGGGCGAATCGACGGCGAAAGCGATTCAAATGCAAGTCGTGTGGTCATCAAGACCATGCGGATAGGAATGCGTCGGTGAACGTTGCGAAGCGTGGATTGGCGAAGTGTATGCTAGATGTGCCTGCTCTCAAGAGCCTTCCTCAAGTTCGGAAGGTGCGACGGTGGGCATCGGGGCGTGTGAACCGCCCGACCTCATCCCTCGTAACCGCTTGAGACAGCCTTGCTCTGGAACGGGTAGGCGTCAAGGTTGCAGGGAGTGTTAGCGATAATCTGAGGGAACCACGAAGAAGCCCCGACCCTTGTGGTCGGGGTTGTTCACGCTGCCAAACACCGCCGTGCGTGCCAGTATAACGATACCTGTACGGAACGCAACTCGAATTCACCACGGTGTCTCTCCAGTGCTAAATCTGAGTGTGGGATCTCTTCAACCCGGGTGTTTAGTAGGATTTCGCAAAGTAGGCAATCTCGGTAGCCGGATCGCCACAAATAGCACAGGTTGCTCCCTCTTCCGGCTCTTCGGCTTTGCCAGCACTCGAGCCACCCTGTTCGGCCAGTGGCTGCATCACGATTTCAGCCGCAATCTTCTCTTTGATTACCTCCTCACAGGCTTCGTCGCCACACCACGGCACTTTCACGTAGCCGCCGTGTTTGCCAATCGTCCCCAGGATTGTCTCTGGTGAGTCCGCCTCGCGAACGTTCTCCTCGAGTCGCTCGGCAGCAGTATCGTACAACTTCTCGTAGATCACCTCGAGATGTTCGTCGACCGTTTCGACGATTGCCTCGCGGTCGGCGACGCTCTGTTCGTTGTCCGGCCGGTGGACCAGCGTCACCTCTCCGTCTTCGACCTCGTGGGGGCCGATCTCCAGTCGGAGCGGAATCCCGTTGAGTTCGTGTTCGTTGAATTTGAAACCAGGATTGCGCTCATCGCGGTCGTCCAACTCGACACGAACGTCCGCCCCCTCGAGGTCGGCGGCGATGGATTCGGCGTACTCGAGGACATCATCTTTGGTCGCTTCCTGCCAGATTGGGACGATGACGACCTGTGTGGGGGCGACCGTTGGCGGCAACACGAGCCCCTGATCGTCCGAGTGGGTCATAATAAGCGCACCCAGGGCGCGCCAGGAGACGCCCCAGGAGGTGGTGTGAGCGGTGCGCTCTTCCTCGTTTTCGTCGGCAAATGTGATGTCGAAGGCTTCTGCAAAAGACTGGCCGAGATGGTGGCTCGTCCCGCCTTGGACGGACTTCCCGTCGGGCATCAGCGCCTCGACGGTCGTCGTCGTTTTCGCGCCGGGGAACTTGTCGTGCTCGGGCTTTTTGCCTTTGAGAACGGGAATCGCAAGCACATCCTCATAGAGGTCTTGGTACTGGTCTAGTCGGGTCCAGACCTCCTCCCACGCGCCGTCTTCGGTCGCATGGGCCGTGTGTCCCTCCTGCCAGCAGAACTCTTTGGTTCGGAAAAACGGCTTCGTCTCCGTCGCTTCCCACCGAACCACTGAACACCACTGGTTGAGTCGCATCGGCAGGTCCCGATGGCTTCGGGTCCAGTCGGCCATAAACGGCGTAATGATCGACTCGCTGGTCGGGCGCACCGCGAGGCGTTCCTCGAGTTCGTCGTGGCCGCCGTGGGTGACCCAGGCGACCTCTGGATCGAAGCCTTCGACGATGTCTTTCTCGCGCTCTAAGAAGCTCTCGGGGATAAACAGCGGAAAGTAGACGTTCTCGACGCCGGTCTGCTTGAACCAGCCGTCGAGTGCATCTTGGACGGCCTCCCAGAGGGCGTAGCCACGGGGTTTGGTGACGATGAAACCGCCCATTGGGGCGTAGTCCGCGAGACCTGCTTTCTGGACCACTTCGGCGTACCAGTCGCCGGGCTTGTGCGATTTGGACTCGGTAATGCCGAGATCCTGTGACTCCTGTTCGCTCATAGGTTCCAGTTCGACCTGGAGTACTAAACCCACCGTGGTTTGCCTCGGGAACTGCACACCCGGAGAGATAGGCCGGTTTTCGAGGGACTATACGCGCAGTTGACAAACGCCGAACTGATGGACGCAATTATAGTCTCCGAATACGGCGGGAGCGACGTCCTCGAGATGGGTAGCCGCGACCAGCCTGATCCCGGCCCCGGTGAGGTCCGTCTTGCCATCGAGGCTGCCGGCATTAATTTCGCGGATATTATGCAGCGTCGGGGGCACTACCCTGGCGGTCCCGAGCCGCCGTACGTGCCCGGTATGGAAGCTGCTGGAACCGTCGATGCCGTCGGTGAGGGAGTCGACAGCAACAACGACGATGGGCCTGTTGTCGGCGACCGTGTCGTTGCCCTCCTCAATGGCGGTGCCTACGCCGAGTACGCAATCGCAGACGTTGACTCGCTGTTTCCGATTCCCGAGGAGATGAGTTTCGAAGAAGCCGCCGGCTTTCCCGTCCAGTATCTCACCGCCCACAACTGTCTCTTTGGCTGGGGCGGGCTGGAAGCGGGCGAGTCGGTGTTGATCCAAGCCGCTGCCGGCGGTGTCGGCACTGCTGCCGTCCAACTGGCTTCTCGAGCAGGTGCCACCGTCTTTGGGACCGCAAGCACCGAGGACAAACTCGAGGTCGCAGCCACGTTAGGCTGTGATCATCCAATCAACTACACCGAAACCGACTTTCGAGAGCCAATCGCCGCCGAAACCGACGAGGGCGTGAATCTCGTCTTAGAGAGCGTCGGCGGCGACGTCTTCGAACGCAGCCTCGACGCACTCTCGCCACTCGGCCGACTCGTCACTTTTGGCGTTGCCAGTGGAGAACCCGCAGATGCGGATACCCAACAGTTGTTATTTGAAAACAAGTCCGTCATCGGCTTCCATCTCGGCCAAGGCATGCGTGTCGCCCCTGAGAAAATTCTGGCCGCTGTCCCCGACCTGACTGATGGTTTTGCACGCGGCGACCTTGAGGTGATCGTCGGCGAGACGTTCGCTCTCGAGGACGCAGCGCAGGCCCACGAGTTCATCGAATCGCGCTCGAGTTCGGGGAAAGTCGTCTTGTCCCCGTAGCGTACATGTTCTGTGGAGCCATCAGTCCTGTCGTGAGTCGGTGTAGACCCGGTCCTCAATCGAGAGACCACCATAGAAAACGAACACTCAGGCGGCCAGGAGGGCAACGCCAACGAGGACCCGAAAGAACTGCATCCCGAGGGCAATAAGCAGGGAGGGATCGGGTGTTGGGTTCGACGACGACAACGGATGGAAACGTGAATCCACCAAACAGGGATTCCTGTTGCATACTATAGATGATCACACCACCAAAATGGACGCCAATGGGGAAAGCCAGTTGCCCAGTGAGGAGATAGCCAGTCATAAAAAAGAGCCCAGCAATTACGCTCGTAATGACCAGCGCTAAACCGCCACCGAACAGGTGAAACAGACCAAACAGGACCACACTCACCCCCACCGACGACCACGCCGACACCGCTGAATCGGCTCCCTAACGCTTCGGTGGCGTTCTTCATTACAATTCCCCGAAAGAGTACTTCCTCGAACACGTTGTTTGTAAGTACGAAACTAACGAGCAGTACCAACACACCACCGCCAACGGCGAGGAGGTCACCACCGACACCGCTCACCTCGACACGGTGGGTAAACTGTCCGGCTGCAACCCCAAACGCCATAATACTGCTCGAGGCGATGAGGCCGATGCCCACCCCACCACAGCAGTCTCGTCCCCATCGGCGGGAGCGTTCAAATCCATACGCAGCAACCGGCCGTTGATCAAGCCGTGAGGCCACCAAAAGCGCGGCTATCGTGGCAATGGTTAAGAGGAATGTTCCACCGGCGCCGACAACCACAGGGGTGTTCGCCGACGAGCTGTTGGAGACCAATCAGCCCTGCAATATAGATCAACGTGGCAACCAAAACCGGGATCAAGATTCGCCATATGGCACGGAGACGCTGATCAGTGGCGTCATACCACAGACTCTTCATGAGCGACCGGTTGGAGGGACTCATATGGTCCGTTATTTCAATGGATGATAAAAAGAACTAGCTCAGTTTCCAAGCCAGAAACCGGGATCAGAGTCTTCGTATTCTCTCCAGTTGCCCGAGGATCTTCAGCCCGCTCGACTGTTTCGGGACGGCCTCGTCTCGATTGTGATCTAACTCGTTTGAACCTGTCCAAAATGCGTCTGCCCTAATCGGATTCGACGGAGACGTTGAACTTATTATTCCACCGGTAGCGCCGTCCACTCCAGGTAAACGTCCGTCGAGTAAGTGCGTACACGAGAGGTGGAAGCAACAGCAGAACGGATGGAACAGCTAGCAAGAACGTCCATCGACGGATACCAAAATACGCGTAAATTCCGGCGGTGGATAGCGTCAACAGGACTCCAATCGGGATCGGAAACAGCAGCAATCCCGCGGTGAGCAGGCCACCGATGAGTGCGTTGACGCCGAGCAAGAACGGCTCGTGGTGGCGGAAAATCTTAGTGTATCTGACGTGGTTGCTGAGCGTGGTGGCGAAGCGACTGCCGTTGTCCGGACACCGCGTTCGCTTGACCGTCGTGATGTCGACACGTTCTGTGAGCAACCCATCATCACTGACTGTTCGGCGAAGGTCCCGAAGAAACGACCGCTCGTCGAGATCGCTTCGGTCGAAAATTACGGCCCCCGCCCACGCGGTGTTGTCCGCGTAGAACGCGGCCATACTGACCGAATACAGCGGCTCCAGGGTGATTCCGAGTGGATCGTGACCGACGAAGATTGGGAGTTCAGAGATGGGGCCCTGTCGGTCGTAATCTGCGGCGAGCCTCTCGAGCCAATCAGGTGGATGGAAAAAATCGTCGTCAGTCCAGACGAGGCGGTCGTGGGTTGCTGCTTCCATGCCGGCGGCGATGGCGTTTGCCTTACCCGAACACGCTGTGGGCTCACCGGCGACAAGCAGTCGAACAGTGTCGGGCGTGTCTTCGGCCCACCTGGCGACCGGATCGTCCGGCTGGTCACAGATCACGAGGAGTTCGTCTTCAGCCTCGAGTTGGGCACACAGCTCATCGCAGGCGGTCGTCCCGTCGATTGTAGGGAGGAGGACACTTATCGGTTGCCGATCCCTCATTACTTTCTCTTCTATGTTGAATAATTAATACGCTTGGACTCAGCAGCAACACCCGCCTCGACTGCAACACCCAAGATGTTGGGCAAACACTCGTAGACGGGACGTGGCAATACCGAGGGTATGCAAGTACATTTCAGATGCTTGAGGCCGGCAACTGATTGCGAACGCGATGCGTATGGTGGGATACGCGATCAGTATGGTGAGGACCGCAATGAGTAATGGGCTGATTTGGAGTGCCACTCTTAGTGTTCACATCCTCGCTGGCGTTATCGCACTGCTCGCTGGGCTGGCGGCGATTGTGACGATCAAAGGTGGACGACGGCACAACCAGGCCGGGCGACTGTACCTCCGGACCATAGCACTAGTCGTCCTCACCGCCCTCCCACTTGCGGCATGGACCCAAAACTGGTTTCTCTTTTCGATTGCCATTTTTAGCGGCTATCTCGTCTTCGCTGGCACTCGAGTGATTCAGCGCCGACGTGCCCAACTCGAGGCCTATACCCCGACTGATTGGCTCGGCCACGGGACGATGCTCGCCGCCGGAACCGCAATGGTTGGTGCGGGCAGTTGACAGGTAGCCTCAGGGACGGTCGGGTTGGCTCCGGTACTCATCGTCTTTGGGGCAATCGGCGGCCTGCTCGCGCTGGGAGCGATACTCGAGTCCCGCCAACCTGTGGCCGACCGTCAGCCATGGTTTCAACAGCATATCGTCTTCATGGGTGGGGCCTACATCGCCACGGTGACGGCGACGATCACGGTGAATCTCACGATGGTCCCCGCGCTGGTCCGCTGGCTTGGACCGACGGTAATCGGAACGCCACTGATCTTTTATGCCGTCAGTCGCTACCAAAAGCGGTTTGGGCGGCCACCGTCGGCGGCAGCCGGTGATCGGGATCGAGGCGGTGAGGCGACTCCGGGTCAGAAATCAAGCTCTGACTCATCCTCGAGCGTGGATTGATATCGGCCATCCCCCAACATGGAACCGAAACGGGCTGCCGACGCCGTTTCACGCCTGAACCAATGATCACCGCCACACTTCGCATCGAACTGACCGACGGGCTGTGGGTCGCTGATGTCTCCCAATCCTTTCCCGAGGCGACCTTTCGACTCCTCTCAGGCGTCCGAACCGGAGAGACGGCCGTCGAACTCGGGGAGGTCCGCACTCGAGAGCCAGCACGCGTCTCAAAGGCAATCGCCAGCCATCCCGCGGTGCTCGAGCACACCCAACTGACCCAGACGAGCACCCGGTCGGTAGCCAAATACGAAACGACGGATACGGGATTGTACGAGTTTGTCGAGAACGAAACGCTCCCACCCGAGTTTCCAATTGTCGTCCAGAACGGCTGGTACGAACTCGATTTTACCGGCATGCGAGCACGGTTTGAGGCGCTTCGGGACGGCCTCGAGCAGGCGGGCCGAACGTACGAACTTCAGTCGGTGCTCACAACCACCGACCGGTCAGGGGTTCTGACAGAGCGCCAGCAAACGGTTCTCGAGACGGCCCGCCGAATGGGCTACTTCGAGGTCCCTCGGAAGTGTACGCTCGACGAGGTGGCGTCGGCACTCGAAATCGACAAATCGACCGCGAGCGAGACGGTGCGTCGGGCCCAGGCGCGGGTTATCAACTGGTACTATGCCAGCGATGAGCAATAGCTCGAGCAGATAGGTAGATAATTCGAGCGTTTTAGTCGCTCCCGCACACCAGTGCAGTGCAGCCTTATTCCCATGGACTTATTCCGAAAAGGAGACGCCCCACTCGAGGTCGTGATCGACAAACGTCGCCTCGTCAAGGTCACCCTCGCCCTCGAACCGAAAGCGACCGCGGACCGTCTTTCCCTCGAGGATGCCCGGCAGCCAGAGTCGGTCGTCCTCCCACATCTGATCGTACGGCACGTCCGAAACCTCGACCCACTCGGGATGGGCTTCCGCTGACGAGGTGGGCGTCCCGCTGAAACAATCGGTACGAAACACGTGGCAGTGGGTGTGTTGCTCGCCGTTCTGGAGAAAGGTGAGCTCGCCGGCTTTGGTGAGCGCCTCGGGCTCCAAGTCGAGCCCAACCTCTTCACGGACCTCCCGAACCGCACACTCGCGGGGGGTCTCACCGACCTCGAGTTTGCCGCCGGGGCCGTTGTACCAGCCCTCGCCGAGCCCGCGTCGTTTTTCGATCAGTAAGACTTGGCCATCGCGCACAACGAAACACAGCGTTGCCTCGATCATGCCGGCGGTTCGAACGGCGGGCGCTAAAATCCGTCGTCGGCGGTATACTCTTGGTCAGACAGGTACCTCTCGGGAGCACAGCCAAGGGACCGATGCGGACAGAACTGGCAGTGATCGCCCGGCGTGAAATCCTCGTATGCCGGCTTGTCGACAGCCTCGAGCGTCCGGCGAACTGCTGACCACGAGGGCAGTTGGTCGCGGGTGTAGAGCGAAACCCGTGGTTCGCCATCTGGCTCTGCAAACCCGCCAACGTAGACGTATCCAAAGTAAGAAACCGGCTCCGCGAACAGCCGATCACACGCTTCGGCGTACAGGGCAAGCTGTGTGGCCTCGGCTGGGTTGATCCGGCTCGCCGTCGCCTTATAATCGAGGACGACAAGCTCGCCCGTCGGCAGCCGACGAACCGAGTCGATCAGGCCGACTACGTCGCCGTCAACGCCCGTCACATCCGTCAGCTGAACAGGGAGCTCTGCTGCGAGCATCGGCCATCCAGCGACCGGCCTGTCGACCCCGGCCACTGTTGCCTCGAAATAGCGATCAACACAGGCTCGAGTCGCCGCCCGATGGGCTTCCTGGTTACGAGCCGTCACCTGTCGGTCGACGGCCCGCTTCCACGCCGCTTCGGTCTCATACTCTCGGTAAAACGCTTCTTCGGCGACATCGTGAAAGAGCGTGCCGACGATGCGGGCGCTCGAGTCGGTGTCGGTGGTAGTGGTCCCGCCGACAGCCCGAACCGAAGCCGAAGCCTGGGCCGGGGCCGAAGCCGGATCATCAACCGCCCACACAACGTGATCGAGATAGTGTCGACGACGACAGTCGGCATGGGTCTCCATCGCCGAATAGCTGTGATTGATCGCCATCGGAAGCTTCGAGGAGTCGGCCCGCGCGAGCGCCTCGAGTGGGAAGCGGGTGCTGTGGGCGCTCGTTGCGTTGAGGCTGCGGCCGGCCGATTCAATTGCCGCTCCGATTTCGGTTTCGAGGCCGGCGCCACATTCGGCCTCACCCACAACCATCGCCGCATCGGCCACAGCCGTCAGCGTTCCCGTTCGGAGCCGGCGGCCGAGTATGTGAATTGTCGCGATTGCCTCCTGCACGTCAAGCTCTCGGCTCCGGTCGCCGGTGTAGTAGGTAATCATCCCCGGCGTCACGCCTGCCCACGAGGCGACCTCTTCAGTGAGATCGGCAACTGTCTCGGGATAGGCCTCACGAACTTCCTCGAAGGCAGTCGTCAGTGCCTCCCAGAGATCCATCCGTTCGCCACAGACATCCCACTCAATCGCGTCGGCGAGACAGGCCTGTGCCGTCGCCGGCGAGAGCTGGTCGGGCTCGCCGGCATACTCGTAGCTCGAGCCGAAACAGAACAGGTGGTTTTTCGCACGGGTGAGGGCGACGTGAAGCACGCGCCATTCCTCACCGACGGTTTCGTGTGCGAGGTCGGCACACAGCGGCGATTGGACTTCGTCGTCAATCGTCGCCGACAGCAGCCGATAGCGGGCCCGCTTTGCATAGTCGTGTTCGACACACCACTCCTCGTCGGTCAGATACGGGACGAGAACGGTGTCGAACTGGAGCCCCTTCGCTTGGTGGACGGTCATCACGTCAATACAATCGTCCGATTGGGTACCTCGATCATGACCGCTCGAGCCCCCGTCGACGGCCCGCTCTAAGGCATCGACGACCGACGGCGTCAGCGTCTGGACAGCCGCATCAGCGTCGTAGGCATCCAAAAACCGCCGTACGCGGTCGAACGCGTCCCGATCCTCGCTTCTCAGAAACCACTCCAGATGGGTAATTTCCCGAAAGCGGGTGACAAAGCGCGAGAGCGGCACAGCACCCCGGATCTCTCGGAGCGCCTCGAGGTCGTCGCGAGCACGCTCGAGGCGTTCAGGAGCGTCAAACGCCGCGGGATCTGCCGCCTCGAGTGCAGCCGAGAGGGAGTCCGGTGCCGCCTGCAACCGCCTGAGGTCGGCTTCGGGGAGCCGATACCGGGCGATCAACACCCGCCGGAGGTGGCTGTCGGCAGCCGGATCAACGAGCACCCGAAGGGAGGAGATGAGCGTCTGCATTCCCGAAGAGCGCTCACCCCACGCCGATCCCGAGCGGTTATAGGGCAGTTGCAGCGCCCGAAGTTCGTCGGCGACCGCCCCAGCCTGTCGGTTGGTCCGAACAATGACCGCGATATCGGCGAGTTTCTTTTCGGGAACATCTTCGACGCCGCCGTTGAGCAGCTGGGAGACCGTCGTCGCAACTTGCTCGGCCGGCGAAAGCGAGAGTTCGTCGCTTTCGATCCGAGCAAGGCGAACCGGCGGGTCCGGTTCGTCATAGGCCTCGAGCGTCCGGCCGTCTTCCCGGAGCGTTTTCGAGCCGTGGCCGCCGTAGGCACACCGGTTTGTCAACTCGAGAATCTCCTGTTTCGACCGAAAGTTGAGCTCGAGTTCGTGGGCCACATGGTCGTCGCTCTCAGTCGCCAGTCGGTCGAGTCCCTTCCGGTCGGTCCCACGCCAGCCGTAGATCGCCTGATCGGTGTCACCGATCGCCAGCAGGTCAGGGCGGTCCGGCCCGTCGGTGAGCTGGCCGATCAGTTGGAACTGTGTCCGGTCGGTATCCTGAAACTCATCACAGTAGACCTGCTGCCAGCGGTCGGTAATCTCGCCGGCGACGGCCTCGTCGGCCAGCAGCCCCGTTGCCGTCCGGACAAGCTGGTCGAAATCAACCGCCCCCTCGGCCTCGAGCGTTCGCCGATAGTCCGCGTAGACGTCCGTATAGTGGCGTGCCCGGCGAAGAAAGGCGAGGTAGTGTGTGAGCCGACCGAACGGTGTCTGCTCGAGTTGGCCTGTTGCCGCCCCATAGATTTCGTTCCCGAACAGCGCCCGCGGCAACTGTTTGGTCTCGGGATTCTCCAGGTCAAGTGCTGCAATCGTGTTAGTGACACACTCTTGGAGGACGCCGAAATAGGCCTTGACGTCTTTGACGACCGGCTCCGCCTGAAAGTCTGCGGGGGCGTCAGCGATCGTCGTCCGGCAGTAGGTAAGCAGCTTTCCATAGTCGACGAGCGCCTCCCGTCCCGTCTCGAGGTGTTCTTTACGGTTGAAAAACCGAAACGCCTCGGTGTCAAAGGAGAGTGTTTCCGCTCGGGTAGCAAGCCAGAGGGCGAACTCGTTGAGACGCTCGACAGTGTTGATATCCGGCAGCCGGTCGGTGAGCGCGTCGGGATCGATATCCTCCTGACTCATCGACTGGACGAAGCGATCGACTGCTCCGGCGAGGTCATCGGCGGTGCCCGCCCGCCACGGGGAGGAGTCGGCAAAGTCGTAGTCGTGTTCGGCGAGCAACCGCCCGATCAGTCGGCGGCGGTCGCGGTCGGTGACGATATCGAACTCCGGGGAGAGTCCGAGGTAGTAGGCGTACTCCCGAACGAGCCGGTGACAAAAGGAGTGGTAGGTGTAGACATCGATTGCCGCCGCCGTCTCGGGGTCGAGCCGCTCGGCAACGGCCTTCCGGATGCTCGCAGCCGCCTCGTTGGCGAACGTCAAAACGAGGATGTCCTCGGGATCGACTGCCCCCGAATCGATGGCGCGTTCGATCCGCAACAACATCGTCGTCGTCTTTCCCGTGCCGGCCCCGGCGTCGACCGACGTCGAAGCAGCGGTGGATTCGATCACCGCCCGCTGAGAGCCCTTCGGGTTGACCCGCTCAGCCATCGAATCGCACCTCGTGTGCAAGAAAATCCTGACAGCAGACGGTGTACGGGCAGTCCGCACAGACGTGCGTTCGGATCGTCTCCCAGCGCCCTCCCGGCTCGAAGCCATCGGCCTCGAGGTCCTCGAGCACTGTCCCAATTTGCCTCTCGACGGTGGCGTTGCGGTGCTCGAAGGTTTGGGCAACGGTGTGGTCGTCGGCGTACACCGACGTGAGGTCAACCGGTTCGATGCTAGTCTCAACCCGGTTGCGAATCCAGTTAACGCTCGTTGCAGATCGGTCGGCAACCGGAATCTGGACGTATCGACAGTGGCGGTCGGGGAGGCCCCACTGGTCGCGCCGCTCACGAAGGCCATCGAGGACGACTGCTGTCTCAATTAGGCTCGCAACGACGGCGGGTTCAAATCGCTCCTCGTCGGGATCGAAGTGGTCCTCGAAGCAGGCCTGGACGTCCCCCTCCCACCGCGGGCGATATCGGAGCAGACCAAGCGGGGCCGTCGTCGGAACAAAATGGACAGCAGTGAGGTGGTCGGTCGCCGCATCCAGGGTGACGTAATCGACGGTCGTCTCGAGTGTGATTCCCCGTTTTGCGCGCCAGCGCGAACTCACAAGCGAAAGACCGGGACCGACCGGCTCACTCCCCAGTTCGTCCTCGAGAGCCCTGATTCCGCTGGCGTGGGCAGCGCCGACGGTCTCGACATAGCTCCTGACTGTCGCCTCGAGCACGCGCTGTTCGTGGTCGCGTTGGGCATGGGAGTGAAACCACTCGGTACGGTCACGGTCAGGGTCATCCCAGCGGGTTCGAAGTTCGTCACGGATTGCTGACTCGAGGGAGTCAGAGCTTGGATCTGAGTCCGTGTTTGAGTCGGTATTCGTCTCGAACTCGGGCTCGGGCTTGGGCTCACGCTCGGAGTCGCTTCCGCCACGAAGCCCCGCACATATCGCCGGCGCGAGCAGCGAGCACCGGTGGTCGGCAGTCGACGGCTCCGTCTCGGCTGCAAGTCCCTGGACGTGTTCGAACTCGTACTGCCGGGGACAGTGAAGCGCGGTCCGCAGGGCGTTGACTGAAAGCGTCCGTTCAGGCATCCCGAAGCACCTCCCCTGCCGCAAACTCGAACTGCGTATACACCGCCTCGCGCAACTCCGCGTCGATCGCTTCGTGTTCACAGATGACTGCCAGTTCCTGAAACAGCGCTTCGGTCTCCGCTAGATCCACATCGCCGCCGGTACTCGCCTCGCGCAACACCCGCTCAAGTTCGTTCCACGGCTCCCCAAGGAGCGCCTCGAGTGCGTCGGCATCACCACGAATCCGTGCTTCGGTGGCCACAGCCGCTCGCTCCTCGACCGTGAAAGCCGGTTCGGCTGCAATCCGTTGTAAATACCGGGAGTCCGTGTGTGTCCGGCGAAGCCCGCCGGCCTCCCGTTGGTAGGAACAACAGTAGAGATGGGCTGAGGCCGCTCGAGCACCGATCGCGAGGCGGCGGCGAGCCCGCTGGGCGTGGTAGGCCGCAAACGGGTCAGCCGGATCGTCGGGCACGGTGGCAAACGTCTCTCTGACCGTCTCGGCTGTCGGATCGGTGACCGCCGGATAGGCGTCCATCGAGCGGAGCCATGCCGAAGGAAACAGCTGTGAGAGGTGGTGCTCGCCCGGATACCGGCCGTCAACCAGATCGAGCAGGAAGACGGCCTTCCGGCAGTCGTACTTCAGCGCGCCAACCGGACAGACGGTGACGCCGCCGGTCGGCAGCTGACTATCGACGGCGTGAACGTAGGGCGCGTCGTACTCGATCGTCCGCCGCAGCATCCGCGCGAGGCCAGCCCAGTCGGGGGCGACGAGATCCGTCCGCTCGACGAACCGCGAAATCTCGAGCACCCGTTGAATGCTCTGGTACTGCTCGCGAGCAGCAGCCCATGGCTCGCTCGCAACTCGTCCTTTCAGATCGGTTTCGAGTGTCCACCGCTCGAGGCCACGGCTGACGCTGCAGGTCGCAATCGACTCGAGCAGCGGTTGGATTGGCTGCTCAACGCGGGCAGCCAGCAGTTCGCGGGAGGCCTCGAGTTCGCGGTCCGGGTCTGTGTCCGCAGCCAATCGATGATGCCCCGCAAGGGTGACGACAGCGACGAGTTCGGCGACCGCCGGGTCGTCGGCAAGGCTATGGGTTCCGATGGTCGCTGTCGGCACCCCCGCCTCTCGCAATCCCTCGCGAACCGCTGGGACGCGGTCAACACTCGAGACCGCGAGAGCGATGTCGTCGGGTCGCCACTGGTCGTAGCGGTCAAGGAGCCAGCCGATTTCAGCGGCAACTGCGTGGACCTGCTCGCGAGCCGTAGGAGCCCGGAGTCGGCGAACGGTACCTGAACTCGTCAGCTCGCCGGTCCCAAGAAAGTGGGTTATTGCGGCGTGGGCCGGCGACGAACTTCGCGGGTCTGGCTCGAGTTGCTCACAGACGAGCCCCGGTTCGAGTCGGTCGACCCGGCCGGGTTCGACGGCCGTCCGCTCGACGCTTACATGGGGCTCTCCGACACAGACGAGTTCCGCCTCAGCGGCGAGTGCTGCCACGTATGCCCGGTCGAGTGCCCGAAACTCCTCGAACTCGAGAGCCAAGACGGCCTCGAAAGAGTCACTCACCCGCGAGCGAAGTCCGTCAGCGTCCCGCTCAAGCAGGGAGACGACACGCGGGACAACGTCGGCCCGCTCGATCAGCCCGCGGTCGTCGAGGACGTCGTGAAACCGGTTGTTCATCGCGTACAGAAACGAAAGTACCTCGTGTGGCTCGCCCTCGAGATCAGCGAGCCGAATCCGTTGGCGGGTCGCCTCGAGCAACAACTGACCGACGTCGCGGGTAAACGCATCCTCGTCGGCCGCCCGTGCCCGCTCGAGATATGGTGGCATATCCTGGCGTGCGCCGGCGATCACCGTCGAAATGAGTTCGATGCGCTCCTCGTAACTGAGCCGGTCGAGGGTCGGATCGTACTCCTCTAAAACCTTTGAGGCGTGTTCGGGCAGGGACTCGAGGCGGGGAGTCTCGGGGGTCCCATCAGTCGCGGCACTCACAAGCGTCTCGTGGAGAGAGTCGAGTCCGGTCGGATGGCGTTTCAATACGAGGACGTTACGTGGCCCATACCGGTCGGCGAGAGCGGCGTACTCCTCGGCAACAAAACCGAGAAAGTCGTGACGGAGCGGCGGGACGAGCCGAAGCGTCCCCTTGAGTGGAAATGGCCCAGACATTTGGAGGGAAGTGTATGACACTCGTTTAGGAGTGTATTCTATATAAATATGTGGCGGAGGCGACCCGTTGGCAGACCTTACCGATCGACACCGGCCCCACGAACGACGAGCACCGGAACCTCGGCCCGGTCGACAACCCGCTCGGAGACACTCCCCATCGCCAGTTTCTCCCGTGGGGTCTTCCCATGCGTGCCGATCACGATCAGATCGATCCCGGCTTCTTCAGCATAGGTAAGAATCTCTTTTGCCGGCGTCCCCCGGTGGACGGCCTGGAGCGTCTGAAGGTTGGCATCGGTTGCCTGGTCAGTAACCGCCGTGACTGCAGCCTGGGCATCCTTCTCGAGAGTTTCTGCGAGCGCCGGGCGCGTCTCCGAGTCGGCCGCCGCCGTCATCCGCGTGTCTACGACCGACAGCGCGTGCACCGTCGCCTCGTTATCGGCAGCGATGGAGAGTGCATGCTCAAGGGTTGCCAAAACCGTGTCGCTGCCGTCTGTCGGAACGAGAATATCGTCGTACATCTGTTACCCAACGATGAACACGATAGATGATAAAAGTCCCTTCTTTCCAGTGCTGTGACACAGGTTACACAGCGTCGAGCCCGGCTTCGGCTCGCACCCGACGTCGGAGGGCAGCAATCCGATCCTCCGTTGGCGGATGGGTCCGGAACGGGCCAGCGTCGAGGGATGGGTCCGTCGTCGGGAGGATATCCATTGCCGCAACCAACCCCTCCCACTCACGGAGATCCGTCGTCGGCCTCCCTCGCCGCTCCGCTAAGGTTTCCAACGCACTGGCGAGGGTAGCCGGCGAACCGGTGAGCGCCGCTGCACCCGCGTCGGCACTCCACTCTCGTTCGCAGGAGAGAACCGCGACACCGAACTGGCCGTAGCGCTTCCACGCCCGAAACCAGCCGTTTGACAACTCGTCCCCGAAATCGTGAGGGTCCTCCTCGATCAGCTTGTCAGCGATCAACACCGGTGTCAGCGCGGCAGTCAGCAGCCGACTGTCGCCGTTTACCAGGTGACTGATCTCGTGAGCCATCACCGCCTCGAGTTCGGCGCGTGTGAGCGCATCGATCATCCCCCTCGAGACGGTGATCACCGCCGTCTCCCCGGAACCGAGCGTAAACGACTCCGGCCGTGGCGACTCGAGGATGCGAACCTCCGGTGTGGGTACGTCCACCTGTTGGGCAAACCGTCGCGTGAGACTGACGACCTCGGGGGCGTCGTTCGCTGCGGGTTCGGTATCCTCGAGGAGCGCCCGGTACAGCTACTGCAGTTCCCGCTGACTTCTCTCCACGAAACTCCAGACGGCGAGGACGGCAAAGAGAGCGCCGCTGAAAAGAAACCCGTAGGTCATATCAAGCGACTGGACCACCGCTTTACTTCCCTCGACGACGAGGAGGTACAGCAACGCCAATCCGAGGCCGACAGCAGCCAGCGAGACGGGGTGATATTCATTTTCAAAAAGCGACGTCACAGCCGTGTACTGGCTGAGCCGCCACCAGCCGTAGCCGACTGCGACCAATCCGGCCGCCGAGACAGTCATAACGAGCCACGGCTCGAGAGCCAGAAAATCCGTCACTCCCGGCGCGTAGCTCACCACGGTGAGCGCCTCGAAGAGCCACCCCAGCGCAATAAATCCGATCAAGACATCGATGGCCGCAACGGACAGCGCAATTGCAACCGAAAACGAGGTGAGAACGGCGAGGGAGACCCCCATTCGGGCGAGGAGCGACCAGCGACGAGCCATCTGTCAGCGTGACTGTCTGTTTAACTTCTACCTAACAGTTATCATATTCCTGTGGCTGCTAGGTCTCAGATTCACACGATAGTGTGTGGCTACCCTGGTCCCTGGCGGATATCGCATCGATGGGTGGAGAACGATGTGGACTCGCCGGGACTGAGCAAACGCTTCGCGTTTGCGAGGTATGGTGAGTCTACGACTAAACGAGCGAAGCGACGTAAAGAAGTGGACTCACCGGGATTTGAACCCGTAGTGAGACGGTCCTGCTCGCTCGCTTTATGCGGGCTGCGACTCACAGGGCTTCAAATCCTGCCTTCGACGACAATTTGCACGGCTCGCGAGTATGCTCGCCGTGCAGAATTATGGACTCACCGGGATTTGAACCCGGGGCCTCTTCCTTGCGAAGGAAGCGATCTGCCGCTGATCTATGAGCCCTCGGACAGTTCTAACCCGGGTTTGTATTTGTAGCTTGTGTTTCGAGGGTTGATTGTGCCCCTTCCAGCCCGCTGCCCGCTACACCCTCGGTCCCATCGGAACCGTGCGCCCGGGTTCGTGGTTGTCGCTGAAAACGTAGATGGCTTGGATTGCGCCACCGAACAGAAATCCGAGAAAGTGGCCGAAATGGGCAATGCCGTCCTGATGACCAATTAGTAAAAAGACAAAGAAGAACCCACCTCCAAACACGATGAGCGCGCTGGAAGCGGCTACCTGTTGGATGTCGAACGACTGGTTCTGGACGATGATGGCTGTCGCACGGACGACAAGTGCGGCATAGACGGCGAACAGAACGCCGCTGAGGCCGAACACGAACGAACCAACTGCTGCCGAAACGACGTTCGTTGAAATATGTGCGCCGATGATGACCACCAGCAGATGTCGATTACTTGTGAGCCACGTAAACACGATTGCGATTGGAATCCACAGCCGGAGGTTGTCCCGGAGATGTGCCCACTCAAAGTGAACAAACATATTCGTTGCGTGATAAAATAGGTTGATCATCGCGCCGAACCGTGTAACCGGTGGGGACATGTCGTTCGCCCAGATCCCACTCGTTGCGAACGCCCAGCAGATTCCGGCGACTGCGAGCGCTACAACTGGAACGTATCCAACAAGCACGCTCGGCGCAAGCGCCGGTCGATCCCACCCCTCCATTGGCGTGTGCCACCGAAGCGTAGCCGGTAATTAAATCCAACGCTCCGTGTTTCGCAAGAAGTTATTGTTTTCGACTGGGCACTACTGAAAATCGGTTGCCCCAGCGGGCTGGCGACTCCGCGGTTGGAGGAGACGAACGCGGCCAGCAACTAATCCAAGCAGGAAGCCGGTGAAGTGAGCGATCAGTGCCACCCCTGGACTGGCGGTCGCAATCGTCACGGCCCCAGCCAAACACAGGAAAATAACCGCAACGGCCCATTCCGGCAGATCCATGACGCCCGCCATACTCGTTGAGAGTCGGTTTGCCGTAAGGAGATAGCCAAGAAGAGCAAAGACCGCGCCGCTGGCTCCGAGAACGGCCGTTCCGGGACCAATGATGCTCGTTGCCCAGACCTGCGAGAGACCGGCGAGTGAGCCAGTCAGAATAAAGAACGTATGAAATCGAAGGCGAGTCGTTGCGCGGGCAACCGGCCAGCCAAAGAGCACGAGTGCAACGCTGTTCGAGAACAGATGAAAGAGACCTCCATGCGCGTAGACACTCGTGACAATCGTCCACGGATGCTCCGAAACGGGTGGGGCGAGGACGAACAACCCGGTCATCGTCCCAAGGAGACCCGTCACAAACTGGGCAACGGCAACAAGGGCAAACACGCCAAGCGTCTCGAGGAGCGGCCCGGTTGAGCCGGGTTGGCGGGAACGAGACATATCACTCTCTATTGGAGGGAGTGACAAAAGCGCTCCTCTCAGTTCCAACTCTCGAGTGTATTAGGTCAGCGAAAACGAAATAAAACGATGCCGGTCGCGTCTCAGTCTTCGAGAACAATCTCGATGGAGACGTCGTTTGGCACCTGAATGCGCATGAGCTGACGGAGTGCGCGTTCGTCGGCGTCCAGATCGATCAGGCGCTTGTGGACGCGCATCTCCCAGTGCTCCCACGTCGCGGTTCCTTCGCCGTCAGGCGATTTCCGCGCTGGCACCTCGAGCGTCTTCGTTGGCAGCGGAATCGGGCCGCTGAGGTTGACGCCGGTGTTGTTCGCAATCTCACGGACATCAGCACAGATGTTGTCGAGGTCCTGTGGGCTGGTGCCGGCGAGTCGA
>LFCJ01000367.1_pt1 | contig 27329 bp, 18 predicted proteins | sample 643141 | NCBI WGS metagenome assembly LFCJ01 (sample SAMN03766243, study PRJNA286221) | soda lake metagenome | biome: soda lake; feature: Kulunda steppe; material: water; isolation source: sample B1-Br-g2 brine of Lake Bitter-1 | place: Russia: Kulunda steppe | collected 2010-07
AAGTCGAAGACCCGACGCGCTCGCTTGGTCTGAGATTCAGACTCCCGTGGAATGGCGGCGTCGATTTCTTTGAACAGTTGCCGCACGGCACTGATGGCTTCTGAGTCCATGGTCAGTCAGCTCCGGCAGATCGCATGGTTATACGGCTAGTATTGGTTGCTTCATCGATCTCGACGATACACTCGTGATCGGCACCGTGAATGAGTGCTTCATCGTGCGATACTACGATGACCTGCGGAACGTCCCATTCACGGATTCGATCGAGCATCTCCTCTAGTTGGCCGACGTGGCCCTCATCAAGGAATGTCGTCGGTTCATCGAGAATGAATGGCGGGAGTCTACCACGGTCACCGCCTTCCAGTTCCGCGATCAATTTGTAGATTCCTGCGCGGAGCGCGAGATTAACAATAGCACGTTCACCGCCGCTCGCATTGCTCGGATCCTCGGCGATCCCGTCGTCACGGAGCAGTTTGATGTCGTAGTCATAGCTGTCGCTCCGTTCGTTATACACCTCGGTAACCGCAATACGCTGGTAGCTGCTGTTCAGATAGACCTCACGGAAGATGTCGTTTGTGTACTCGTTGATGTACGCGAGGTACTTTTCTCGGAGTTCCGATTTGACGCTCTCGTAGATATTGAGGGTTCCGTCCAGTTCTTCGTGGACGGCGCTGGCCCACTTGGCTTTTTGTTCGAATTCGTCGATCCGATCCTTCATTTCACGCAGATTCGACAGGTCATTTTCCAGATCGCGTTGTTCGTTGTAGATTGACTGTAGTTTCTCCTTAAGTTCGTCCCGCGTTTCCTTGCGCCGTTCGATTGTGTCCTCGACTTTATCCAACTGCTCTCGTTTCTCTTCGATGTCCGTCTCGCCGAGCTTCTTGCTCAGTTCGTCGAGTTTGTCGCGATGGTCAGCGAGTTGCTCGTTGAGGTTCTCGATTGTCTGCTGGTAATGTTCAATGTCTCGCTGCTCATCTCCGATTCGCGATTGCTGCTCATCGATATCGTCGTAGAGACCCTCAATCCGGTCGACTGTCTCTTTCAATTCTTCCAGTTCTGAGACGTGCTCTGTGGCATATTCAAGCGCGGTAGTTCGTTCTGTAACTACCGATTCCTGCTCGTCGATGTCGGCTTTGAGCGAGTCGATGTCAGCTTCTATGTCCTCAATATCAGCTTCGATGTCGGTGATGTCCTCCTGTCTGTCATCAATCTCGGACTGGATTTCCTCGACCCGTTGCTTCTTTTCGTCAGTTGTCTCGAACTGGTCGGCTATCTTCTTTCCGCGTTCAATGCGTTCTTGGAGATCGTCGCAATGAGATTCGAGTTCCTCACGTGCTGATTCGAGTTCGGAGATGCGGTCCTTGAGTTCCCCGATGGTTTCCTTGTGAGCTTCGACCGTGTCTTCAAGGTCATCCCGTTCGGAGTCGAGGTCGGCCTCGTGTTTTTCCAATTCGTCGAGATCGTCTTCAGCCACCTTCAGTTCATCATCTCTGAACCTGATGAGATCGAGTACATCATTGCGAAGCGAGTCGATCGCAGCCTTTCGTTCTTCTAATCCTTCGCGCTTGGCTTCGGCCTCTTCGAGCGCCTGTCGGGTTTCCTCAAGTTCAGTCTCAATCTCTTCGATTTCATCTTCGATATGAGTTTCATCGACCTCCTGCTTGCAGCGCGGACACTTGTTTTTGGATTCGAGCTCACGCATCTCCTCACGGTCTGCTTGTAGACCGTTCTCGCGTTCTGCCAGTTGTGCAATGCGGTTGCCAACCTCGTCAAGCTCTTCGTTCACCAGTTCAAGCACGTCGGGGAGCTTGGTGTTCGCAGCCTCCTCAAGTTCCGACGACGAGAGTTCCAGGTCGTATTCTTCTGCCTCGTTCGCAAGCGACGAAAAGCGGTCCTCGAAGTCGTCGGTCAGCTGTTCGACGCTTTCAGCAGCCTCGTCGATGTCCTCTCGAACAGATTCCAGCTCTGTTTTCGTCTCTTTGAATTCGGTTCGAGTATCGTTCAATTCTGACTCTTCGTCGTTAAGATCGCTCTGGCGTTCGCGAAGCGTAGCGCCGTTTTCAGCCAATTCGGTCTCGATCTGGCCGTGCTCGTCGTTGAGTTCGTCGATACGGATCTCGACGGCGTCTACGGTGGACTGGTCGACGTCCGACTCGGCATTGAGGTCTGAAAGGAAGCTGACGGTCAGCCTATTTCGTTCATCGAGCGCAGCGGAGAGGTTCTCTCCGGCGTCTTCAAGGTCGTCACGCAGGCTGTCGATTTTGGACGCTTTGTCGTCTCGTTGTTCATTCAACTCGTCCAGTTGTGTTTCGGCGTCCGAGAGTTTCTCCTGTAAATCGGAGAGCTTCCCTTTGGCTTGCTCCAACTCGTTTCTCCGGTTGGCCTGCTCAACGTTGGCCTCCTGCACTGCATCCTGGACGTTAGCGACGGCTTCAGAGGCGGCTTCCGGCGTGTCGACATCGTACTCAACTTCCGCCGATAGCTCGTCGACATCGTCTTTGAGCCCTTCGATAGTACTTTCGAGTTCCTCGATGTGGGTTTCGCACTCCTCGATTTGTCGTTGCTTTTCAGAGCGTCGCTGTTTGACGTCCTCGATTTTGTCTTCCTTCTCTGCTTTCTGCTCGACGAGATCATCGTAGTTTTCGATGTCAGTCTCCAGATTCGCACGCGTCTCCTGGAGGTCGTCGAGATACTCCTCTGCCGTTTCGATTTTCTCCTCGGTCTCATCGACCTTCTCGACTATCTCGGCGATTTCGGCTTCGAATTCTTCCTCTGTGCGGTCGAACCGCTCTTGGAGTTCATTCCGTCTCTCTTCTGCGCTGTTGTTATTCTGCTTCTTGACGCGGCCCGCTCCTTGACGGGCTTTTTTCATGCGTATGATATACTCGTCAATCTCATCGAGACCGAGAAGGCCGTCTATCATTTCGGCCCTGTCGTTGGTCTCGATGAGTCGGTCGATCGCACCCTGTTTGATATAGACTGAGTTGATGAAGTCCTCCTCGTCGATCCCAAGGATGCGTTGTACCTCGTTCTGAACGTCTGTGATGCCAGAAACTGGTCTGGACAATGCCGTGGAAGTAAGCGTGGCGTCGTTCCCGGTTCCCGTCGTGTAGATCTCCCACTCTACCGTGTACTCGGTAGTGTCGACTTCAAACGTGAGTTTGACGACGCCCTTCGTTTCCCCTCGCCTCACGAACTCATCGAGAGTAAAGGAGTTGCCCCCGACCGAACTGATCCCCGAGAGGAACAGACCGCCGAAAATACCCATCAGAAGCGATGTTTTCCCTGCGCCGTTATCACCGTGGATGAGGATCGTTCCGTCCGGGAATTCAACAGTCTGGTTGGCGTAACTGCGGATGTTCTCTAAATGGAGCTGTTTGATCCTCATTCGTTGTTCACCTCCACGTTGGCCGATCCGGTGTCATCGAATGCGTCCTCCTGTGCCTCTTTCACCATATTCTCGACTTCATCGTCAAATCCAGTGGGCGTCACACTCTCCACACGAACGCGTTCCTCGATTTGGACAGCAATATCGCTGAGGTTGCGCTCCCCGAGTTTCTCTTCGATGAGCTTGTCAGCGCTCTCGATGTCACCTGTCGGTCCTTCGGAAATGTCGAAGTCTGGGCCGCCACGCTGATCATCAACTCGACAGACGGTAGCCCCGCGGTTGATCACAATGTCTCGGACATCCCGTGACGTAACATTCGTCGAGTCGCCGTCGAGCATTACCGTGACTACCTTGTTACTGACATCGTATCTGTCGACGACATCCTCGGCGTATCCGTAGCCGTCATCGTCGGCGAACGTGATGTCGATGTGGAGAAAATCTCGAGTGTCGAGTTCCTTCTCGCGGCGGGTCAAAGATCCGTCCTCGATTTCGAGCAGACTCACTGTCCGAGGATCGGTCTCGCCTTTGCTGCACCGTTCGGTAGAACCTGCGTACCAGACCTTGGTTCTGGCTTCGAGAGTTCCTTCTGTTTCGTGGTAGTCACCCAATGCAATAGCATTGATGTCGACATTTGTCCGTTCGATTACATTTTCAAGTGGGTGTTCGGCAAACAGCTCCGGAACTGGAGGATGGAGGAGTTGGTGCATACAGAGGATGGTGAACGAACCTTCGGGAGGTCCTGCGAGTTCGAAATTCTCAGCATGCCACGCTGGGTTCGTCACCGCGTCGATGCCGTAGAGAGCGACCTCATCGTTGATCACCGTAGGCGACTTGTCTAGTCGGGTGGCCGTGTCCGTCTTACGGATGAGATCAAGATATTGTGCATCCATCTTTCGCTCGTGGTTCCCCACGATACCGTAAAACGGAATGTCGGCATCTCGTAGCTGTTCGAGGATATTGATACACTTGTTCAGGTCAGGAAGGCTCGGGTTGCGTGAGTCGAATAGATCGCCGGTGTGGATGACTGCGTCCACGTCTTCATCGATAGCGTAGTGAATTGCCTGTTCGAACGCGTCCGAGAAATCATCCCGACGTGTGTCGCTCCCATATTGTCGGTTTCCGAGATGAGTGTCGCTGATATGTAGGATACACGTCGTCATGTGATTCGAATGAGCGATGGAGTACGTATAAAAGTGTGTCAACCGGGGCGAAAGTGAAAATGTCTGCTAAAAGAGGTAGTGAATATTCCTTGAAATATACCTCCAATAAAAAGGCACCAAATATGTAATTAATATGTTATTTCTAAAGAGGAAAAGCACATAATGGAGACCCGAGTAAGGTATTATTACATAGATGACTGAGTTTTCTATTCTACATAAAAATGAAGGCGAGTATGGGCGTTTAGGTTCTCTTTCGGTTAGAAACGGGTCAGTGCGGACACCTGCATTGTTTCCAGTAATCAATCTCATCGGGGGCACAACATTGAATTCGGGAAGCGTTTGGCGGCACTTTCGAGATAACATTCTCGATGAAGATGATCTGCAAGGGATAATGTTCCAAGCTATGAGCTTTTTGGACTATGGGCTTACTGCTGACAATCTAGCTGACTGGCGCAAGCAGACGTTCCGAGAACACTTCGAGGAGCGGGTTGATGTGAACGCTCCAATCTTCATTGACTCAGGCGGATTCAAGCTGATGAACTCGGATACATTCGGAGAACCGCCAGCAGAAGATGGCTCTCAGAATGATTGGCGGCTTTATACGAACCCGGATAGTATTCTTAAATTGCAGGCTGACTTTGGAGCAGATATCATTGCAACGCTCGATTACCCTATCCCTCCAAATCTTCGTGTTGAAGAGCAGACGGAGCGGATGGAGAAAAGTATTGAGAGCGCAGTTCGGTGCCTAAAACTGATTGAAGATCCCGATCAGATAGAGATCCGTGATGAGGATGATGAACAGAGTATCCAGAAATTGAAGGAACAGAAGCAACAGGCAGATCCGGCTGTCTTTGTAGCAATTCACGGGCATGATTACGACACGATTCATTGGTATGTGATGAACTTCTTGGAACGGATTGAAGATGAGGGTGTCGAACAACCGTTCCATGGGTTCGCTATCGGTTCTTTAGTCCCATTACGGAGCAAAACCGATGTTCTCATCGATATCGTCCAAGGTGCGACGAATGCTATTCCAAATAAGTGGCAGGATGAAATTGCCCTCCATGTGTTCGGCGTCGGTGGAAAGCAAGCATCGCTTCTTGCACTCCTTGGCGTTGACACCTTTGACTGCTCCTCACATATGCAAACAGCACGGTACAGTAAGTATCTCGTTCCGGAAACATGGGAGACGTTGAAGCTCTCGGAACTGACTACATACAGTGACAATACCTTCCCCTGTGATATACCAGGTTGTCCACTCTGTAGTGATGATGGACCAGTGCGCGATGAAGAAGACAATAAACTCACTCCAGAAACTCTCCACAAGTATTTCCAACGCGAGCCAACCTACGGGACGGATGGTTTCACAAAAAGCAAATACTATGGATGGCTCGCTCGCCATAACTTCGAAGTGTATAATCAAGAAATTCGGGAGGTACAGCAGGCAATACAGGAAGGACGTCTTCTTGACTATGTTGTTGAGTTTGCTCAGCAGGATGCTGATATCCGTCGCGGACTAAAGAAAGCTCAGGTGCGAGATTCACAGCTCCAGCAAGACATTGAAGCACGTGGAGCCTACGCACTGCTTCCTGGTCCAGAACTAGCAAGCGATCAGGTCAGACTCTCAGATTTCGGTGAGGGTATTGACGAAGTAGAGAATCATCGGACTATCTCACTGGAACACAGCCCTAGCAATTTCAACATTTCAACACGGAAGTACACTCCACCAGAACGCAAATATCTCTTCGTCCTTCCATGTAGCAAAATCAAACCCTACGCAGAGTCAAAAACACATCGTGCTGTACTTGATAAGCTGACACCAATCCGTGATTCAATTCATAAGGTAACTGTTTCAGGAATGTATGGGCCGGTACCAGAAGAATTTGAAGAGGAACAGCCCATAAAGGAGTACGAATACGTACTTTCGGCAGAGGATGAACAGCAAATCCAACTCGTTACTGAACGACTGACGGAGTACCTCAACACATACGGAGAATACTACGATGAAATCGTCGGCTACGCCACGAGTAAGAACTACCGGAAGGTTATAGAAAAGGCATTTTCAAACTATGGTGATGGTATAGTACTTCCGCAGGAGCCCCGTGCTCGCCGATTCCGAGAACACTTTCGTAACGCAAACATCCGTGAGCTCACGAACTACATGAACGTTCCCGTCGACGCTACGCTAAACGACATAGAGTAGTTTACGCGAAATAGTTGGTTCGCTTCGTGGTGACATCGGACCAAAGGAACTATTATCCAGAGACCGAAACAGACATCTATGCCAATTCTCTTGGTCCAAGGGTGCTCAAAAACCAAAAAATCGGTGTCTAAACCGGTTGAGGCGTTCGAATTATATGATGGATATTATTACAAAATAATCAAAAAAGCGATAAGACAGAATGAGTTCAACGCTGATATCGACATTTGTATTTTGTCAGCTGAACACGGTTTGTTGGATCCTAATGACAAAATATCCACATATGACCGGAAGATGGATCAAGAGCGGGCGGAAAAATTACGCGAAGATGTTGTCTCCGAACTGCAAATGCGTATCCAAAATGACGGATATGATACCGTACTTTTGAATTTGGGAGAGACGTATCGGCGTGCCGTCGCTGGCTTTGAAACCTATACCGATGCCACTGTCCAAACGTTCGAAGGTGGACTTGGTGAACGTGGACATTATTTGAAAAAAATAATCCGTGGAGATATGTCTCCGAAAATAAGTGAAACATGAGCCAGCTTTCCAACAATACGTCTACAGTGTCATTTGACATCACCGCGACAGCGGGGAAAGCACGATCCGGCATTCTGTCTGCCGGGACGGCGACGATCGAAACACCAAATCTCTTCCCGGTAGTGAACTTCTACGGTGGCGGTCGTTCGGGTAGTATGTTTGGTGGGAGCACGCATCGTACTATCAAAGAATTGATCGTGGGCGCTGATCGTGTCGATAGCGTCGATTGTAGTGAATACTTCGACGCTGCAATGATGACGGTTTCATCTCTAACCGAATATGGGATTAGTCGGAACGTCCTTAGGGACTATCTCTCTGAGCCTATCAAGGCAAGATCTGTCTTTGATAAATTTAATGGCATGCTCTTTATTGATTCCGGCGGGTTCCAAATTCTCCAGCGAGGCGGGCTTGATGGTAGTGATTTCCAGATCGATATGGATCAAGATGCCGTCTTCGAGATACAACGTAAGATGGGAGGAGACATTCTGGTCAATCTTGATCGGCCGATTTCGCCAGATGACAACTACGAAGACCGTGTCGAGAAGGCTCGATTAACTGGACAGGATGCACTCAAGTTTGCAGATCTTGCAGAAGACTACCCTGGGGCCCGGTACCTTACATTCCAAGGCTACGACTATTCAATGATCAATACGTTCGTGAAGACTATGCAGAGTGAGTTCGGAAATAAGACAATCCAAAATATGTTTGATGGGATTGCGCTTGGTGGTCTGGTCCCAAAGAAAGATGACCGAAGCACCCTGATCGACGCTGTCCTCGGCTGTAAAGAGGTAATGGCTGAGAACGGTGTCGAAAACTTTCCGCTTCACGTCTTGGGGATCTCGAGCGGAGCAATCCCGTTGCTAGCCGCACTAGGTGTTGATACATTCGATTCATCATCATATCTACAGAATGCAATCAACGGAAAGTACGCCACATCGCTAAGTACATATATTCCCCTTGATGACGTGGATTTTGATCAGTGTGATTGTCCTGTCTGCAGTTCAAAGGAGCTTGTCAGCCGAATGAATGGCGACGCAAAGTATCGGAAAGATATCATGGGTCCCGTTGCAGTTCACAACTATCTTGTTCAACACCGAGCTGTGAAACAAGTTCGTGAATTGATTCAACAGGGCGAGACAGCACCGTTAATAGATTATATTGACGCAACAGTCGGACGAGAGGACTCAACACGGAAACACGCGCACCGTGTAGTAAATGAATCACTTGGAGGGTACTTCTAACATGAAACAGCTACCGAAGGTCAACGAGGTTAACGAATTTCTGGAAATTGCTAGTGACTTTGAGAATCCGCTCGAAGTTATCCGTGAATCACTTTCAAACGCGTATGACGCAAACGCATCACACGTTAGTTTCAAAATCCGTGAACAGCCAGATGGGGCTGACATAATCATTGAGGACGATGGCGATGGAATGAGTCGTCGAGACCTAGAGTCATTTTTCGATCTCGGGAACTCTCGTAAGAAGGATGCTATCGGCTACAAGGGTCATGGCACAAAAATATTCTATAAAAGCGACAATATCGTCGTGAACACGGTTGAAAATGGGACGATGCTGAAAGCGGAGATGGACGAGCCATGGCGTAAATTAAATGCAAAAGAACTCCCAGAATACACCGTTACGGAAACATCGTCTCGGAAAGGCCGAGAGGGCACATACATCAAGATCAGCGGATTCCGATCCGGAAAGGGGTTGGTATCTGGTTCACTGACATATAATAAGATTCATAATTATCTTAAATGGAAGACGATTGCTGGCTCAACAGCACACTTCTTCGACGACGACCATCATGACATGGAAATCGTCGTTGATCTCGATGAAGAAATTGATGATACCCGGGAAATACTACGTATCACAAACAACTTCACCTTCCCTGAAGAACAAGAAGAACCCGGAGATGGCGACTTCCCAGCAGAGCGGATGTGTAAGCATTTCCCGTCAGAGGGAGGACGTATTATTGAGGTAGAGCACGACAGCGGAACATCTGAAGTGGAAATCGTCGGCATGGTGGCCGGAAAAGAGGCACGAAATGAACTTCCCACATACGGGAAGCATTCGGCTCAGTTTGGAGTCTGGCTCGCCAAAGACCATATCAAAGTTGAGCAGTTGAACGAGACAGTGCCAGACGATGTGGAGCACACCCACCTTATGTTTGTGGCGAATTGCCAAGACATAGAATTGTCGGCAAACAGGGGGAAAATCCGAAATAAGAGTAGTGATGTTTACCAAAGGTTGGTTGAAGAAGTACGGCACTATCTTTCCAAGGTCTGCAACCATCCGTGGTTCCTTGATTATTTAGAGGCACGTCGACAGGGCGAGATCAATCGAAAAGCACAATCCCAGTTTAGCTCAGTAGCACAACGCCGTGAACGACTTGCGAAGCGGACCGATTTTATTCCAGAGAATCGGGCAGAACTTGTCCTAGCGCTCGAACGGTCGAATCGGGAACCCGGGATGCCTGAGATTGAGGTAGCAGACTATCGCCCGAACGATGAAATTGCATCTTTCATCCGGATGGAAAATGACCTCAAATCAGCTTCTGTTTATCTCACGGTTGAGGGGCACTTTGCTGATGACAAACCGCTCGAAACAGTAGATAAGATTATAGCTTGGGAGTGGGGTGATCGCGACTTCCTTCGCGAATGCGCACGACAAGGCTACCACGAGGGGACGCTCACCTTTGATTTCCCACAACAGCAACTCGAATATCAGAAAAATGGTGAGAAAAAGCAAATCGATGTGATTCTGGTCAGTACCCGGCTTCGACAAGAAAAACCGCTTACCGAAATCGCGTAAATCGTCTCCCGGCGCAAATTCTTGATTTTGGTCGGAGATGCTGCCGACACACTATTGGACGCTACAGAGGCCGTTACTGATCGAGGAATTCTTCTAATGTTGCACTCCCACCAGCATGCCAACTTTTTCGAGGACGGATTTTCACGGGTTCCATAGCCTCTGAAGCGTCATTCATCACGTAAGCATATCCGGGATCTTTCGGTATCTGTTGCATGTAATGGCTGATCTGCTTTGCATCATGGAGTTCAGAAATCTTATCGCCAACAGCATCAGAATCTTGGCCAGCAGTAAGTCGGTGAACGATCAGAGTATCGCATTGAGAGAGAATTCGGTTATCAAGTGCCCCTGGTTGTTGAGTTGCCATAACTAGTGAAAGCCCTGGGCGGCGGCCTTGACGCACCCACTCAATCAATGGAGCAGTACTTGGTTCGGTCCGCCCAGAGGGGGCAAACAGGTGGGCTTCATCGAGGAACAACCACACAAGGGGAAAGTCCGTATCAACCTCTTGGCCTCGTATACGGTCGACCTCTTCACGGCTACGCTCGAAGCTCCGCTTATTGTACATTTTACGGACAAGGATTCCGGTAAGCAGGGTGCGAACGTTCCAAGGCAGTGCGCCAGCACCGCTCATATCAAGTACGACGAACTCGCTCCCTGTTACGATGTCCTCGATGGTGTTACCTGAAGCACTGAACAAGCCCCACGAGTCAGCTTTTTCTAGTCGTCGCAGTAGCGCCTCTTTGACGTTACTCGAGGCACCGGACTTTTCAACACGGTCAATCAGGTCGGCAATGTCATAGAATTGGCCATAGTCATCCTCCACTTCTTCAGTCACACGAGAGAGAAGGCCCGCCTGAGCCTGCGTCTCATCGATGTCAAGGAGATACAACCAGTCACTGACATCTAGCTCGGAAGGGTAGAGCTCGAAACCTTCATGGAAGTATTCCTTCGCCTGCTCATATTTCTCTTCCAGCCCACCCGGATAGTATACGGTCACGGGGTAGCCCTCTGGTATCAAATCCCAATCGTCCAGACCATCTGACTCGGGGTTTTCGACCTGAAGACTCCAGTAGATCCCCATTGCATCGATTATGACACCAGAAAGGTTCGCTTTGGCTTTTGCGGGCAGAGTCATGAGTTCTTCCATCATAACCCCCAATGTATGGGACTTCCCGGTTCCGCGTTTCCCACAGATCGTCACCATATGAGGTTCATTGAGGTCAAGATACACCTTTTCACGGACCTCACCGTCACTGTCGAAATTCTTCCCTAGATAGGCTGCAAGCTCTTTGTTATCACCGCCAATATTTTTCATTTGTCGCCACCTCCGTTGTCATGGAGATGTTGTTTCACAAGTGCGGCCTGAAGCTGGCGAGCAGGTTCTTCCTGTTCATCGAGGATCTGAAGGACTGTGCTGAGTGCTTCTTTATCAAACGCTTCTATGACCTCTCCGGGATCACCGTTTGAATCGATGACAGCATCGATATCAAGCCCAAGTCCGAAGCTGTCCAGAATCTCTTGGATATCCTCCTCTTCGATGACTACGTTAGCGAGTTGTTCCAGCTGGTTCTGCCAGGAATCCCGAAAACTCGTGCATTGTTCCGCATCAAGATCGTTCAGTGATTGCTCGATTTCGTCGCTCCAGTTCTCAAGTACTCGTTCTGCATGGCGAACTCGGGTCTCTTCACCCTCCGGGATCTGAGGACGGTAGTTTTCGAGCTGTGCTTCAGCTTGTTTGATTTTATTTTGTTCCTTGCTTTGCAGACCCTTGTACTGGCGTTCAAGAGCTGCCTTTTCTTCCTCAATCTTATCCAGATGCGAGTCGGCGTCATATGATTCGACTTGGGGAACGATCCCAAGCCGAACACGTTTGAGCTGGCTAACAAGCTCATCGGCATCAAGATCGCCTGATTTGAAGTCCTCGAAGTTAGCTGCGATACCCGGGTCATCAATTTTGGACTGTACGTCGTGACTCTGGAGATGCGTACTTACCTCGTCAACCGGGACGATCTGTAAGGAAGTCGAGTCAAGGTCCGGCCGTGTGCCTGTAAGTTCTCCGATTTTCTGGGAGTAATCCTCAACGACTGCTTGTTCTTCTAGGACGGTAGCTGCACCTTCCAGTTGCGTAACTAGGTGATCGAGATCTTCTTGAATAAGGAACAACAGTGTTGCTTCCGCACTCCCAACATTCTTGAGATGTGCGATGTATTCGCCAACATCAGTGCTGGCTAGTTCCTTTTCAGCACCGAGGCTCCGAAGACGCTCTTCGACTTTCCCGACGTCTGTGCCGGTTTCTGTTACGAATTCCTCCATCCATTGTTCGAGATTGGTCGGATCCGCTGACTCAACTTGTGCAAGTTTGTCCTTGATTTCCTGAAGCTGTGTAATAGAAGAGTTGCCGTTACGCGCTTGAAGGATTGCTTCCCTCTGAATGGCTTCCTCAAGATGACTTTTTGTGCGCTGACGGAGACGGTCGGTCTCTCGAGAGGGCTCGACGATCTTGCCAGTTTCATCTGTAGACAGTACGAATCGTTCTTCGTAGAGGTCTGCAAATGAGAGCATGAGGTAGACATAGGCCTTTGCGACATTCTCGATATTGGTGGTCCCAAAGATAGTATCAACTACCTCATCAAAATCGAGCTCACCGCCGTTGTCGTGAAGCGCATCTTCCACGGTTTCAAGGATGTTCTTCATTGTGCCACTCGGCGACGGATACACCTCGTAGCCATTTTCTGTTTTTGCGATGAAGGGTTCATCAGTAAATTCCTTGATCACCTCTTCGAAGTCACTGGCGTTCGAGAGTTTCCGCATATCTACTTGCCCATAACTCGGGAATGTCCGACGGATTTCATAGTCGTCCGATGTCTCAACTCGCAGTGTCTCGTGCTCTTTCAAATACTGAATGCCGTAAGCTAAAGTGAGCAGATTGGTGCCGCTGTAATCGTCGTTAAATCCGAGACGATCTGGGACATAGGATTGATAGCGCTTGTCAAGGTTTGTCTTGACGAAGCGAAGGATCGAAAATAACCGCGAAGGACCTGTCCGGTCACGGATATCCTCCGGAAGATCTTCATTCAATATGTCTAGAAGAGAGTACTTGAGGAAGAGCGTATAATGAGCGTAATCAGTACGTCCAGGGAACGCTTTCTTGATGTTTTCAATCAGGGTTGAACTCGGTTCATCCTGGTTAAGCGAGTCGCGGAGGTTATCATTAAGCGCAGTCTCGATATCGTCGACGATTTCTTTTGCGCGCCCGTTTCGCTCCGCCGTGTAAAAGCGTGCTGGGAGCTCATCATCCTCTTCCGCCTCGCCAAATGCAATCACGAACTCAAGCGCGTTACTGCTTGTGTTGGTAGAGAGCTGTGACGGAATCCCCTTTTGCTGGGTGAAGTAAACCTTGGCAGTGTAATCATATGGAACATCGATCTCAAGGAAGTCACCTTGATCCTTGATTTTAGTTTTACCACTTGCTTGTTCAGAAAGATACGTTTCCCACCATCCGAGGAGACTTGCTGAGTGGAGACCACGTTCTTCTGTAACTTCTTGGATGATCTCCTCTAGTCCACGGGTTTCATCTGTGACAGCTGCACCGGTGAGGACATGCTGGTTGAGTAGCAGATGGTTGTCTTCGACTTCCAGATAGTCGGCCGCTGGGTAGGTGCCTACTTCACTGATAAAGTCTGTTTCCTCAATTGTGATATCCACACCGTTGTTATTAGCTATCGTCTGCACTTCGTCAGGAGAAAAAAAGGCAGGATGATCATCCCGGTCCAGAATAGCGGCTTCTGCGATACCGCTTAGGATTCTACGATAGACTCTAGATTGGCTGTCGAAATCATCGTTGATACGGTCCTGAATGCTTTTTTTACCGGGGATACGACTAAGATCGGCGCGTTCCAGGTTGCCAATAAGTTGTCGTACCTCGTCGCCGTGTTCATAGAGATAGAGATCATCAATAAGGCCCTCGCCATCCCATGTCTCAAAGAACCCCATCAGCACCGACTTGTAGGCGCGGAACGCTTTGACAACAGATTCGTCTCGGGATTCGTCCCGGGAACTGTCAGCGACGTCGAGTGCCAGTTCAAGGGCGCTCTCTGTGAACGGGTATGCGTATGCCTCATCCTCAGGAGATGCCGTCGTAATGGCATCATGCCATTCCGGAACTGCATCCTGATAGTCTTCCAGAAGCGGTGTGATGTAGAGGTGATAGAGTTCTTTGAAAAGACGTTTTGTCTCTTGCTTCGAGAGGTCGATTTCATAGCTGATACCCTGCCGAATCCTATTTATAAGATCGTCTTGGGCGTTGATAACGTCCTGAAGCTCACCAAGACCGACAGAATTGACAAATAGAATGAATGGAGGCTGTTCTCGTTCCTCAAACTCGGTAGTGGCCCGTCGAAGCATACGTTTGACAATGAGTTTGAGCTGTGTCTCTTCGTCTTGCCCTAAATGACGGAAGACTTGCTCGAATTCATCGATATAGAGACCCGGGTACACACCTTCTGCATCATAATACGCGTCTCCAAACCAGGATATCGTTTCAACCGCATCAGGTGCAGAGAGAGACTTGGCTGCTTCTGCAAGCTGTGTCAACGATTCTGGATCATCAAAGTAGGCGTTGAGCTGGCTACGGGTATTCGGAGGAAGCCTGTCATACGCATCAAGACTGAGCGCCGTTTTCTTCTCCTTGTAAATTTCGAGGAGATCCTCTTCGGTCAGGTTCGAGGAGTTGAGAAAGGACTGGTAAATCGCTTTGAGGAGTTTTGCTGCTGAATCGTGTTCCTGAAGGCTGAATTTAAAACAGTCGATCTCGGAGTCACCGAACGTGATTTGAGGTAGCTCTTTGCCATGAAGTACCTGTGGCATCTCACATAGATCTGCAATACTTTTCATCAACACCGTCTTTCCCGAGCCATATGACCCGTGAAGTACGACACCGGCGCTTTCTTCATTTGCTAATCGCGATTGAACTCCAGAAAGGATCTCATAACGTCGCTCGGTGAGAATGAAGTCGGACTGGTTTCGAACGAAGTCCTCGAAGTGAGGTAATGTCCGTTCCTCAATAAGGGATTCACAGACATTTTGCACCTTGCGGATAGTCTGCTGGTTTAGGATCTGGACGGCTGTATCGCGGACGGTTACTTGAGAGACTGATTTGGCTTGACTCATGGTTTAATCAGGTAGTTTTCGATGGCAGGTTGGATTGGCTGCGTCATTTCTACGATGTAAATCCGTTGTCCTGTTATGGTCGGCTCCTGTATTTTCGAGGGATAAGTTGCTACCACGATTTTATTTCCAGTACCCTCGTCGTTTTCAGAGCCGAGTACGGCTGTGTCCCAATTTGTTTCTGTCGAGTGTTCTTTAATCTTCTCGATAAATGAGAACACTGAGTTGTAGTCCTGTCGGACATCAGTGATCGTCACAACCGCTAAATCCTTGCCCGGACGTCCTAGGTAATCACGGACTTGTTTTGCTAAAGGCATTAGTCTATTTTCTGGACCATCTGTTTATTCTCGTAGCCGACGATTCGGACCTGGTCGTCATTAAGCTTGGTTACGACGTCGTCCACTTGGTTTTCGTCCCATCCGAACGTCGTGATCAAGGTATTTTCAAGCTGAGACAGCGGGATTTCATTGTTGTTCTCCCGTAGCAGCCCGAGAACGAGATCAGTTGGTTCTCCCCGTAGCTCGTTATAGCGACTTGGATCTAGCTGCCAGCGCCCTTCCTCATCTTGGTTTACGAGGTTGAAGTCGCGGAGAATCCAGGCGAACACTCCGGCTGAAACTTCATTAGATTCGTCGGGGCGTGTCATCAGTTCTTCAACCTCTCTGATAAGATCGCGGCCTAAATTATAGCTCTGCTTTTGGAGTTTCTCATCTAATGCAGTTAACAAGCGCGTGAAATAAGTGAAATTTTCACGGCTTTTTTCCACCAAGAGATTGAACGCTGCTTTTTCGAAATTATCGGCCTCAGCCAGTTTTTCTCCCGCTTGCGTTAACGTAGATTTGTCCCCCTCCATATCAATAATCTGTAGAGATCGGTTTTTGTCTGCGCGGACGAATTTCACCCAGCCATCAAGTTCGCCGTACAAATCGGTGGATCGACGCTGGTTTTCTTCCTTCATCTCCTCAAGGAGTTCCGCAGGAGATAAACTCTTGAATTCCACGAGCTTGATGGTCGTCTGTAACTTCTGGAGAAAGTTTTGCTTCCCCATTCTAGGCACTGTCTTAGGCATTTTTGTCACCTGGGAAGGTTAGCTTGGCTGCCGTCATCTCGCTTATCGATGTTCCACCATGATAACCGTGGGCTCTCCCGGTATTCTTCGTTTGATACCGTGATAGGAGCCCAACCGATGGTGGATCAAATTCCGCATTTGTCTCTGGCTGGTACAGGTCAATTCCCATTCGCTGGTCGGGATTCAATAGCGGTGTTTCGCCTTTAGTCCACCCGAAGAGGAACTTTGAAGCTGAAATCACTGCGGGCTTAGACTCAATCACTGTTTTAATGTCCTCGTCGGAGACGTCGTCAATATCATTCGGGCCTTCCTCTGATGCCGTTTTGTCAAGAACATCGTATGCCCGCTTGAGTAATATTGATTCGTCAACATTCCCAACCCCCAATGGGTACTTCCCGTTCTTGTTGGTGAACGGAGCCTTATCGAGACGGAGCTCGTACTGTGTCAGTAGACTGCTGCCAAGACGTTCTACAAGATCAGCTTGCCGGAACTGTTCGAGTGAGCGGGCGTCAGCGAAGAGTTCCTGCTCCTGTCGGGTGATTTTACCGTGGTCAGCACAGATCACGAACTCTGTCGGTTCGCCATCAACAGCATGATTGCTGAGTGCGTCTAGTAACCCCTCTGAAACTGCATCAATGAATCTGGCTAAGGCCGAGTAGTAGTTCTGAAATTCGAATGTTGAGATATTTTTGTGGAGGTATTCATCGAATTCTGAGATATAGACAACAAAGTCAGATTTTTGAGCTTGAGGTCGGTCTCGACGGTGTTCTTGACGGATATCGTCGTCAGTGTATGTGCGGTTGCGCTGAGCCAGTTCTGTATCTACCGTGTCCACAATCTCTTTTTGTAAATCATCCAACGTATCTCCTGGTGCAAAGTTTCCAGAGAGGGTTATATCGGCTACTTCTTGGGAGAATCGAGTCACTCCAGACTTATTCAACGAGTCTTTTTGAATGAGTTCATAGGAGAGATCAGTACTAGTGGTTACCCAGTCAAACGCATCTGTATCGTGTCCCCATTTCAGATTACACAGTTCATCACCATGCTTCGCTGTCCAATGATAAATACCGGATTCGGTTGCGGGTAACCCTGAAAGAATTGAGGTCATTGCAGAGGGTGTGTAAGAGGGGATATTCGAGAATACGGGTTCGACATCCGGAGAATGGTTCAACATCTCCCATTGTTGCATAAATTCGAAATCTGTGTAGCCAAGGCTATCGATAACAAGGAATATACGAAGCGTGTCAGAATCCGGAGTCAGAAGTTCAGATATATGTTCATAGTCCGACCCTTTTTTTATCTGGGGATACTCCTTGATTAGAGTATCACAGTATTCCTCGTACTTCTCGAGGATGGCGTCTCTATAAACAGTGGTCCGGCCAGAATTACCACCGTATTCTGTAATGATATAATCAGTCCAGTCTCGAAGGAAGTCGGTAAGGGTATCAAGCGATGCCGGTCGGTTGGAGAGTTGCTGTGCGTCAGCTTCATCGGATTGCTCAAGTTCAACACGGCGGCGAGCATCCGACAGCTGTTTGATGTGGTTAGCGGTTAGATAACCGGTGAGATCTTTATTCAACATGGTTCGATACAGGTCCGTAAAGATAGCTTGCCAATCCGCTTCTGAGAACGCGGTTGCTACTATCTCTTCGTCAGTCGCTATTTCAGCTTCTAGGAAGAGCAGTAGCACCTCATCAATCCGTGACAATGTCTCTTTAGCGCGATCAGGACTGTACTCCTTGATGTGTACAGCGTCTTCGTCGAACCGGCTACGGGCGCTGGCGATGGCATCCCGAATTTCTTCGGGAGTAGCGTTTGCCCAGATAATACCGAAGAAATCGCGGAGTTGACGGGCAGCGTTTTGGGGGTCACGGACGGAGAGGGATCCAGATTCGTCGCTGATTAGTTTTGGATAGGCGTCTTGGAGTTCTTCGGCCAAGGACCGGTTCCAATCCGAGGCGAGTTCGCTGATCCGGCTGTTAAAGAACCGGCCGTTGATAGCTTCCTCGATAACAAGGGTGCGGAGAACGTTTTGAGCAGGCTGACTGAGAGATGTCCAATGCTTATGGAACCGGGCACAGTTGTCGATCTGTGATTGGCCGTATGTCTCTTGAAACAGGACCTCATAGACGTTTTTACGTGCGTGATCTGGAAGATCCCAGAACTGGTCGATATTCTGTATTGAAAGAGATTGTAGATAGAAGGTGGAGAGTGGATCATCTTCTTGTAAGGTTCTATAGTCGACGTAGAAGTCCCAACGGGGCTGGTGGCATACCGCCAAGTTAGCTGGGTCGATCTCATCTCCGATCGTCGCCGAAAAATAACTTGTAAGGATGAACTCACTGAGATTGTTGAACTGCGTAGTGAGTGAGAGCCCAGTCAGCCGGTTGAAAACATTCTGGAGCGTGGGATGCTTATCTTTAAGCGAGAGTTTCTGAATAGGGACAAAACCGCTTCCCGGAGCCGTATCCAAAGCTGCTTCAAGATAGGTCGGGCAAAAAAAGACAACAGACGCATCACCCTCGTTCTCTAACAAGTACTCCAACCCATTCCGTAGAGTTTGGTGGAGCGCATCTTGCGTTGCCGGCATGGGAAGTACTCGGATTGTCGAATCGGTATTAATGATTGCACTGAGAGCACGTTTGCTGAGGGGAAGCGGATAATGTGTTGGGATATATTGGATTGTGCCAGGGTTCTCTGTGATTGTAGAGCGTGTGAGGGACAAATCGTTAAATGGCTCGAAAGAAAAATTCTCCTCTAAATACACTGTCAAACTGTCACGCATCGTATTTAATTTTTCCATTGTAGATACATCAATCTTCGCACTTTCTATTACTTTTGTGAAAAGTGTACTTTGGTGTAAAAGAGTTCAGCAATCGCTGATCGATGAGACAAACATCGATATACAGAGGAACCACTCCATGATGTTTAAATGTGTAAAAAGGGATTTTTTCTAATTTAATAAAACTAATTTCAAACTAATAGAGATGTCAATTTACTAATGATTCTGCGGTTACGTATGATGGTGTTGGAGAGGCTGTGTTTGAAACAGGGGCTAATTGACTTATGCCCTAACTTGATTAGAATCTGACTATGACTTCAAACTCAGCCGACTCTCTGGATGACATCGCATTTCGGGGCGACTCGGAGGTACTTGAGTATGTGTCAAAAACGGAACTGTTCACACCCACCGCTGCGTCCGTTCGCCAGATTCTTTATATACTTGCCACAACCACCGCGTCCGTTCGCTGTTTTACTTATAAAACCCCCTCCCCCCACTGCGTCCGTTCGCTCGGTCAAAGACAGGGGGAGGGGTAAACGGCGGTTAGAGGTCGTATATCGGGCGTAACACCCGAACAGGCTAAAAACATGGGGAACGGACACGCTACGGTCGGATACCTCCTTCCTAGCTTACGAGCTTACCTAATACGGTGTAGTGGGACGCTACCGGACTTAATCTTTGCTGTTTGAAGATTAACGTGCGGGTGAGGATAGGTGAACAGTGGTCGACAGCCTAGAGGAGTCTAGGAGATCGTGGATGGGGAGGGTAACAGCCACCGTGTCTTGCTGTGAGTAACAGCAGGAGAACGGCGAACTGGGTGGGCCAATCGAGTTTACCAGGAGAACAAGTCTGTCTGTGCTTCGACCACTTGAACGTCATCCAAATAGCGGAGTGAACGAATGGACGCGGTTGGGAGAGGTGTTATATAAACAAACAGGCGAACAGATGTGGTGGGGGTGGGTGTCGGTATGAGCGAACGGACGCAGTGGGGGGCGGGGGTTATTTAAAGAAATAGGCGAGCGGACGCGGTGGTTGTGGCAAGTATATAAATAAACGGGCGAACGGACACAGTGGTTGTCTGATTAAGTCGATAAAATGTCAACTCACTCTAAATTATTCTGACTGCTAGTGAGTGAACGGACGCAGTGGGGGGTCTGAACCCCGACATTGATAAAGATGCCTGCGAAGGTATTGTACAGCGACGAAAACGAGAAGCCGGATAGAAGTCGGTAGGAGATGGTCGCTTGGCAGGTTCCAGTGAGCGATGATTTCCCAAAGGGGCTGAAGTACAGCTTCCAGTAGATGGACGCCGACAGTAACACACTACTGCGATATAATAACTCGCCTTACCACTTGGATATCGGTCGACATCATCGACACACGACCGATGGCGAAGTCACGAAGTTGGAGTTCACAGGCCTCTCCGAACTGATCGACGACTTCCAAAACGAGGTAACCGAAATATATGACCAACGAACCGACTGATACCGAACCAACACACGAGGAGTTAATTCCCAGTCCGGATGAGGTTGCGTACCCGTCGACACTGCGCATTACGTCGCTTCCAGTAGAGCAGGCCCAAGCGGCTGCCCTCAAGCGCGCCGAGCAGTGGCAAGACGGCAAAGAGGTTCCACACGTTGTCAACTTCGAAGACCAGACGCGAGTTCGTCAGCTGCTCACCCACCGACGAATGGAGCTGCTCGAAGCGGTGATGGAGCACACACCCGAAAGTATGCGTGCACTAGCCGACCGGTTCGATCAGGATGTCCACGATGTCCACAACGACCTCTACCTGCTGGCTGAGCACGAGATTGTCTACTTCGAAGAGGATGGTCGCGCGAAGAAGCCGTACGTTCCCTACGACACGGTCCGAGTCGAGGTTGAGTTCGGCCTTCCACGCGGAGAGGGGTCAGAGTCACCTGCATCGACGTAGATGTTCCAGAGCGGAGCCTCAGAACTATCCCCGTACGGTTCATGTCCGTAGAACCAGTCAATGGGAGTAGGGAATCCTCCTGAACAGAGTTTTTGACGCTTAAAAAGCCCGATAACAGACGAAGTGTACTGTCTATTCGCGTAGCGAAATAGCTCGTGAAATCTGGTGTGTTCCCGTCGGAATACACGACCATCCAATCCGACGAAATCACCCGATACAGCAATTGAGGAGACCAGTAACTCACGAAATGAGGTGTGTTAGAAGAGGGCCCCTCAAACAGGAATTCCCTCCTTGTGTGGGGACTACTGCTGGCTGCTGTTTTTTGAAAAGGGTCAAAGACTCAAAAACCGCAAGGAAGCAAGTGATTAGAAACACCAAACAGACACTAACCAACCTCAAACGAAATCAGAGAATCAGTCGGGAGCATCGGTGTACTCCGCTTAGCAGTTTGTGACACGGCTCGCCGTGGGCGCTCGGGATCGCTCGATCGAGGTCGACCATCTTTCCGCAGAGATCACACTCGGCGCGGTGACCCACTTTCCGGGTCTCGATGTCGAGATCCTTCACTTCGAGGTACAGCTCGTCGAGCGCACGGCGTCAGCCGAACGAGAACCTTCTCTCGGTCTTCTGGGTCTCGTTTCTCCGGGCAGTACGCCAGTACCCAATCTTGGCCGTTCTCGCCGTCGCCTCCAGGCCCGAGTGAGATCAAGGGGCGAGGTCGTCAGGAATGTAGTGCTACTCGTTATCTCTGAACCGGGGTAGTGCCCCTTTGGTTGGGGGTCCTCCGGGTCGATATCGTCACTCATACTCGGATAATGTGGTCATAGACTTGCTCGGTCGTCTGAATACTCCGGTGGCGTAGCCGGTTTCGAACGTCGTACAGGGTGTTGCCATCCTCGGTGTTCATCATCCGGTAGGCCACACTGTGCCGGAGGGAGTGGGGTGTCACGTCGTCCGGTGTCCCTCGGGTACCGTCGACCAAGTATGGCTTGACACCCACCTCCACGGCAACCTTCGAGATCACGTCACGCACACCCTGGGCGGTGATCCGGTCGCTCGACCGCGAGGGGAACAGCGCCGGTGAATCCTTCCACCGACTGTTGAGGTACGACGAGAGTAAACGCGAAACGTCTGAGGCCAGCTCAAGCGTGGCTGGGGCCGGCTCGTTGTCGTTCGGGTAGTCCTTCTGGATTTGTGTGGGGACGTAGAGCGCGGAGTTGCCCTCCCTGAGCATATCCACGTCGACGGCCACCAGTTCGCCGACCCGAAGTCCCGTATCATACATGAGCCCGATGATCGCCTCGTTGCGCTGCTGCAGATAGTCGGCACCAGTCGAATAACACGCCGAACGGAGATCGTCGGCCTGATCGGGAGTGAGCCACACTTTTGCACGAACTTTGGAATCTATATTTTGAGCCATTTGATCAAACGCTCTTTATATACTAACCATTCTCTACAACCACTTAACTTTGGAGTCTACAAGAAGACTCCAAAGTTCAGTGATTGACCGCCTAGAGAAGGGGGGACAGGTATGGTAATCATGAGCCGATCAGCTGCACAGATTGATTTGCTTAGAACATAAGTGTGACACTTTCACTCAATCGGTTCCACAAAATCATTCATAAATTAGCTACTTAGTAGACCCTAAAGACGGAATCACAGAAGACTACCAGACCAAGCACGAGTTCCCGAGGATGGATTGATAATACCTGCAGCCGACATAACACGCATGGTTGAGAAAGTGGCCTGGGATGTAGCTATGAATGTACCGGCCGGTCTTCTTTCGACCGGTATCGCAGCAGGAGCAGGGGTGACTGCGACGGAGGTCCAATCATACTTGCGCCGCAACCGAGTGTCTGTCGATCTCGGAGAGGTTGCTACGGAGTTCCACAAAGCCCTCGAAGAGGCCATCGAGGCGGAAAACCAGCGCCGCGACACACAGGAACTTGGGGACTTCACCGACAACTGGCAGGCTATCGCTGAAGAACTGGCCACCACGTCCACTGCCCCCGACACGGACACCCGACGCGATGTTGAGGAGGTCGACATCTTGTTCACCGAAGAGGAGGAAGCAGTCACACGCATCGCCGAAGCGTACGCCACCGTCGAAAATATCCCGCTCGATAGGATGCCCCAGGCCCGCGAGGCAATCCGGGACGCACTCATCCGCGCGTACCGCCGCGCAGTCGAAGTTTTTCAGGACCGTATCGACGGTACAAACTTGGAGCAACAATTTGAAAGGAAGACCGACCTCGTTCTCGCTGAACGACTGGCCGACCTGCAGGGCCGACTCACCATGATGGAATCGGATGTTGAGCACATCCTCACGCAGGAGGCCCGTAACGAGGGATTCAGACAGTTCTCACAGGCGTTCTTCGCTCGGCAGTCGTCGTCGCCGGAGCGCTGCTGGCGCGTTGGGTTCTCGCTGGCAGATGCGAAGGCAAAGATTCCAGCAGAGCGTGAGGGACTTGAGGACAGTTCCGCGAGCGAGGAACTGTTGAGAATACTCCGCGAGGGAGAAAACCGGATGATTGTGGGACGGCCTGGATCGGGCAAGAGTACTCTCGCCAAGCAGGTCGCCATCCACTGGTATGAGGACGATATACTCGGTGAGGTTCTGTACCGCGAGACGGGGACCGGCAGTCGGTTCACTAGCACCGATTCCCTCAAGCAGGCCATAGATCGTGCTCAAGGACCGGTGCTGGTCGTGGTCGAAGACGCCGTCCGAGAACAGACCAACAACATTGCCGAGACAATCGAGGAATTCGAAGACGCCAACGGCGTTCGGTTCCTGCTCGACGCCCGACGAGGAGAACTCGACGCGTTCGAGGGAACTGGCTCGCTGGATGTAAGCACCAATCGACGGCGTGGGTCCGTACTAAATGACATAACTACGTACTCGCTGCCAGCGCTGTCGGTGGCCAGCGTCGAGCGAGTCTGCGAGGCGTTCACCAATGCGACTGGGCGAGAGGTACTCCGTGATCCAGAGGCGCTGCACGACGAACTACGAGCAGAGACGGAGCTCGGCATCGGCGAAATGCTGCTGCTAGCGTTTTTACTGCCAGCGACCGGCGACCAGCAGGACGTCGCCGGACTCGAGGCCCATGTCCGTGCGCGGTACAGGACACTCAATCCCGAGAGTGGCGAATCGATACGAAATCTCTCGAAGTTCGACGAGGATCTGGTTGCGGAGGTGGGGGCGATGGTGAACCTGCTGAACGCAGTTGGAATCGGCATCCATCAGGAATTCGTCCACACGCTGGCAGACAAATACGATCACGACATCGAGACACACGACACAATTGAGGACATACTCAAGGCACTCGACGGGTGGGTGTTGTTTTCTAATAAAGGTAGGGAGCGACCGTCATGGCAGACGCATCCACTCTGGTCAACACTGTACCTGCGGGAACTCGCACTGGAGCACGCAGAGTACCAGGCATCGAGTCAGCGGCGTGATCGGTCTGAGGAGCGCGTCGGTACGTGTCTCGAGAGTCTGTTCCGGCTCTTCGACGATACCGATCATCGGGAGGCACTCATGGAAGAGTTTCCCCGTTCGCCAGTACTGGCGGAGATCGGAGCCCGGCCACAGGAGCAAGCCGACGAATATCTTGAGGCGGTGTTTGAGTTGAGTGAGCGGTGGCCAGTGCTCGCTCCACTTTTCGGCACAACCGACACAGCCCGCTACGACTTACCCGACGCAGCGTCGGACAGCGAGTGCGCCCTCGCAATCACAACCCGAGGACACGCGCATCGCGCCCGCGGAGCGTATGCCAAGGCACGAACTGAGTACGAGCATCTATTGGAGAATGGTCAAAAGAATGATAAACGTGCCGGAATCGCTGCCAGCCTCAACAATCTCGGCTCGGTGGCCGCCCGGCAGGGCGCGTACGACGATGCTTACGAGTACTTCGAAGACAGCTTCGACATTTTTGAAGAACTAGGTGACCGTCTCGGCATTGCCCATAGCCTCCAAAGTATCGGACTATTGATTCTCCAACAGGGCGCGTACGACCACGCCCGCGAGCACTTCAAACACAGCCTCGACATCTACCGCGAATTGGGCGCTCGTACAGAAATCGCCAATAGTCTCAACAGCCTTGGAGAGGCGGCTCGAGGACAGGGTACGTACGACGAGGCGCATGAATACTTTGAGGACAGCCTCAACATCTACCAGGAATTGAGCGATCGTGCTGGTATCGCCAATAATCTCATCTGCCTCGGATCGGTGGCCGGCGAGCAGGGCGCGTACGACGACGCCCGCGAATACTTCGAGGACAGCCTCAATATCAAACGGGAACTGGGACATCGTCTCGGTATCGCTAAAAACCTCGGAAATCTCGGCACGGTAGCCGTCCGGCAGGAAGCGTATGACGACGCCCGAGAGTACTTCGAAGCCAGCCTCGACATCTTTGAGGAATTAGGTGCGGTCAGAGAGGAAATGCGTACACGACACGATCTCATCAAACTCGATATCAATACCGGACTGCTCGAAAGGGCGTGTGACCGATGCGAAACCGCGAGAGCGCGATTCGACGAACTTGACCGCCCCCTCTTCCATGTGCGCGAACGACTTGAAGAGGTTTGTGCTGACATTCCGGAGGAGTAACAATTCTATACTCGACAATACCCACACGCGTCCGGTAAGCCCAATTCGCAGATGTTTGCCAGTCATCAGACGTTGGTGTTGGGCCAGTTTAAATCGTCGAGGGTCACCTATTCAGCGAAAGCAACCACCGGTACATCTGCGGTCGCAGTCTTGCACACCGGTAACCGAGTTTTCTGTCAACGTTACTTTTAGGCCAACGGACAACGTTGTTAGGCGTATTCGAAAAACCCCGGTTCTCGAATAGGTTTTACTCCGAAGGTGTCACCTAATTTGATGAATTAATATCTCCAACGTCGGACGTTAACTCAGTAGTCTTGTTTTAGAGATCGTCCGCAGTCTGATTCTCCCTGAGGACTTCATCCAAATCAGGTGTCTCAAATGCCTCTTCAGACCCTTCGTTTTCAGCTTCCTTCAACGAGGATTCGTTCAATCCTACAGACACGTCGAACCAATTGCGTAGTTTGTCAATCATCTCGAATACAGTTTACTAACTCAGTAGTCTTGTCTTAGAGCTCGTCTGCTGTCTGATTCTCTCTGAGAAATTCTTCCATATCAGGTGTGTCAAATGTCTCCTCAGGGGTTTCGCTATTAGCTTTCTTCGATAAGGATTCATTTGACCCTACAAGCGTGTCGAACAAATTGTAGAGTTTTCTAATCACGATACGAAGTGTAGGGCTGCACTATCTTATATATGGCCGTTTTTTACAGCCTATTTGATTTCTACCACGCTAACTGTGACAACCGAAGTTTGGTGGTGTTGCTATTCGGCCGCTAGGGAATCGATGTAGTCTTCGAGTGCTTCATAGACTGGGTCAAAATCTTGGAGATCTGTAACCAAATCGGGAAGCGTATTCTGCCAGCCGTCACGAATCTCGACCTGTTTTTTTCTGGGAAGCCCATCTCGAAGGTCAATGTCGAGACCATCGTGTTCGCACTTCCGTGTGAATGCTGGAAGAATAACCGAGTCGTCGATATCGGCTTCGGTAATCATTCGATAGAGATCGTAGTAGTCACGAGCTTGTGACCGCTGATAGAGTGCTCGTAATTTCTCTGCGAAGATCTCTTCCAGGCTGTAGGCGGTCAACTCGAATTCGGGGACATCCTCGTAGCTGTGGCGATGTTTTACCGAATCGAACGCAACGTATTCGTCAATCATAACGTCCAAGCTCGTCGTATTCCTGTGGCCGAGCACAGCGTTGTACTGGATATCGATATCGACGTAGTGGGTTGGGTACTCTGCGTTCCGCAGTTCGCGGTGTTTGGTCACCTCAAAGTCGATGCCGGAGGCTCTGGTGGTGTTTTCTAGTGCGTCTTGCAACTCCTCTTCGCTCCCGCGGTATGCCCCCTCGACGCCAAAATCAAGATCTTCCGAATAGCGCCACGTCTCTGGGAAGTATAATTTGCTGAGAGCGGTTCCGCCCTTGAATAGCAGGTTGTCGCCGTAGGAACTCGTGTAGATCGCCCACAATATCCAGGAATTGACGTAGTTCTTTTCGGCGTAGCCGAGCCGAACATCCAGTTCTCTGGCGAGTTGTCGTAGTTGTGTGTCGGAAATCATGAGCGGTCTTCTGGGAGGAATGATTCAGGCTCAACGTTTAGCCGAAGCTGGTACTTGCTGCTGCGGGTGCCTTTTGCTTCTCTCGTCGGATCAAGCAGTGGGTATCCGGTCGT
>LFCJ01000368.1_pt1 | contig 27262 bp, 33 predicted proteins | sample 643141 | NCBI WGS metagenome assembly LFCJ01 (sample SAMN03766243, study PRJNA286221) | soda lake metagenome | biome: soda lake; feature: Kulunda steppe; material: water; isolation source: sample B1-Br-g2 brine of Lake Bitter-1 | place: Russia: Kulunda steppe | collected 2010-07
CTTCTGGTTTAAAAATATCTCCATATGGATATATACATTCAACGCCATTCAAATTTTGTGATAATTTAAGTACTTGTACAGGATTTTCATATCTGAATGGATGAGCTAAACTAACAAAATGACATGAATCTTTTAATACTTTTAAACCATTTTCAAAGGAAGGTATATCTCGTTGAACGTATGCTGGACAATTATTACCAATTAATTTTTCAAATGCTTGATTATAATTATATGGTAGTTCTGTTGATTCATCAATTGCGCGTGCAATATGTGGACGACCTGTATTATTAGATATATTCATATCAATATATACTCCCGTTTCTTCTTCAATTAGTGCTAGAATTTCTTCTGTTCTTTTAATGCGATTATTTTGAATTCTTTTTAATGTATTTTTTAATTCTTTTGTTGGTTCGACACCATATCCGAGTAAATCTATTCGTTCATTATTGCCATAATTTGTTTGTACACGAAGTTCTATACCACTAATAACATCTATGCCATCAATAACTTCTAATGGTTTAGATAGTTGATTATGTACTCTATCATGGTCTGTAATAGATACGGCTCCTAAATCATTTTCTTTAGCTATTTGTGGTAATTGTTCAAACGTAACTTCACCATCTGAATTTGGCGTGTGGATGTGTAAGTCAGCATAAATCATGCTCATACATTCTGTTTTGTATTCAAAATATATAAACCGTCCGATTAATAACGTAATATTTATAACATGGTGTGAATTTTTATATATTATGTCTGAGAAAGATATGTCAGATTTATTTACAAAAATAACCGGCGTGAAATCGGTTACGGAAAATCAAGATGAGTTAAGTCAAGGGACACGTTTACGAAGCAAAGATGCAGAGGCAAGACCATCTACAAAAACGAATTGTCCAGAATGTGGGCACAATAAAGCATATTATGAAATGAAACAAATTCGTGCTGCAGATGAATCTGAAACTAGATTTTTTGAATGTATAAAATGTGAATACAAATGGAGAGAAAATGACCACTAAATTTGTTTATTTTTATATATTCCAATAATTTCTATGGTATAATCGTTATTTGTTGGAGAGACAGCTACTTGTAATTCTTTCATTAATTTATATCTTAGCCATTTCGTAGATTTAAATTGATAATTTAAGTACGCTCTATATCTACGTCTTTCAATATATTTTTCAACAGAATTAATATTATCTATTAAGGTGACGCTTGCGATAAAAGGTGATGATTTTAAATCTCTAACTAAATCTGCAAAGTAATATTCGGAATCATGCTTCCACAAATTAGTTATTTGTTTTTGCATGTTTTGTATTATATATTTCTTTACTAAAAAATATTTGTATACTCAAATCAACAATTTTATAATTCTGTAAAATAATTATTTATTAATGGAATCTAATCACATAACGTATTGGTGGGATATTATGTCTGTTGAGACGAATTCTGATAAAATGATAAATTTTTTAAATAAAAGAATTGATGTATATACAGAATTCAGATTAAATGATTTTGTTAATACGAAATATAAAGTATATTGTGGAGATATTGAATTAAATGAAAGTTCATTTGTTTGGGAATATATTCCATCACAATCTTTGTTATTAGTAAGAAATAAAATATTTAATAATAAAAATAATTTTACATATGAAATTAAGAATGAATTTATATCAAATTTTCCGGTAGATATTGAAATTAATCGAATTGTTCCGAATGTAAATGATGTGTGGAAATTCATTTCACATATAACAAACAATCCAAAAAATATTCAAATTGTCACTTTAAACGGGCAAATTGTAACACTTAAAGAATATGGGATAGATTCTACGTCAGTTGAATATGAATATATTATAGATTATGCTCATTCAGACCATGAAGATAAACGAAAATGTATTGAATTTGATGGTTCATCAAATCAATTAAAATTACCGTTATATGGTAATGTAAAAGAAAATTATATATATTTGTATAGTAATATGATTTAACTACTAACAATTATTTTATTGAAAATATAAATGCTCAATTATATAGGGTATTTTATTAAAATAACTTATATGCTTTATCATGCTACAGATAAAAAATCAGCAATTAAAATTTGGAAAAATGGATTAAAATCAAACGATATTGTAAATAACAATAGGGAACATAGAAAAAAATTACGCAAACATACGGACAAGGTAGCTGTTAAAAATTATTCTAATTATGTTCCAAGAGAAAATGCCATTTTTGCTTGGACAAATTTTGAGGATGCTGTAGATTATTCTGTACGTTTTTATCAACCAGCTATTGTTGAGTTTGATATAAATGGGCCTGCTTGGTGTGTTGAGAATCATATTTCTGAAGATTTATATGAATCATATAATTCAGATTATAGTGATTTAGATATTTATCATTATGTATCTAATTATAGACCATGGAATAATATAAATAAACGAAATGTTGAAGTTTGGTTTCAAGAATCTAGTGTAGGAAGTATTTATAGAATTGTTGATGATTATGGTGAGGTGCTATCTTTAGATTGAATAATTGAGTTTACAATCCATAATGTGTTTCTTTCATTTATACTTTCTAGTTTTAAACAAATCTTATCACCAATATCAAGATTTAATAAGTTTTGTTCTATATTTTTATTATATTCTGAATATTCTAGGGGAATACAAAAATCAAGACCTTTCTTGGAATGAGAATTATCTATGATTCTAAACCAGCCACATTTGTTATACTCTAATATTCCGTTATCTTTTATCAGGCAATCTTTTTGAATATCTACCAATCGAAAATTAATATTTTTTGTCAAAGTCATAATACTTAAATTAAATGCAACAATTTTATTAGTGTAAGACCTGTTCAAATGTATTTACAATAAATTCTCTCATATCTTTTCCTTTAGTAGTCCAATGAACTTCGTAAGATACGTCTTCATCTACTAAATCAGGTTTTGCTCCGGCAGCGGCGGGATGACCGCCCCCACCCAGTTCTCTAGCCATTTCAAGAGCATGAGAGGTACCTTCAGGGGACCGAAATGAAAGTTGACCATTAGGGTACATAATACAAGCTAAATCAGCCTCATAGTTTGTATATAGCTTTTCACCTACGTCAGATGAATCACACGAACCATATGCGATACCAATTTTATATCCATTCACATTATGAAATGTAGAACGATTGATTGCTAGTTCTGTTTTATACTCTCTATCTTTTTGAGCTTGTTGGATATACTTTTTACCTTCTTTAGAATTAACAACTTCATCGCCATACTTTCGTGCTAGTTCTACGTAAACATCTCTATCAACAAATTTAGCAAGGTCTGAAAGAGCGTCACTTCGTTCTCTATCTTCTTTAATCCACAAATCATGGTCTTCTGTTAGCTTTGCGAGTTCTGTAATTTCAGAACGAGGATTTTCAATAAGAACATCATGTACGATACGTGTTGCACATTTATCTGTATCACGGTATAATTCTGCAAACCATTCAACATGGTTAATATCATTATCTGTCCAATCGTGGTGGTCAATTACAATTACTTCTTTATGTTGTTGGAAATTTCGGATAAATTTCTCACCACCCCCGTCATTTGGTGATAAATCCATAATATAAATAGGCGTGTCGCGGGGCGTATGTTCTGCAACATATTCAGCCACATAGCTAACTTGTAGTGGACCACTTGTTGAAGCCGTAACAACAAGAACATCTTTATTTGGATATGCTTCACGTAACATTACTTCACAACCATATCCGTCTGCATCTGTGTGTGTAATACCTACAATATCTGGGTTTCGACCTTCAAAACGTTTATCAATAGATTCTTTTTTCTGTTTTTGAGCATATGACCATGATGAAAAATAATCTGGGTCAGGGAATAGCGTTTTAACAGAAGTGGGTTCATTTTCCAAATCTGGAAGAGTAGCTCGACTCATTGTTATATAATACTATTGTTCCTGTATTAATAAATATAGCGATTTCATATAATATGAAATAAGAAATCTTATATATGTATATGTTAATTTGTATTGTATGAACAGAAATGCTCCGCTTGCTGAATTTGAAACGACAGAAAATGTGTGCTTTCGCGTAATTGTTGAAAATTGGAGTAATGATAAAAATCCAACACATCCCGCCGTTCTTGAACGATATGATGGGTCGAAATGGAATGAAGTAGACCGTTGGGATGTTCAAGAAAACACAGATACGAACACAGCTACGGTGAAAGATAATGAAGTTATTATTATGGAAGCCAAATCAAAGATTAATACAAAACTAATGTTTGAAAAAGATGGTAAGGTAACAAATGTAAATCGAAGATTTTAGATAACCATATTTTACGTTATATTACGAGTTAGTATAAATATTTGAATTATTTAAAATATGTATGTTTTATTTAATTGATATTTAAATAATCTTTAAATTTTTCTCTTGGAAGTTTTGTTGAAAGGTCAAGTAAAAAGTATGTTATCATTAATGATGTTAAAAATATTATCGCTGTGGGAACGTATAAATGTTCAAAACCAGACATTTGAAAAAGAGCAATTAAATGAGAACCCATTATAACAGTAAGAATACTCATTAATATTGTATTACCACAATAATCTATTGTTTCCATCACAGTCGGTATTGAACTATAATTTGTATATTTAAATTCTTTTTTTGATATTAATGCCCACTGATTAGTTTTATCATATCCTATAATTTCAATATCTTCAGTAATATCACTTTCATGTAATATAACAACTTCACCGCCTTCATTAAGATTTTTCAAATCACCATATCCTTCATTTTCTATTAACTTTGCTAATGGGTCTTTTTTTATATCTGTTTGAAACGGTACCTCTAGCTCCCATGAAATTTCATGAGTATCGAGAACATTTACAACCAATTCAAATTTTTCTTTTTGTTTTGGTTTAATGTCATTTATTTCATGAACCCATGGAATATTATTTATTTTTGATTTTGTATAATCATTCCATATACAAATCTCATTAAATACAGTTTTAGATATTTCTTCTGTATTTATAGATTCATCTAATTTAATATCATACATTAATTCATTTGGATTAAATCCTAATTTAGTTAAATCATTAGATAGATATGCTTTAAATTCAGAATTTATAATGTCTTTTTTATTATAAATATAATCTGAAGACATAATATTATTAAAAAAGTAATTAATGTCCATTTGTTTTTTCAAATCAATTTTTTCATCTGTATACTCACCAATAATGATAATAATATCTTCTCCACCGATTTGTGATTTAACAGCTATTTCAGAATCTTCTGTTAATACTACAGATTTTATTTTTAAATATTGAGGCTTTGTTGTATCTATTGTTCTTCGCGTAATATAGTAATCAGATATTTGTTCAATATCTTTTTGCTGAGATTTTTGTACCTCCATCTATATTACATAAATAAGTTTTTACAATATATAATTCTTTTTCAGATTATACTCTATTATATGTTAATGGATACGGTAAAACATTCTTGATAGATTGTGAATCTGTAATAATCATTGCAAGTCTATCAATACCAATTCCTAATCCGCCTGTTGGAGGCATACCATTTGAAATAGCATCGATAAATTCTGTATTTAATTCTCCTTCTTGTTCTGACATTCTTTCGTATTGTTCCACAGGATTTGTCAATTCTGAATATGCATTTGCTATTTCCATTCCAGAAACAAATGCTTCAAACCGTTCTACGCGTGTATCATCAGATTCATGTGTTTGACACAGTGGAGTTGAAATTGTTGGATAATCTGTAACAAAAACAGGTCCAACGAGTTCAGGTTCAATTGCTGTTTCGAATAACTCCATAAGAACCTCATCATATGTTAGATTGGATTCCATTTCTACGTCGTAATGTTCTTCAATATGATATCGAATATCTGATTCATTCGTAGAATTAATTTCGGTATTAATGTATTCCGAAACTAATTCATCGAAATTCCTACGTTCCCAAGGAGCAGACATATCTACTTCTGTTTCATCATAGATAATTGTCGTTGAACCAGTAATATTTTCTGTTACAGTTGCTACGAGGTTTTCTGTTAGTTCCATCATATCATTGTAATCCGCATATGATTGGTATAATTCAAGCATTGTGAATTCAGGATTATGTGTTGTATCAATACTTTCATTTCTGTAACAACGAGCAATTTCATAGATTTGTGAATATCCCGCTGTAATAAGCCTCTTTAAATATAGTTCTGGAGCTACGCGAAGTGACATATTTTGATTTATATCTTCACAATACGTTTCAAAATCTGTTGAATCTGCCCCTCCAGAATACTTATCAATTGTGGGTGTTTCAACTTCTAAGAATTCTTCTTGATTAAGATAATCTCTAATTTCTTGTTGCATTTCAAACCTCAGTCGTACTGAATTAAACAAATCATCATCTGAAACCAAAGCAGATGTTCTTTGTTCAATTCTCTGTTGTTCTCCAAGAGAATTCCATTCTGTACTGTATTCTGTTAAAGACTTGCTAGAAATACTGTATGAATGTGCAACAATTGATAATTCACCTGTATTTGAGCGACCAGCTACACCTTCGAATACTACATGGTCGCCTAAATTTACATTATCTTCTAAGATATCATATTCTTCGATAGTATCACGACGACACATTACTTGTACAGATTCTGTTCTATCATCAATATCGAAAAATGAAAAATCTCCGAAAGCGTTCTTTCTCGTGATTCGTCCTGCTAAGACCCATTCTTGAGAATCTGTAATTTCGTCTGTATCTTGATACATTTCACAGAATTCAATAATTTGTGAAGGTTGAGAAATGTCTATTGAATATGCATTGTGGTTTTGTTCTTCAAGCTGTTCTAGATGTTCGAGTCGGCCTTCTGCGAATTGTGTATTTGTCATGTATTTATTTGTATTTATATTTTAAACTCTTTTTATTGAGTATTATTAATGTACTAAACAACTATCTATATATGTAAAATTAATTATTTACGTTTAAGAATAAGACAAAGACTAGAAAATGATGCTGACAATGAACGACTCATCTTTAAATGAGGTGTATAGTTTTCCATCGTAATTACACATACTCAGTCTTACGTATAAAACCTTACGATTTCAATTATGGAAATAACAATCTTTTAGTAATTTAAAAAATAGTATTATATATGGAGTTTAATACGCATTCAAATGGTTTAGATATCGATGTACACATTGGTACAGATGAAACGAGAATTAAGACTTTAGTAGCCATTACAAATACAACAGATACTACTATTACACTAGAAAGTCCAATGGGTTCATGGTGTAGAGCTAGTTTAATTAATATGGATTACATGGTTAATGTTTTAGAGCCACTATTCAGTGCTGCTGCATTTTCATATTGGACTGTTGAATCCAATAAAAACAATCACTTCGTATTTTGAAACAATTACACCAAAAGAAGCAACAGAATCTGTTAAAGGTTTACCTATTGAGACAACCACAGATATAACAAAAGAAAGTTCTTCGAATGCGTATATTCCTAATGTTTTATTAGAAGAGAATATGAATACATCATTTTCTTTCACTGTAGATATAACATTTGATAGAATTTGTTTAGATGATTCTATAATTATTGAATTTAAACCAAACGAATTATCAGATATTGAAGATATAGAGAAAAAATACGATATCCAAAAAGATTCATTCCACGGAATGAGCAAAATTAATTCGTAAATCTTCAGATATTTTTTGATTTATTTCTGTTAATTTATTTTCAAGTTCTTCTACAACAGAATAATATTCAGAAACTACGTCTAATTCCATTAATTCATTTTCTATTCGCTCATATTCTTCATGTAATTCTTCGTGTTCCTCATGTGGTTCTTGTTTTTCATGAGCAGCAATAAGTTCATTCTCAATACGTCTAAATTCAGATAATAATTCTTGTGCTTCAGCATTATTTTCATATGCTTTTAAAGCTTTTAAAAATTCTTTATATTCAGAAAGTTGTTTAATTTCTGTTCCAATATTTTCTGCTAATTCATCAATTTTTTCTGTCATCGTATATTATACGCAGTATTCAATATATATAAAAGTTCATGTAATTAAAACACATAATCTTTTTTATGTTAGAAAATTAATAATATAATAATGGATAAAAATGAACTTTCAGATTTACAACAAGAAACAATATCTGTAATTGAAGAAAATAAATATGTATATCAAAATGAATTGTCGGATATAATTAATTGTTCATCAGGATACGTAAGTCAATTAGTTAGAAAACTTTCTGAAAACGATTTTATTAAAAGAGAAAAAGATGATTCTGGGAAATATGTGTTAAAACCTGTTAAAAAAGACCCTAAAGATTTAGACTTCTCATTATTATTGGCAGGTAATGAAATATCTCCATTCATTGGTGATGATGACGTTGATATTAAAGGTGATAGATTTACAAATTGGATTATGAATTTAATGAGAGAATATGAATAATTATTGTATTTATTAATTACACAGAATTAATTATCTGAATACAATCGTTAGCTACTTCTTCAGGAGAACGTTCTGCATCTACCACTTCATATCGTTCAGGATTATTTTCTGCTAAAGTAAGGTAAATATTTCTGGCGGCTTCTAGTCTATCTCTTTTTTCAAAAACTTCTTTTTCATTATCTGCGATTCGTTCTAAACTAGTATCTACGCTAATATCTAGAATAATAGTTTTATCAGGAATTGTGCTCCACCCATTTTCTTGAATATCTTGAATCCACTCTAATGTATCTCCATTGATATATGTGTCTAAAGCATATGATTGATATGCATATCTAGAATCTACAAAACGGTCAGATATTACTAATTTATTTTTATTTAAAGCGGGATTAACATAATCTTTGATATGTTGAGAATGTTCTGCCAAGAATAAAAAGAATAGAGACATATCAGACATATCTTCATCTTTCAATGCTTTTCTTAAAACTTGTCCAAGCCATTGTTCTTCTTGAGGTTCAGATGTAAATAACGCATTAGGATATTCTTCTTGTAAATCCGATAATAATGTAGATTTTCCTGAACCATCAATTCCTTCTATTGTTATAAGATTTCCATTTCTCATATTGATATGTTTTAATAGTATTATATTAAATGTTTTGAATTTATTTATGCGAAAAATATATATGTTTTAGAAATAAATATTATAGTATGGTTAAGTTATTATACTTCTCAGCAGATTGGTGTGGTCCATGTAAAACGCAAGGCCCAATCGTAGAAGAATTAAAAGAAGAAACATCTGTAACTGTAGAAAAAATAGATATTGACGAACAGCAAGATGTTGCATCAGAACATCAAGTTCGTTCAATTCCTACATTAATTGTAGTTTCAGAAGATGAAAATGGAGAAAAAGTTTTCCACGACAGATTTACGGGAGTAACGCAGAAAGAAACGCTTAAAGATAGTATCGAAAAAGTTGACTAAGAATTATTTTTAATTTTATTTTTTGCTTCAGACATAGTTATTGTATTATCTGAAACAGATGGATTTTTAGACAATACTTTTGATAAACCATTTGGAATTTCATATAAAGCATCATTTTCTACGCGTGCATACAATTGCTTGTCCCATCCTTCGATATGAAATTCATTTGAAAATTTATCTAATGGAAAGATTAGCAAATTATTTTTTTGTCTAATTCCACCAAATACATATTTAACATCTTTTTCTTTAAGTTCATTAATAATTGATTCACTGATTGCAAAACCACGACCTTTTACTTTTCTAATTATATTGCGTTTGTCTTTTTTAATAACATATACAAGACAATTAAAATAAGATGAATACGCAATATGACCAACTTTCTTTTGACGTACAGACCCTTCTTCTCCTGCTACAGCATTTTGCGTTGTATTTTTAATTGGTTGTACGCGAGATATATCAGGTGGTCTAGTTGTTCCATATTCATCAAAAATAGGAACAAGTTCTTCTTTTACAGATGGTTGTTCATCTATCATATTATTTACTACGAATATGATTACATTAATACTTTCGATTCTATGTCCGTATAAATATAATTTTTACTCTTTTTTATTCTTGATAGATGCCCCCGGCTCTAGTGCCGTTGCCAACGTATGAATAATCAATGCGAGTTCATCATCTGAAACTTCATGACCGTTTGCTTTAGATTCTCTCATATATTCATCTACGCCAATTTCAACGCGTGTATATAGTTTATCTGGCAATTCATTCGCTTTTTTCTTTGCTTTTTGTAGCGGTTCTTCTTCAGAATCATTAATTCGGCGGTATGCCGCACCAAGAGCTAATCGCCAATCGTAATCATCTTCTTCTGCTTCAAATGCATCTACATTCTCTGGTAGAGCCTCACGCTTTCGGACTTCTGCCATATCCATTTCATCTGGCTCACCTTCTCTACGGTATAATGTCATACAAGAACGTGGACCGTAGATTTTTGAATATTTATTTGCCGGGTTTTTCCAACGACCATTAACAAATACTTTATTAAATGCCCATGCTTTTTTGCCTTCAGAAGCATCTACATCTAAAATCGCCCATCCTGTGAAGTATCCATATACTACCCCGAATGTTCGTTTCCAATCTTCATTATCATCGAATTCAAGAATCCATTGTGGGAATTTAAGATAGACTAATTCTTCATTTTCTTTGACCTCGTATCCACTATATTCTCCTTTCGCAAGCGTGTTCCAAATACTATGGTCAATATCTTTATCGGCGTTCAGCCAATCAAGACGAGTCTCATAGTATTCTGACTCATCGGGCATATTATTTCCACCTTCATAGTTTTCTACTTTGAGTCCCATACCGGCTGCTGATTCCTCTTCATACTCTTCAACATAGGACTCCAAACGCTTTCGTTCTACGGACATACTGTAATACACAATACGTGTATATTTAAAACTTATGATGTCGTTTAATCCATATTATAGAAATTATCAAAAGTTAGGTAATACAATAAAAAATATAATCAAAATGATTTCGATGAATTTAATAGTATACAAATATATTTTTAGTACATGAGTCAAGCCATGAACTCACTAGAACAAAAACGAAAAAATCCCCCGGCTGAATGGGTTATTCTTCGTAAAAAAGAAGGAGATAGTTTTTCAAATGGTGAATTTGCGAAAGCATTTTGTAATTTTATCGACCGGTTTTATTGGCGTGAACGAACAGACTCTGAAAATGAATTGCATGTTGTGATGTACAGTAAAAAAGGAAAAAATAAAAGATATAGATATTTCGGAGTCCCAAAATCAGTATATGATGAAATGTGGGAAAGAGCATATTTTACAGAAGACTATGGTCGTCCATTTGGAACATGGTTTTCACAAAAGATTAAAGGCAATTATGAGTATGAAAATTATACGCCGTAAATTATACTAAGCATAACAATTGAATTACTATTTTAATCGAACAAAAATATTTTAACTTACTTTTCGCGTATGTGTAATTTCTATTTTTTATTTGTATATTAACCAAACCACATCGTTAATTTTATTAGTAATACCCCCCTCTGTATAATCGAGACGAAATCATGAGCGAAAACAATGACGGTATGACGGTTGAAACGGTTGAATCATTCGAAGATAACCGACTTGAATCTGAAAATGAGACCCTATACCAGCAGACAAATGAAGAATACGACGAAATTTTTGCTAGTGCACAAATGAGTGTTATTGATGATTATGATATTCGTACTAAAACTCGTCTTTGTGGTCCTTCGGGGTGTGGTAAAACTACGCTAGCTCGGAGCCTTGCATTTGATGTTAAAATCGCAGATGTACTTATCAATGAGTACGACCTTGAAGTTTGGAAAATGGATATGGACAAATTAGCTTTGTTCCATGCTATTGTTACGGATTCAGAACAAAATGGAACAGAAGTGTGTCCAAATTGTAGCTACAAGAGTTTCTATTCACGTAGCAGTAAAGAACCAGAATATCGATGTAACCAATGTGACCACGAATTTGATGAGCCAGAAGTACAATCTGATATTTCATCAGAGGAACATCTTGAAGAACTTGAATCAATTACGGATATCAAAGGAAAACTTCATGAAAAAGGTTTGATTAATGATAGAGGAGAAAAAACAGAATTGTATCCGCATTCTCGTGCAAATGCATACCGAGACATTTACAAAGTCTATGAAAATGATAACCTGCCTAGTACGCCATACTTTGAAGTCACTATGTCACACGCAAAGTATGCTAAAGACCTAATTGGATATCCACACATTAGTGATGAAGGTACAACATTCATTAAAGGTAAAGTTACAAAAGCTGTTGAATCTAGTACTAAAGAGCCAACAATTCTTGCTTTGGACGAAATTAACCGTGCGCCAACGAGTGCCAAAGATGAATTGTATGACGCTCTTGATGGGCGTGTAAAGATTTCAATGGATGAAGCCGGTGGCCTTGAAATTACGGGAGACGCATCTAACATTATTATTGTTAGTACAATGAATAAAGGTTCGGGCCACCATGTTGAACCCTTGGACTTTGCTGAAAAACGACGACTAGGAGATACGTATTATGTTGATTTCCTAGGTGTCGAATATCCTGAAAAAGAAGCAGAACTTATTGTTGATAACTCACCGGTTTCAGAAAGCCTTGCTTCTGAAATTGTCCGAACAGCAAATGAAATTCGTTCTACAGCGAAAAGTAAGGAGTCAAACTTGTCATACGGGGTTCCAACAGGGAACCTAATCGTTTGGGCCAAGAAAGCATTTACGAACCATCTAGCAGGTAAAGAAGAACCTGTTGTGAAAGCTGGCGTAAGTTCAGTTGCTCGTGCCATGTATGACCACAATGAAGATGAAGTACAAACCGTTGAAACCACCATTACTAAAAACATGCAGGGTGTTGATTTCTTCCAAGATGAAACGGAAGATAATACAGAATCTGCTGGTAATACTACTAGTTTCATCAGTGAAACCCGTTATGTATGTGAAGATGAAGATAACGTCGGATGTACATGGAGCGCACCAGAATCCCAAGCAGAGATGGTCGCAACAGAATACCTAATCTGCCCAGAATGTGAAAGCGGGGTAAATGAAATTAAACCGAGCCAATAAAATAAATTAAACCGTTATTGTTTTCTGAGAATAAAATTATATGTTTGTAAATTGAAATTAACATTTTTAATAGTATAATAAGTACTTTTATTTTGAGTATTTAATCGGTATAAAAATTCTTATATACACTGTAATCAAATCACATCAAAGCGTTTAATACACTGTACATAATACACTAACGTAGAGAAACCATGAAAGGAGATTCAGCCCTTCGGAGCATACTACGTGACCTGACTATTGCCCTTTCAGAAGATAATAAATTCAGAGATGTGCAATTCACAGATGATAATGAAAAATTTGGTTATGCACCAAATGAAGAAACTGTATTTATCAATCCAAAACATGCAGAAATGCTTGGAATTGAAGATAAAATTTCAGATAAACAAGAATTTTTATTGATTGTAGATACGCAAAGTCATGAACATGAACATCAAACATCTTCAGATTTGAATTCAATCAGTGAATTCGCAAAACAATACCCCGGTAGACCAAAAATGGCTGCTATGGTAATGAATGCTGTTGAAGATACATATATTGACAATCGGCGTCTAGCTCGTGATAGAGGTTTGAAACCTGTTTGTAAGAAAGCTAATGAATATTGGATTAAAAGTCAAAAACCAATTTCAGAGTATGAAGGTGTGCGAAAATACATGTGGGCTGTATTTCAAATTACACGGGGTAATGGTACTCCAAAACAGTTCGATAAAGTAAAAGATGAGGTATTTAGAGATTATTGTGCAAAAGTTAGAATCCTTATCGATAGAACAAAAGATACGCATATTCCAAGTGATAGGCAAAAGATTGGACATAAAATCATGAGCTTGATTGAAGATGAAATTGGTGAGGCTGAAGTTCCTGAAGATATGGAACTTCCTGAAAATATGCCAAATATTAATAATGAAAAGTTGCCAGAATCAAATCAAGAGAACGTCGTAGAAATTCCTATGCCATCATCTGCAGGAAAACAAGATGATGATGAAGAAAAAGATTCAAAATGTCCAAAGTGTGGATTTGAAGATTATACAGAATCTATCAGAGAAGTTGACGGTATGGAAGCAGCCCGTATTCTTTCACCATTTGATAAAGATGATGAATGGATTGATTCATGCGAATTCATTATGGATTCAGATGAAAATGGACTATGCGGATTCAGAGTTAAACCAAATGGAGATATTCCAAAAAATGAAATTATGAACCAAGGATACCTTATTGATGAAGTTTCATCGGGTATTGAAATTTTGGAACCAAAATACAATTACGATGATACGGAAAATATTACAGAATGTAATTGTCCTAAATGCAATCACGAATGGATTGAACAGTAACTTAATTTTTATTCGAGATTAAACGGTAACTTAATTTTTATCCGATAACCAATTCACATCAAAGGATTTAATACGTATACACTCAATTATCTATACAGACACGGTGACACAATATATGGGACTCATTGAAAAAATCAAAAACAGTCTTCCGTTCGGTGGTAAACCAGAATCTAACATTACGGTTTCAGATTTTGAATCACAAGATAATTCTGAAAATAGTAATGAAAATGAACCAGAAGAATCATCGAATGAGAATTCGGAAAATGAAAATTCAGAAAATGAGTCTGAACAATCAGAAGGAAATGGGGACGAGAAACAAGATAATGAAAATTCAGATGAAAAAGATGGTGGGAATGGAAACAATGAGGATAGTGAAAAACAAGATGATGAAGATTCAGAAGAAGAAAATAATGGAAATAGCAACAGTGAGGATAGTGAAAAACAAGATGATGAAAAATCAAATGAGGGAAGTGGTAATAACGAAAATGAATATTCAGAAGAAAATGAACTAGATAATATTAAATCTGAAATGGACAACAGTAGTGCTGAAAGAGATATGAATGATTGGGAAAATTCAGATGGTGAAATTTCTTCTGATTTCATTGAACAACAATTTAAAAACCTTCAAGAAAAACGAACAGAACCATCTTCAGAAATTGGAATTCGTCAAAAAGAACGAGATGAACGTATTGAGAATGTAAATACGATTGTCTCTGCAGAACAAGTGCTAGAAAAGTATGAAGAAAGATTTGCAGACGAAATTAAAGAAGCATTTCGTAAAATCAAAACAAAAGAGGCACCAAAACCAGCAGAATATGGTCAAAGAATTAACATGCGTGGTGTAATTCGCCGCCGTTCTGGTGACCAATCAGAAGAAAGACTATACCTTGAAATGGACCAATCAGAAGTCGGTGACAGGTGTATTACGGTCGTTGTAGACAGTTCTGGTAGTATGGATGAATTAGAGATTAAACTTGCTCTCATGGCTCTAGCAGACGCTTGTGAGCAAATTGGTGACCGTTTTATTGCTACGCACTATTGTACAACGACAACACGGTTTTCTAATCCCGGTGTTGAAACAAATCTAATTACAGCACCAACAGAACGATTTAAAAAAGAACATCTTAATTCGTTCAATGCATATGGATATACACCAACACCGGATGGAATTAAAGATGGGCGGTCATTGTCAGAACTGTCCCCCAACAATGAAGATGTTATCATTGTAATTACAGATGGTGTGGCAAATATTGGACATGATGGTAAGAAGTATTCAAATGAACCTTCAAACAAACCTATGAAAGAATCAAAAGAACAGGTCAATGCAGCATTGAATGAAGGTAAAAGGGTAATTGGTATTGGTGTTGGTCCAAATCTAAAAAATGAAAGTATGGAAAAAATCTTTGGAAATTCATACATTAGAACAGATATGGATGGAATTGCAGATACACTTGTAAATATTTATAAAAAGCAAATGAAAACCATTAAACATTAAAAAAAGAAAGTAATATATGTTTTTGGGTTTTATATAAATATATATGAACGATGAATATATATTTAATAATTATATCGAAAATACAAAAGAATATGAACGGGCGTTAAGTGCATTATTAAATCCTGATGGAAAACGAATATCAGAAATAGCTGAAAGCAAACATACGCAGGTTTCAAAAAAAGTGTTACAAAAAATAATAAAATATTTTGTTCAAGAAAATATTATATTAATCGAATCAGATGGTAAATCATCTGACCCAAGAATATATAGAAATGATATGATGTCTGTGTTCAAAATGATGTGGAGAATTCATATTACATATGGTCCAAATTCGCTCAATGAGAGACTTGATGAATTATATGATGAAATATCTGTATATAAAAACAAAACCGGTTACGACCAACCACAAGAACTATTAGAAGCTATACAAGATAAAGATGAAGACCTTTCTCATATTGAAACAAATAAAACGGGAGAAATATTCTGGGATATTTATAGTCCATGGTGTAATACGCAAAATCAAATTTATCTTACGAAACTCACTATGAAAATATCTGAAGATATTGAAGAACATATAAATCATATGGATATAAATGTTTCAGGAATATATGGTGATTTTTCAGAAATTAATAAAATAGAAGATAAAATAGGTCTAGAGAAATAACCACTGATAAAGACGAAATTATATAATGTTTAAAATATATAATTAATATTATAAATGAATAATTCACAGATAAAATATCTTATTGTTTCTTTATTTATAATATCATTTTTAATCTTTTCTTTTTCTGTATTTACGGTATTATCTGATTCATCAGAACCAGAAGAAGTTAATACTACATTAACGCAAGATGAATTTTATGATGAATATGTTGATTTCTATATTCAATTAGAAAAATTTGATTTTGTAACTAATGATTCAAAACAAAAAATATCAAATCAGCATCTTCAACAAAATGGTATTCTATTAAATGAAAATTTACAACCAAATACACCATTTGAAGATATATCTAATACTATATTATTTGGTACATATACAAATGAATCAAAACATAGTATTATTACGCAGATAAATAAAACAAACGAAGAAATAAATACGGTATTAGATAATCAAACAGATATCACACAAACACACGACGGTAATGTTATATATTTAGAAAATTCAGAATTTGATTTCGAATATGTGACAAAAATAAGTGATAGGTATATAGTCTTATCTAATGATGAATCATATGTTAACGCACTAATAGATTCAGATAATTATATTAACATACCAAATTCTACAATAAACAATAATACAGACACATTGTTAGAATTTGAACACGTTAAAACAAAATATAATAATACATTATCCCATATAAAAAATTCAGAAAATAATCATGATTTAATAACTAATTTATCAGAAAGTCCGAATCCTGAAAGTTTAAAATTATATAAAAAAGATTCAAAATTAGTATATAATCAAAAATTCAGTACATTAGTTGCAGCATCTAGATTTAATTTAATGTTAGAGAATTATGGTAATTCTAATACAGATATTGCATTAAACAGACAAAATGTTAATATTAATTATTCATTACAAAAAGAATCATTCAATGAATATATAAAAAATATATCTAATTATCAATACGAACCAGATATAATAACTATTGAAGAACATAATGAATTCATAACCGTGACTATTTCTGATGAAAATGAATATGATGAAATAAATATAATACATAACAATGAAATTATTCAGAATATAAATGATACATCTGAAGCAAAAACTATTGAATTAGAAAATCAAAATTATAGTTTTGAAGGCATATCAGAGAATGGAACGACAACAGATATTAACACATCTGAAGATACGGAATCAATAACCGATAGTAATGAAGAAAATGAAAGTTCAAATGAAGAACAAAATGATACAGAAAATGAATCAGAAGAAATTGATGAAGAAGATGTTGAAGAAACAACAAAAATATCTAAAGAAGAAAAAGATGGAAATATAACAATAACTATTGAAGAAAATGAACACGTTGAGGAATTTATACTTATTGACCCAGATGCAATGTCACAAACAATAGGTAGTAATATTGGAAATTCTGAAGAATTTATAAAACCAGAAGAAGGTGAATATAGAATCATTGGTATATTAGACGACGGTTCTGAGCAAGTAATTAAAACAATAAATTAAATATATAAAACCCATAGTTTTTTAAGGTCTTCATTGTTATTCTTGAATACTAATCTCACTAACAGCGTTGTTAGTGAGGTTTTGTTAGTGACGGTCAAAAACAAGCTAAATTACCTAAGTTATACAAGTTTACTTGTATATTAATATAACTATACTTGTATTATAAGGGTTCGTTAGCTGTAGGTATATTTCTAACAAACGTCTAAAAACGTCTAAAGGGAACAAATCCACGGTAAATCTCACTAACAACGCTGTAAGTGAAAATAATTGATATTATCAGTTTTTATTAATAAACTATTTATGTATATAGTAAATATTCTAAATATGAAAAGCAACTTATGTGTATTAAAAGGATACAATCAAACAAATTTTGAGATTGTATCTCATAAAAGTGGTAATTATGAATTACCGATATCAAAATCTACAACATATAAATCAAATAATCAATTAAATATTAATAAATTTAAATCAAAAATAGAAAAATATAATTATATATTAATATCTCCGCATATAAAAAATAATTATTTGTCTTCAAAAGTATATGGCTGTGAAACTAATGAATTTTTTCATATAAAAATAATAAATACGCAGATTCAAATTTTTCCAAAAAATAAAAACTTTTCATTTAAAACATTTTATAGAATAATAAATACTATTAATGATAGTTTTGTGCAATTAAGATACAATTAACATAAAGAATTGATAGTCGTTAAACTCATATCATATAACTAATTATATTTATATAATGGATTTAGTACTATTATTAGATTTAATAAATATTGTTTTAATTATATGTGGATTACTAACAATATTTTTAACAGGAATTTTGTCTCATTATTTAAAAATGAATGTATCTTTTAATATTTCTGTATCTACTATTTTTGTTAGTGGATTTTTACTAGCTAATTTCATAACAAATATTAATCAAATGAGATTTGTCGTAGCAAGTTTATTTTTGTTTGTGATAGTGCCGTGGATTATTTCATTTTTAATGATTTGGATGCATCCTAGAGAAACAACAATATTAAGAACAAAACTAGCAACAATAACTGGATGGCTTATGGGTTTAACAATAATTTCTGGATTACGATTATTATTTGGTTGGGGTTTCCAATCTATAACTACATTTGTCGTTATTGGATTAATTTTATCTATTATTAATGGATTGTTAAGTGGTATAATTGGAAATTATTTAATATACAAAGCAGAAAAAATAAATCCATCTCAAAAATAAAATCGTTGTATTTATATATTTAACATTTGTTTGTATGTGTATGACAAAAGAAAGTAGAGAATATATCAATAGCGTTCCTACTTATGAAGGTCAAGTTGTGTTTACAGGTAATTTCAATGATGAAAATCACATGAGTCTAATGAAAAAAATTAAAAACGTGTATTCTTATTTATTCTAATGCTTCTTCTATATCTATTTCTTCATCAATTTCTGTCTCTATGGTTTCATCATCTAATGTTATCTGTTCAGGTTCAGAATCTGAAGTGATGACATTTGCTTCTTCTATATCTACAGATTGAGACATTTCACTTGTTTTACCTTCAACAACATATGAACCTTGTGCTGTAACAGCAGGAGGATATTCTACGTTATCATATCCTGTTGTTGAATATGGAACAATTGCGGAGAATTCTCCATTACTATCAGCTTGCGTTACTTGTTTGTATTCAAACGTAAGACCTGTTGTTTCATCAAACATATCAACAGATATACTAACATCTTCATTTGAATCTGCTCCATCACCTGTTATTTCAGCACCTTCCACTTTTTCAAATATTTTCACAGCACTTGGGTTTGAATCAAACTCTGTCGCATCAATATCTTCTGTAGCTGAATCTAATATTTGCCCAATTTCAGAACCAAGAGATGGATTTTCAAACGCGCCTTCTGGACTAGATTTTACAAGCCTATAATTCTCTAATGCTTCTACAGTTTCTTGTGGATAGGTGCCAATTCCATTAAATGTTACTTCTTCATTTTCTTCTGCATATTGACGCGCTTCTTCTGTACTATTATGAACAGTAACAGGGTTTTGCTGTGGTGTAATTGTTCGGATAGATTGTTCTGGTTGTTGTGTTTCAGCTAATGGGTCTTGTTGTTGTTCTGCACCAACATCATCTATTGAATAGTCTACAGTGTACGGTCCCGGTTCCATTTGTCCTCCATGACCATAGTATAATCTAACTAACATAGATTCATAATATCTTTGATTTCTTTCAAAGAATGCAACATTGTATGAAAATCCATCTGAAACATAGTATGGTTCGATTAGGTCTTCTGAAGTTACATTCTCATTAAATTCTGGTTTTGCTGTTAATTTACTGAATGGAGCAACCATTTGCCAATCGATTGCAATATATCTCGCTTCAGCATTTTCATCCATATCTGTCATAACTTTTTCAGCTTCTTCTGGACTATCTGCTAATAAGAATTCTGATGATTCTTCTGCATGTTGCTGGAATGGATTTGAAACAGGAGATTTATCTCCAGTCACTGTTATCCAATGACCGTAATCCCACCAAGACATTACGCCATAGGACTCATTATCGTAGTCATATGGTTGCGAATCTACAGAAACATCACTTGGGATATTGTCTGTATCTGTCGATTCATTTAACCATAATAATGGTTCTTCCCATTCTTGATAACTGTGAATATTAACATTATCTGTTGTTTCACTCATCACAGTTCCCGTTACAGGGAAGAATAATATTGGAATTACGAGTAATAGTATTATTGATAGTGCAATAACTTGGTACCCCTCAATCTCATTTGTGTTTCGTGGAACTTCGACATAATCAATTAATTGTTTAATCATTATTACTGAGAATATACCAACGAAAGGAGCTAGATAATAATTAAATCTGATTGTTCGAATACTTATTATTACAAAGAACACAGCTACAACAACAAAGAATATTCGAGATGCAGATTGTTTTGAGTTATTAAGTCTTCCAAGTGCCATCATAATCATTCCAAGTATAGATGCACCAAGTAAGAATCCATATTGACTAAATGACAATTCCATAAATGTTGTTGACTGTTCTTCAGCAATTGTTTGTATATCTTCTCCACCTAATCCGAATGGATAACCAAGTAATCGAACAATATTATCAAATATTTCTGCAAATACACTTGGTTGAATTAATAATAATGAAATTACAGATACAACACCAAGACCCGCAAATATTGAATATAATTTTTGTCTTGACCAATTATTTTCTTCACCATATTTATTCAATACGAGTAATAATCCTGTACCAATTAATGACGTTAAGACAACACCAAGATGTATTATTGATGGGTTTGATACGCTTGTTTCCATTGTTGGATTTTGTATTACTACGAATATTGTTGATGCTAGTAATAAAGTAAAGTATGTTACTAATGCTGGTTCTGCTAATTTTTCAGAATCATAAGCTATTAATGTGTATATTCCGGCTGATGCAGCGAGCAATCCAAAGTATAACATAGCTGGTGGCCATGTTAAATAGTATACCAATATAGATAAAGCTGCTAAACCAGTGTATTTTAACCATGATTTTAAACTGTCAACTTCTCTTAACTTTATTACTTCTAAAGTTATTAAATCTCTCTGTGCCACATCTAATGCTTTAATTGTAAAGTAGACGGCAGTAAGTAAGAATAATACTTCTAGAACATGGTGTTGTGCAAATCCTACTACGGTTCTTTCATATAATGTACCGGGAATAAATGTTGTTATACCTACGGCAGCAACACCAGCCCATTTAGAGCTTGTAATATATTTGGTAATAACATAAACTATACCAAGTATTAAAATAAAAAATACTGGTGAAGAATATGCCATTATTTGACGAATAAGTTCTGATGATGGATTACCTAAACCAATTATTAATGCTGCCATAGCAAGTATTAAGTCATATAATGTACCAAATGTACCTACATCAGCACCAATTGGGTATCCACTTTTCGGGTCTACCCCTATTAAAAATGGGAAATTATCAATTGTATATTCTATGGCTCTGTAATGATACCATGAATCATTTCCTAGTAAGGCTATTTCTCCAGAGTTTGTTATTAAATTATCTCGTTGTCGAATGCGAGTGAACAATGCGATTATTGAAAATAGGACAAATGCATATATATGCCCATATTTTTTCAATACGTCTGTAATATTATTTGTTTCAGATTTTTCTTTACTTGACATTCTCTTTTAATAATAGATTATCATATAATATGAATGTAATGCCATTTTTACAAAAAATAATTGGTATTACTAATTTACTTATCTAAAAAATAAGATTTAAATCGTAAGGTTTAAAAGTAATACCTGATAATAATATAGTAAGATATATTATGAATCGTGAAAACGAAAACAAAAGCTCTATCCGATTAATCTTACCAATGATGATTCTAGCTTTGGGTGGAGTACTAATTCGATGGGATGTATCAATTTTTTCATTATCAACTCATGAAATAACAACTGCAGGAATAGGTTTATTTGCACTAGGTGCATTTACATTTATTATTCTTATCCATGATTCTCAAAACCATGTTATGGAAACGAAAGAGTTAATTTCGTTATCTCATGTTCTAGTCATTTATGCGGCTATCTTAACAATGTTCGCATATGAAAATATTTTTGCTCTGGAAACAATCGTTCTGACTATTTTCATAATGCTCATGTTAGGTACGTGTGCTGCATTGATTATTAGTCGTGTAAATATTAGTCGTTTTGACGTTGCTAAATAATTTTTTTATCTGTTTATTATTCAAGCGCACTATGAATTAACGTACTACTGTATTTAATAATTCCAATACTAATAAATAATCCAATTAAACCCATTATTGTTAGTAACGAAAATGTTGTAATATGAACAAAACTAAAGTATAGTAGTATAACGCCAAGTGTCTCACCACCAAAACCAAACATCATTTTTTGTTCTTTCTTTAACCTATTATGTGGCGTGTTTTCAAATCCGTATTCTGCTGAATATTTTGTGTATAATTCCTGTACATAACCTAGTGGTTTGTGTTGTCTTTCTACCATATTAAACCAATTCTCCTTACTGTATTGTTGTACTATACCCTATTAAAACCATCGATTTCAGGATTTAAGCGATTTTAAAAAATTAAAAAATTAATGTCTATAAATTAATTAAAAACAGTTATTTACTTTCTATTTAATCATCGGATGAAACTTTTGTATCCTCATAATTTCGTAATGTTATATTTTTGTATTTATTTTTAATTTTTCGTTTTTCATGAGTTGGAACTTCTTCATCATCAAGTAATTGAGCAATCATATAGGTAAGTATTTTCACACCTTCTTTATGTTTTTCTTTTCCTTTATGTATTGATGTTGGTTTGACTCCAAGTTCTTTATATGTAGAATTTTCATATACACTGTCTTCTTGTTCGAATTTTTTCTTTGCTTCTGCTGGTAAATTATCATACACAATTTCATCAACATCCTCTCTAATCCACCCTTCTCTTTCAACATGATTTTTAATCTCACTTAATAATTGATGAACATGTATTAATTCTTCTTTTTTCATGATTATATGTAATACAATTAACAGTAAGGTTAATAGTTTTATGATTATCAATTTTATTACATATATAAAATTAAATCGTAACTATTAAAAAATATTAAAATAACTAATAAACAATGAATGAAATCGTTACAAAAAATGATACGTCAAATCTAAGAAGTTTAATAGTTAGTAAATGGACAGAACCAATTGAAGCTTTTACTCCACATCCTAAATTTACACAGCCATTATTATATGCTCCAAAAAAACATATTAATTTTATATTACATTTGGCAAAATCTGTAACTGATTCAGAAAAGGAACTAATTCTTGCACATGAAACAAATAAAGAAAATGCAGAGAATATTATTAAAAAAGGTTTTAATTTAGAAGAAAAAGGATTTTGTGCGTTAAGAGATAAAGCTATTTTTGGCTGGATTCATAAATCTGACGTTGGGTATTATGCAAATAATGAATATGAAAATACAAATTACATTGTTTTATTTACAGTCCCAAAAAATAAAGTATTTGTTAGTTCATATAATACGAGTGCAAAACAATTAATTCTTGGAGATATAACAAACGAAGAATATGAATATAAACATGTATTACCATATAAAGAATATGAATCAATTTTACATACTAAACCGTCACTAGTCGAACATCTAAAATATAATAAAGAATCATTACTAAATTAAGTATGTGTTGGTTTAGGATTTAACTCTGTATTTTCATCTATAATTTCTTCTGTACCTTCTGCAAAATTAATTGCTTCTGTATTTTTTTGTGAAGAAACATGCCACCTATCATATTCTGATTGATAGTGATTTAATTTATCACTAACTTTTGCTTTAATTTCATCATCATTTATATTTACTTCGAATTCATATTCTTGGGGATTTTTATTTGTTCGATTTAAATTTGCACTCACAAGAGTGTTATCAAAATAATATGGAGATAAAACCGTCATTACATTTTTATAAATTGTTTTCTCAAATTCACGAATAGATTTACGTGTTACAACATTCATTGCTCTTGCTGCATAATTTAAAGAAGAAACCCAATCTTTGAATACTTCTTCTGGTTCTCCTAAATCTTTGTAAGAATAAACAAATTCTTCTCCAGCTTTTTTAACATCTTTTTGTGGATTATTGTTTTCATCTTCTGTTTTTTCTATAACAGCTTTTTCAGCAGTTTTTTCATTAATATCATTCTGTATATTCTCACTAGTTTTTGGTCTCCACTCATTGTATTCTTCTAAATTATCTGATTCGATACCGATTTCTTCTAATGCAAATGCTATTTGTTCTCCGTGTTTAACAATATCACACCAACTACCCTCAATTTTAAATCCTGAAACGCTTTCTTCATATTCTGTCATTGTGTTAATTCGTATATGACATGTAATCATAATACCCCTTAAGGCTACCGGTTATTAAATCAAAAACAATCATTACAGAATACACCTATAACTTATAAAAAATATATCGTTAAAAATAAATACATTCTATACAATTAAAACATATGCCCATAGACTATGTTGATGTTCCAGCACAAATATATATATCGAATACAAAACCAAAAAAAGAATTATTTAATCAAATTCAAGAAAGACAACATAGAGATAAAAAACCTAGTGGTGGATTATGGACAAGTAAAAAATATATTAATGAAAATAATGAACTCACGTCACCATGGATAGAATGGTATACAAAAAATATGAATATCAGTCAAAAAGAAAAAAATAGTATGCGCGTATGGGAACTAAAAACAAATAAACCATCTAAAGTTCTTAAAATAAATACAAAAACAGATATTCAAGAATACAGCGTAAAATATACACATAAAATAGATGGTGAAATGTATAAATTTAATTGGAGGTATATATTTGATGAACTAGATTGTGATGCAATGTGGTTAACACAAATAGGATTAAAAAATTTAACTAATGTATTTGTTGATAAAAAATATTCTATGATAAGTTGGGATGTTGAATCTATATTGTGGTCAAATTGGGTATTTGATGAGATTTTAAAACATAAAAAATTATTTAATAAACAAATCAAACCGTAAAATCATATTCTGTTTTTAATAAAACAAAATCAATCAAAGACGAATCAAATAATTTTATCATAAATGTAAAAATATTAGTTATTATTATACAAACCAATAGAAGGTCTTAAAATGAAATAATATTAAAAGTGAAGTCTCTGATATTGATGATTGTTTTAAGTTTATTTGAACAAAACGATATTGTAATCGAAAATTATGTACTTTGGTTTGTATTAACATATATAATTTAATATCGAAAGCTTTATAATGTATCCCCTCGTACTATACTGATAACGAGGTGAACCATAATGTATACAATACATAATTCAAAAACACTAACGAATTCTGATTGGACAGTTAGTGATACATGTGTATGTAAACATTATGGTGGACGGAATATTTTACCACTATAATTTTTTTACCACGGAACACGCTTCAAGGCTGGAACTAAATGCCTTGTAGGGTGGAAATGGTAACTAACGAACTTTCACGCACAAGAGGTATGTGTGTACAAAAACAGCGAAAACATTCAGGATAAAAACTGAATGGGAATCGCTCCATTACAAACGTAACAGCCTAACTTCACATCATTTGATGACGTTGTTGGGTCATGGCCACTTTGAGGGGGCTGAAATTTGTAAGGTCTGGAGCGACTTTGTGAAACGGCAAAGTCAGAATAAGATTCCCGCACTCATGTGAGTCAAAGTAAGCATCACAAATGATACCCAATGAAATTATAGTTAATACTAATTGAGGGTGTCGTATGTTGCTGGAGACTCTTTACTGGCGTAGTAGAATACGTTCGGCGGAAAGTCCCCACACCCAACTGATAACACAGTATGCAAATGGTACTGTTTTTAACGACAGGTCGCAAACTTTATAAAAGTAAGCGAACGTCTCTGCTATAGAAACGTATCACATTGACAGGAGCTATGAAAACTAATAATTACATAGATAAAGGTTATACTTGCCTATTAAAGTATAAATGCGCTGAAACGCGTCATTTGGAACAAATAGCATTCGTATAAATGAATAATATGTATAAAAAAGTTGAGCATAGAATGTTAATGTGCTGGAACGAGCAAACTACCATGGTGCAATCATGAAAGAAGAGCGCAGAAAGATGAAGAGTTTATGTATGCGTTAACACGTTGTACATAAAACAGAATGGGGCTTACTCCTAGTAACACATACGATAATATTATCTGTGAACATAACAAATTGGATTTTGTAGAACTAATCCCTCTACAAAATCCACTCGTATAGAATACAAATAATTCAATTGTATCGAATATAAAACAAAATTGATAGATGGTGAATTATCCATTATAAAAAATAATATATTGGTGGTTGACGCTTTGAATAGACCAACAAATATTTGCATGAAACAACATGCGAGAGGATTGTCACCTCAACAATTGACGGTTACCCGACCGCAATTGTTATCCAACACAGTGAAAATGATAGCTACCACCAACTATCATTCACTCACTGCTAAATAAAACAATATACCGCTCTTAGTTCAGTCTGGTAGAACAGTCGGCTGTAGACCGACTTGCCCTCCGTTCAAATCGGAGAGAGCGGATAAAAACCGTATATTTATACGTTTGAAAATAATATGTATAAATATGA
>LFCJ01000369.1_pt1 | contig 27250 bp, 33 predicted proteins | sample 643141 | NCBI WGS metagenome assembly LFCJ01 (sample SAMN03766243, study PRJNA286221) | soda lake metagenome | biome: soda lake; feature: Kulunda steppe; material: water; isolation source: sample B1-Br-g2 brine of Lake Bitter-1 | place: Russia: Kulunda steppe | collected 2010-07
ACCCTCCTTATCCTCCTCCACCAAGCCCACCACCACCAAGTCCACGTGAGTGACACATGGCTGTGCAAGCACCATTGCAGTGCATTTGTCTGTTGTGACCACTTGCATGTGCATGGGGGGTTTGGATAGGCAGCTGCTGACCGTTGGATTCTTGAAAATGTTTTTTGCCTGTTACTAGCTGTTTGTTGTTGTATGCCTTTCTTTTTTAACTTTTTGCTTTTGTTCAACCTTATGTTTCGTTATTTGTACCTGTTGTGTGTCCAGCACCGCCCCCACCCCCTAACCCTCCTCATCCTCCTCCACCAAGCCCACCACCACCAAGTCCACGTGAGTGAAACATGGCTGTGCAAGCAACAAATTAGCTTGTATATGTTTTTTTGTTCGAGTTTATTTTTATGTTAATGAGTTTATGGTTGAATATCAATGCTTTGTCAGGTCATTCTTGCTTGGCTTTTAGCTCTTTCTTATTCCCCTGTTTTCTGTCTAATTAGTCCATCACAATATCCTTTATGCTGTTTGTTTTCCTTAAAAATTTTCTAGCCAAAATGATAAAATTCCTAGTTTATCTGGAAGTTTTGTATGGGAAGCATATCTACTTGCATACTGTATGTATCCCCATTTATTTCCTGTACGCTATCATCTGGTACGTTATATAAATTCTGCATTCCATTAAGGCACAAGTCTTAGATTGTTTTAAAAGAGGTTCAGGAGCCATGGCTTTCTATTTATGAATGTTCTCATTTGATCTCTTGTTGTTCTGTTTGCTAAATCTTCTTTCGCGTTTGTGCTCTCAGTTCTTTTACATTCTTCTGACTCTGCCCAACCCAGTCCACCCCAACCTAGCCCACGTGAGTTTTTTTTTGCTCTCCATCCAATTTGCAAGGAATCGTCTCGTGGTCTTGGAAGACCTTGTGTATGAGAAGTTTGTTTACATGCGTAATGTATATTTACCCATCATATGTATACCCCATGCATGCCTTGTACAGTGTAGAAATTATGCATGCCAGACATCCACATCTCTTGAATCATATTTTGGAGAGGTTCAGGAGACATGGCTTTTCATGGATGATTTGTTCTCTGTTGATCCCTCATTGTTCTGTTTGCTCATCCTTATTACAAGCCTGTGCTTACAGCTCTCACATCCCCTTGACTCTGTCCCACCCAGTCCACCACAACAAAATCTATGAAACTTTTCTTCATATCTCCTTAAGCCAATTTGCAAGAAATGTGTAGGGTGTCATGCCAAGAGACTGCTGCGTCCAAACTAGACTTCCGGCATGGTCCTAGCATTCTGGAAAGTGCTTTTTTTGCAAACTGTATGCATACTCCATACATACCTTAAATTTTAAGTTGAAAGCTGTAGAAATTGTGCATACCAGGAATTCATAACTCATCAGTCATATTTCCAAGAGCTTCGATGTGTAGCTCTTGAAAAGCAGAGAGCGTACAACCAATCACTTGATTTATTAAAGAGTCCCAAACAGTGGCTTTTCTAAGTTTAAAACGATCAAAAAGCCACATAAGCACATATTTTAATTTCCTTATCAACGATGCTCCAAGTTTTTACAAGGCCACCTAAGCAGCCTTTTAAGGAAATTTTATGCAACTTGTAGTTTGTGTCACGCACAGTGTGGGTTGTCTGTATGTGTGCATGTACCAAAGAAATGTAACGTATACTCCGAACTTCGGAGTTGCAAAAAATTTTCCACACCCTCCTCATAAGCATTTCAAGAACTTGAACCATTCGGGCACTAATTTTCCACTTCCTGTTCCATTTGCAGATCAGCCTGAAGCTCCATTCCCCTTTCAACCTGCTCCGCCAAGCCTCAGGCCCCCGCTTCCAACTCCAATTTTTTCCTTACCTCCACTCCCAATTGCCATAGGTACATGCCTCTTTTTTTCATTGCGCTTGTACCTTCCTTGCCTGGTTTGGCTTTCCTGACTGCTCATTCTTGCAACTGAGCGCAACTTGTAGGCATTTGCACCATTTAATCAGCACTGCCAAGGCAAGTATGTGAGAACAGAGGATGATCTCCTTACCAGATAAGTTTCCAGCACCATGAGCCCCATGCTCAATTCATTTGATAAACTACATACACGTAAATAAAAACCTCTCTTCTGTCCAGGCCCCCCACCGTTAGCGCCACCTCACCCGACTCCACAGCCTCCACTCTTCCCCCCTCCCAGCCTGCCTGGCCAGGCTTCCATCCTTCGGCAACTACTAGCAGAGCTGGAGGGCGGAGATGGGGAGCTGCAGACATCTTGGGTCGGATTTGACCCGTGTGGAGACTCTTGGCTGGGTGTAACATGCGAGCAGGGTGGCTCGGGTGTCCCTCAGGTGGTAGGACTTGACCTGTCCTTCCGGCAGTTCAGAGGACCTCTTCCTGAGACACTGGCACAGATCACGCAGCTCAAGACGGTCAGCTTCCTTGCAAATGAGTGAGTGTATTTGTTGTAGGTGTCCGAAGACGCACGCATGTGCATATGTGCAGTATATGTTGTTGCAGACAGGATGTACACCACATGACATTGGTTTGTAGTTGCCCCGACTGGGACTCTGACCTTGTAGGTTACGGCTCCTACAAACCTTTGATTGCTGGAAACTTAAAAGTACATTCATTTAGGATGCCTTTACATGTTGTCATGTACCAGCACAAATCTTGCGCCTTGTTCCTTGACCCTAATTGCAGCCTGGAAGGTCCACTGCTGTCCTCATACAGCAGCCTAAAGAATCTAGAGGTAGGTACACGTCTGCAAGATGCTAGATTTTTTTGGCTTGCTTGTCTCTGTCTTCCACATGCAGGGGAATGTGCAGAATCGATCCTGTTTTCAACTTTTCAGTCCGCCATCACCCTATTCATGCTCCTCCCTTTTTGATAAGGAGTCTTCCCTGACGAGCCCCCCTTCCCTTCTTACCCTGCAGGACTTCGACCTCGGACTGAATGATCTGCACGGCACCATCCCTGCCTCATGGCCCAAAGGCATGCATTCTCTCCGTAGGCTTGCCCTTGACAGCAACCGCAGGCTGTGTGGCCCCTTGCCAAGCCACTGGACAGGCAGCACCCCCTCTTTGCGCGTGCTCCTCACATTATTTACGCGCTTGGACAAAGCCTGCACGCCACAGCACAGCAAGCTTCGCCCAAGGCCCCCCTCTGATGTCATTATTGCAACCCTAGCTACCACCATTGTTTGGCCTGGCGGTGATCTGAGTGATTTACAGCAAGATGGTGGCCTGGAAGAGCAGCGGTTTAGACTGCGGTACAGGAGGTGAGGAATGCAGGTGCCTTGACCTTTGCCTCATGTGGCAATCAGGGAAGGACTAGCAGGCGGTGTATATTATTGTCATCTTACAAATGTGGCTGTGCCGTATTGTGCCGAATATTTGTGCCTCCCCTTGGGTAGGGATCCTCATTGAATGTGCCGAATATTTGTGCCTCCCCTTGGGTAGGGATCCTCATTGAATGTGCTCCTCATTGGATTCCAAGGAGTGCCTGCGGGACCATTGGGTCTCCTGCTTTATGGTTTAAATGCTTTATGGCTTAGTTAGACTTGAACATTGGCCGCGCCTCTTTTCAATGTGTCTCAGAGCTCCTGTTAAGAGGATAGGTTATCTTGACGTTGAAATCAGTGATCAAATGGTTGGACTCTGTGGGCAGTGGCCATGGCACTTGGAAACAGCTCTATTGGCTTTTAGTCCGTCCTTTCTGCATCCACGGGCAAAAATAGATCTTTGCAGGGATCCTCCACATAATTCAGTTAAGCTTGTCGCTGTTCTGATATCACATAAGGAACATGCTGACCAACTGTTAAGTCATGTTTGCAATTGGAAATGCTTGTTCATGCTTGGACTGCGTGGTCTAGCATGTATAACTGTACTGCACACCCCCCTAGCTCCCAATTGCCAGCCTATAATGGAAACATTTGCAGGGGCATTGCCTCATCTGCCACAGTCAGTATGAGCAACGTGGCAATTATCGGCTTATCCCAGGGCTCCATCATCGTCTCAACCGAGGTGACAAGCTTGTTTTCTCAAATGAGATGCAGATTCCTATATCCAAAAGAAACGCTCTGAATAAAATCCTTTCTTTGCTGCAAAAGGCAAACGGCGGAAATTGGTTGTACTGACCAGGGGACAGCAATTCTCAAGCTGTTTCTATTGATTATGCTTGTCCTCACCCAAAAGTGAATGCCATGCACTTAGCCGCCAATCCTGTGCTTTTCTGTCACGTTTTCGTATTTATCCAGGTGGATTTTCCTGGCAGTGGACGAGAAGCCCTGCAGGCATTCGTGCTTCGCATTCGCCAGAACACATTTGATGTGAGCCACCTTTTTGCAAGTGATCCTTCCATCGTGGAGCAGTATGGGCCCTCGCCATTCATCACCGAGCTTGACCTCTCCTACAGGGTGTGTCCCTGTGCATGAGGGGAACTTGGTATGACAGACTATTAGCTCTGTCTGTGATGATGGATTCGGACCCCCTTCGTGCGATTTGGCTGGATGCCTGCAGTGGCAATTTGCACGTCACTTGCTGCCAAGGTGCATCAATAAATGGTAGTGTATCACATAAATGTGATGAATTGTTCTATTAACAAGCAGCAGTCAAACATAGCCTTGTCTGTCATTCTATCATACCTTGCGCGTGCACATGAACGCACACAGAATGTGCGTGTGGAAGCCCTGGTGCAGGATCACAAGCGCCGCATGCAAACATACCCATGAATCTATGCAGAATGTGGAGAGCCTGGCACAGGCAGGGTCCCTGTGCCCTGTCCGGCCACCTGCTGCCCTGTACGCCCCTGAGCGTGCCCGCCTCCTACCTACACATACAACTAGCAACCAGGGCTTCTCCATGGTGCTTGTCTTTGAGGAGCCTTTTGATTTAATGAGTAACTGCACAGATACCCACTACAGCTGTGCAATCGGCGTCGGAAGGGGGGGTGAGATTCAGGAGGGCAGCGCACAGCAGCTTGATGCTGATGGTATGCTGTACAAGGTAATTGCTATGGGAGCATGATCTATCTTTTAGGATGATGTGCAGCATGTAGAAAGTTTTTGCTTGTTCCAGCCAAAGAATGTTTGACTTTGAACCCAGGCAGTATCTTCTATCAAGTTCACTGTATCTCGTATGGCACCTCATAAGTCCCCTTCTTCGGTCCGTAAGCTTATTTTCCCCTTTCATGTCCTCATCCACTGTTCTGGTCCGTGCAGGTGTTTGTTGGTGTTTCGGGTGAAGGCAGCCTTGATATTGTGCTCAAGGAGGACCCATGCGATGTGAACACCCGACCGAACTTCATCTCTGTTGTGCTAGACTTGGAGCCTCCAAGGGTGCGTGACTTGCTTGTTAAGAGAGATGATGGCATTAAAAAGAAATGTGCCTAGTTGATGTGCATTAACACATATCGTGACGAGCGAGATGCTACACCTCAATGTGTGCACTAAGTTATGACTGGTCATGTGTGTACTCATCATTTAGGGATAGAAATTTAGGCATGTCAAGTCACACAAATGTGCAGCTATCATACTAGGGCCACAAAAAGAAAAGTGTGTTCAAGGGCAGCCCCATAACATAATCAGTGCAAAGCTGATGCAGGCTGACCTCCAATTTTACACTTTTAAGCTTCAAGCGTCAAGAAACAATAATACAGACGAGATCAGCTCCTCTGCTCTGATCATTTGTGCGCTACACTGTGCAGGCAACACTTTGGCTCACCAGCTCCATACCCAGGCTTCTCAATTCAACATTCCGGGTAATTGCTGTATGTCGTGGTGCACATATCACTGCAGTGCCTGTACTCATGAGTGCTGCAAGAGTAATCCATAGGCCTGGCATGAGTGCTGCAAGAGTAATCCTCAGGCCTGGCATGAGTGCTGCAAGAGTAATCCTCAGGCCTGGCATGAGTGCTGCAAGAGTAATCCTCAGGCCTGGCGTGAGTGCTGCAAGAGTAATCCTCAGGCCTGGCATGAGTGCTGCAAGAGTAATCCTCAGGCCTGGCATGCCAAACAATCCTTGCATTGCAACAGTAATCCTCAGGCCTAATAATAATAATAATGATGATGATAATAATAATAATAATAATGATAAATAACAATAATTATTATGATTATAATAATTGCAGCAGTAATCCTCAGGCCTGGCATGCCAAACACATCCTTGCATTGCAGCAGACACAAGTTTGAACCAATGCACCCTCTTTGCAGCCCTGCACTGAATGCTTGCACATTCTGTCCATCCTCTTCCAGGTGGATGTATTCTTTAGTGAGCCAGTTATCCCCCTTGACCTGAGCTCCCTAAAGGCTTCAGGGGCAAGCGTTCAGAGTGTGGAGAGAGTGAATGCGGAGCATTCCCGGTTTTTGCTGGAGGGGCACATTGGGGCAGAGGCTCGGTTGAGCCTTTCCAGCTATGAGGACTTTGCTGGCAACAGAGGTGCGTAAGTGTAGAATGCCCTGAGGCTGTTTTTCCTGCTCTACTTCTCTCCTTTCTAACCTTGAAAATTTTTCCCTGCATAATACCTCTCGGCATGAAGCGTGCTAATGTCCTGTTCCTTTGCCTATCTGCAGGCAGCAGGACCAATGAGGTTGCAGTGCGGGTACCTTCTGCAACACTGAAGGTCAGTAGTAATTTACTCGCAGCCTCTCCCACCATGGCCAATCAGATTGCGCATGCTAGCGCAGCTATTGTCAATCAGATTGCACAAGCAAGCGCAGCCATGGCCAATCATTATGCGCAAGCAAGCGCAGCGCCTCATCTAGATGTTCATCCAGTGCAATGCTTGTCACTTGGACAGACATATTACCTTGAAATTGGAAGTTTGATAATTTTTAGGAGTTGGCGCTGTTATATACAACGTTATGTTGTACAGCAATACATGAGGATATATAATGTTATAGATTTTCCAAAATATGTGCAAAAATTGGGCCAAATTCGCCCTCTGACACCCCCCACACCCACCTCATCTCAACAAGCAACTGTTTGTATAAAAATGTCAAAGAGGATCAAGCTTGGATGGATCCTGTCACTCCAGATCAGTGCTGTGCCAGATTTATGCTGCATTGTGACCTGGAGGTCAATTGAGTCAGTTGGGGGAGTATTTGATCCCATTGTGAGTTCAGCTACAGCTGTTTTTGAGCGCGTTAAAGACAAACTTGCAATGATACCCTGTTTGCTCCTAGCAGCATGTGACATTTACGCCAGGGATTTAACCCCTCTAGCCTTTGGGGGGCAACAGGCGTGGCAGCGCCATCTAGTCCAGTCCAGTCCACAGTCCAGTGTGAGTGCATCCGACAGCAGCTGCATGCAGTGCTGAACCTGCACGCTATCAGGCTGAACAGAGAGAGAAGGTGAAGGGAAGGATAAGGGCATCAGACTCAGCAGTCTCATCGCGGGCAACCTGTTGTCTGCTTGGTGTACACTGTCGCTGTCCGCAGCCAGTCCACACACCACATAAGCAGTCTCTCAGCGTGACAATTCCTATTCTAATCTAAGCTTGGATGGAATTGGCCAAGGCACACGGCCCTGTGTGCAAGGGCGCGTGTAGCCTGAAGAGCTAGATGCTTACATCAGGCAAGCCTAAATACTGGGGTGGCAGTTCTAAAGCAGTGATGATGCCAGCTTGTGTGGGACCCTGTATGCTGGAGTGCAAGAGGTGCAAGGCTGATACCAGCCCCAACAATCCCTCTCAAGCAGCAGAGTGCCACAAATGTAAAGTAGCAATAATGGCAGCAGCAGGCTTGCGTAGCAGCTCTTGAAAGCAGCTAATCGGTGAGCAGGAGGAGGAATCGACAAAATTGGGATGCGATGCTAGTCCCACACGTGTACAGCCCAATGGGTAGCTATCTAAACCCAAGGGCACCCTGACCTCCCTGCTGCTTTGAAAAAGCATGCTGTCAGCGTTTTTCAGACAGCAGAAGTAAGCACCACGACCCATGCACATGCTGCAGTGTTTGCGCTTGACCCGACCAACTTAAAAAATGGGGAGGATAAGTGAGCTGCTAGCATAAGTGCCTTTGTTTTGCACTAAGTGAAAGCTCTACAAAAGGCAGTTGTTATGCTTAACATGTATAGATTGGCATCTGATTTTTACTGCTTGTGTGAGCTGAGTATTTTGGCATTTCTAAAACTTCTTGCTCCCATACAAATGCATGCGTGCTGGCTATATCTGCACACCCTACAGCGAGCTGAATACCAAGCACAAGGAGGAGGTGATCGTGCTTGCTTAAGCTACAAGCTTGTAGTGCACCTGAACGGAGGCAGGGGTGATAGCAGCGTGATAGCAGCAGTCAGAAAGGCGCGCAGAGATGAATGTATAGGCGACTGGCGAATGTAGCCCGCCACCCATTTAAGCAAGACTTCTCTGCAGAACCTGCTAAGCTGCAGATCAGCATTCTCCCCCAAGCCTGACTTCTTGCACAACCTCTGGCTGACCAATGTCAGCAAGCTTTCCCTACCAAGTAGTGGCTGCCGACAAGCTACTCTCAGCCCATGCCATGCCTTTCGGTCCAAGCGCAACTGGAGTGCACGGGGATCCATCTATATCACCTCACGCGACAGCATTGGCCTTGAGACAGCAGAGGAGTGCTTTTTTGTCAAGGCTGTACCTAGGCAGCAAGTATTAGGAGCAGGCTTGCAGCAGGGGGTATTTGAACGAGCTTGAACAATAGCACTGGGAAAATGGGGAGTGCCATGGGGAGTGCCCAGCCAGATAAGGTATTATGTTATATTCTGACTTCCTAGCTGGCACCTGACAACTGACTTTTTATTCCAACTTGCAATTTTGCAGAGGGGCAGAATTCAGCTTGCCTTACCCATCTCAAAAATCGGATTGGGAAATTCAGTGCCCTTAGGTTAGGTTAGGTTACAAAGCTGTACCTGCCAAACAAGGGCAGCTTAGCTGAAGCCAAACAGGCCTGCAACCGAAACAAAAAAGAGGCAAGCTAGGTTGTGTCCTGAAATCTAGGCACAGCATTCCAGGCACTTATGCTAGTACAAGGCCAGGCCTTTGGTGTCTGCTTGGCTCATAAAGTCTCTTAGCCTGTTTGAGATTCTAGAAGGTGAGCGGAACTGTTGATGGTGCTTGACACGCAAGTTTGCCAAGTCAGCACTTGAGCAATCTAAGAGGACGTGCTCTTCATCTTGTTCACAGTGCCAGTTGCATTTAGTGCAGATTCTAAGCTTGTAAGGAATTCTGTGTTCTTTTTGTCGGAGACGCTCGACATTCAAGTTGTGACCAGAGAGTCTGAGTCTGGAAAGAGCACGCGAAAGATGGTTAGGAATGTTGTGTCGAAGGTATGAAGGCAGAGTTGGTTTAAATGGTGTTTAAATGGTGTTTCTGATCGTCCCACCAGCCAGGCTGACTCCCTATGAGCACTCCAAAATGGGTGTAATAAGTCCTCATGACTCTACTGGATGCATGTGCATCATGTGGGTGAATCTGATCCAGATCTTTCCATTCTCGGATCATTTGCTCACGCAACAACAGCTCCAAGTCACTCAGTGCCCTTAGGGGTGCACTGTAATCTATAACAGAAACGTATAATAGTTTATCGAGTCATAATGCTATATGTAGCTAGATATTATTTCTAGTACAACGTTATACAACCCCTTACATTGATAGATAGTGGGTGCTTATCAAATCTTTTGGACTGCACATGCAATTTTCCTAGAAGTTGTCCCCACCACTGGGTCACTCCTTCCTTAGGCAAAGATGGCCAAATAGGTTCTTCAAGGCATAAATTTGCAGCAAACCCACTGTTTTCCAACCTGAGCACATCTTTGGAGAGCTTGATTTATTCTGGTTCCAATGTTGCCTCAGAATTGGTGCGTTGGGTGGAAGGAAATCTTGGGGAAACTGTCAGGTTTGAACATTGCACACCTTTTCCCGCACGCAGCCCCTAATTCTGACCTTGACGCCTGCAAATGCATAGATTTGGCCCGCATATCCTGTGTGGATTTGGGCGGCGGAAGCTCTGCTGCTGATCCTTGCGCTCAGGAGAGGCAGAAGTCAGGAAAACTTTTGGCCCACCTCTTCCCACCCTCACCCTTGATCGGCTCCATTTCAATTCTCTTAGGTTGTCTTTGATTTCCCGCAACCCTCAGACTTTGTCTGGCTTGCAAGCATGCATGGGTTAGGGAGGTATTGCATTTCCTGCGAGTGCTCCAACATCCGGTTGCGACAGGGTCACCCACGGAACACGTCTTCCTGGCCCTCTTCCCCAAACCCGACTTTGCAGCATCAAATCATCATGCAAGTGCTGCTTAAGCCCTGGAAAGCGGCAGGATTGGAGCAAGTTTGAAAACATGCCATTTCCCTGCCAAAATGGTGCAAAATGGTGCTAGAATGGTGAATGGCATGTATACCACGCCCCCACCTCACATTTTTCACAAAGCCTGACTGTTTATGACCTACGTACTTTTTATGCATGGTTGTAGCTGGCAATGTGGCAACCGTGTAGGCAGCAAAGTAAATTGGCCTCATTTTGGGGGTCCCAATTGTGGGGACGCCCTTCACCAATGGTGCTGGAAATCGTGATACTCAAATGCTCAAACCATAGTCTGAAAAGTATTGGACACTAACTTTAGGGATACCACTGCTCAACCTGCCTGTGGCTCAATACCTGGTTCTGTTGTCTTGGCTGCAGACTGTGTCAACTGCCCTCATGGGTGGTAGCATTGCCGCAGTAGGCATCTCTGGGATTATGTGTGCAGCCACAGCTGTCACCCTCAGCCCGGGCTGGTCAGGTCCTGCCTGTGTAGCGGGCATCTTGCGCTCGGTTGGGCACCTGCAGGTGCGCGCTGCTGCTTGGCATTAAAGCATGTCCGCAATTCTGTGTGTGATTCAAGAATACAAGGCTTGCAGTCTTACAGCCCTGGGAGCGTGTATATCTGCATGTTTCTGCAGCTTGGGAAGCCGTCCCAAATCATAATTGCAGTGTACACATATACACCTCCATGCTCCCATTCTCATGGCTGCACATGATTGAGAAGTCTCGTATGCATGCTCACATGCATCTACCTTCCCCGTGCATTCCTGCAGATTCTGGCTTTCACGCGCCATATGGCCGCCCTGTTGCCCAGCGCATACACAACAGCCACGGAGGCAGCAGAGTGGACTCGTCTTAGCTGGGTGCCTGACCCTGGCACACGCTATGCCAATAAATGCTCAGCTGCAGCACATTTGGTTGCGCAGAGCTCCGCCCTTCCTCCCATGCAGCTGGTGAGCGCTTCCAGCCTGATCACCTAGCTCCAGAAGCGCCTGCACTGCAAAGTAATTGAACACATGGCATGGTGCATCCGCTGCTGCTGACCTGTTGTTCATCTCCAGTGGAAAGGCTGCTCAGAACAAATCACAGCCATTTCTGCGTCGGTACCTGGTGCAGGGTGAGGGCACACTGCTGGATGCTGCCTTACTTGACATCACCATCCCAGGCGCGCCAATGCTTGTGCATGCCCAGTCCAGCACCAAAGCCTCCGTTCCCAGCACCCTGCTCAGCTTCAATTTCTCTATTTATGAGCGCCAGGAGCTGGTCATAGTAGCAGATGCTTCCAGGGACAACATCGAGGAGGCCTGGCGGTGAGGGGCTTGAAGTAACAATAGCTTCATAGAACAAAGCAGGGGGGGCTGCTCATCTCCTAGATTGACTGGCTGCTAAAACATGCTACAGCACCTATCCTGCTCGCCTCCTGCATCTGGTTTTACTCGATATCTAGTGCCGAGACAGGGAGCTGCAGTCGGTTGTGCTGAGCAACTGGCTGCTTGACGCCTTTTGAGCCTGGCACCTCACATGACTCTCTCACACTGCGCTTTTTTCCTCCTGATGCCTTCATGCAATACCTGCGTCCTGTCTTGACGGCATCCTGTCTTGATGGTATCCTGTCTTGTCTGCATCCTGTCTTGTCTGCGTCCCATCTTGTCTGCATCTTGTCTTGACGGTGTCCTGTCTTGACGGCAGCACTGCTGTAGTCAGAATGAAGCATAGGCATGTGTACAAGCCCCTTCATTTCTCAATTACAAGGTGTGTCACCCTGGTCCGCACTTTGTGCCAAAAATTGCAGAGCAACAGGGCACACTTTCTTGTTGGCATGGGAATGGGGTTTCTGCAGAGGGCAAGCACTCAGGCATCTGCTCATGATGTGTATGAGCCGTGACATGGGTGTGATCATGCCATCAAGTCAGTCCAGCCCATGCGCAGTCAATCTTTGACTGCTCGCAGGAACTTCATGAGCTGTGCCATTCTGACAGCCTTCGTGATTGCACTGACGCTCCTGACTCATCTTGGTGGGTCTTCCCCTTGGTGCCCTGCATCTTGTGCAAATTTGCTAAAATGATTTTGCTGAGAATGGCTGCTAGGCCCAGTAGCAAGCTGCACCCTCTCCATCCGCATCCTGCAACATAGCTACACCTTGCTGCAAGGTCTCCAGTTGCTGCCCAGGTCTTCATGCACGCAAGCTCGTTTACTCGTTTTCTCGTTTACTCGTTTTCTCTGACGCTATGCAAGCTGTCAGGCTTGCTGGTTGAGAAGTGTGTTAGCAGTCTGCATGTGCCGCATGCAGTGATTATATCAACCATCGTGGTTTGAATGAAATTGAGCTGCTTGCGTCTGCAGCTTCCTTCCCCCTCTGCCAGGCATGTGCACTTACAAGACTGGCAAGTGCCTGACTCAGCATGCGTGCCATACTTCTTCTTGGCATATGTGGGCTTAGTGCATCCCCTCTCTGCATGCAGGGGTATACACCTTCGCCCCTGTACACAAGAGGGCAAATGGCCTCCAGGTCTACACAGCAACCCCCAAGCTGCTGGCCATCGGCCTGGCTGCTGTACTGCCCGCCCTGCTGCACACCTGCGTGCGTGTGTTTGCTTGGGAGCACGCGTTTGCGCGGGGGGAAGATCTGGGGCCTGGCTTGGGTGCGCTGCTGCCCTCCTGCATGCTGGGCTTGCTTGCGCTGGCATACTTTGCTTGGCAGAGCGTGCTGGGCTGCCCCTACGAGCACCCCCAGGAGCAGCAGGTCCAGCAAGAGGAAGCCGCAGCAGCCGCAGCAGCCGCAGCAGCAGATGCCGGCAAAGCTCACCTGCCCTCGCCCCCTTCTACTGCGGACTCGGACTGGAGTGTGATGAGGACCATCATGGGCTACCTGGGTGGCCCCAGGGGCAGGTACCAAGGGGCTCAGGTGCATCCTGAGCCTGGAGCAGGCCAACAGGCACAACCAGGCCAACGGCCGGAAGTGCAAACGCCCTGGCCTGAGCTGGGCCTGCAACAGCAGCAGCAGCAGCAGCAGCAGCAGCAGCAACAACAGCGGGGGGCCGAGCTGGAGGCCGCGCAGCAGCAGCTACAGCAACTGCAGCAGCAGATCCAGCAGCTGCAGCAGCTGCAGCAGCTCCAGCTCTTGCAGCAGCAGCAGCAACAGCAGCTGCAGCAGCTGCAACAGCAGCAGCAGCTCCTCCAGAGCAGCCTGGTGGGGTACCCAACCTACGCTTCCCCATCCCTGCAGGTCCCCCCTCCGCTGCAGACGTGGCAGGTGCAGCAGCAGCAGCCGCAGCTGGCCATGAGCAATGACCTCCTAGGCCAGCAGGTGCCCATGCCCATCGGCTTGGTGCCCCAACATACGATGCACTCACCCTTGCAGCCATTGCAACTTGCTAACCTTGCAACGCAGCAGGCTTACTTGCCATCACAGCTGGCTCCCTCTGCACGAGCAGCACAACCAGCGTACCAGCAGCAACAGCTGCTGGCCACGCAGCTGCCACCTGCTCCAGCGGCCCCCCTCCCTCCCCCGGCTGCCCCACTTCCCCCAGCCTGCGTGCCCGCTCCAGCTGCCGACCAGTGCAGGCCGGGGCAGTTGCTTGACCATGGAGGCACACCAGAGGCAGCGACACACCCTCAGCCAGGTGCTGCAATGCCATGCTCAGCCCTGGACAGGCGCAGGCGCACAGCACACCCCCGCATGTGGGCGCAAGCGCGCAAGCTGCAGGTGCTCCTCCCTTGTGCGCAGCTGCTGCCCAGCAAGCTGCGGCCCCAGGTGCGCCAGCGATGCCAGCTAGCTCGCACTCCTCCTGGCCCCAGCGGCCGGCAGCTGAGCCGAAGCGGCAGCGCTGCCAGCGGCAGCGCCAGCAGCAGCCGGCGGCTGAGCCGGAGCGGCAGCCTCTGGGGCACCGGCAGCAGCCGCAGCCGGGGCAGCCAGCAGGGCGTGTGTGCAGGCAGGAGCAGCAGCTGGGGCAGCGAAGCTCTTTCCCCCTCACTGCACAGCGCCGCAGACCTGGGGCGGACCGCCAGCCTCAACACCGGCTCGGACGCCTGGAGACCTCTGGCACACGACGGATCCAGGGTTGGCGAGCGCAGCAGCACGGGCATGGAGGAGGGCGATGACAGCAGAGCCCTCACCCTCAGGGATATCAAAGCCAGGGACAGTGGGGGCACAGGGCTGGAGGGCGCGCAGACTGGGCCTGGCGCAGGAGCAGTGGCGTGGTGCCAGGAGGAGGGCGAGGTGCCAAGCATAAGCCCCCGGCGGCTGCCTTTCACAGCCGAGCCGGAGTTGCCCAGTGGCTCAGGAGCAGCCGCAGCAACCCCCAGTACCTTTGGGCCCACCGACAGCAGCAGCAGCAGCAGCAGCAGCAGCCACCCAGCAGCAGCGGCAGCGGTTGCGGGGACGGCAGTGCCTCAGCAGCAGCGTCAACTTCCGCAAGTGCTCGTAGGCCTACCGCGAGTGGCAGAGGGCTGTGAGGCCCCCAGACTTGGAGCAGGGGCTGAGCCTCCAATCCCACCTACCCCCCCACTGCCCCCCCCTGCTGCACCTCCGGGCAGGGCCTATCTGCTGCTGCAGGGACAGGCTCAGCCTCTGCATCGGGAGGCGGGTTTGCCTGCGTCAGAGGCGCCCCAACCCCCACCACCATCAGCATCAGCATCATCACAGTCACCAGAAGCAGCGGCAAGAGCAGCAGGCGGCGCTCAGTCTGCCGCACCGCCGTTGGGAGTCCTTGCATCATCATTTGCGGCAGCGGTGGCTGCAGCAGTAGCCGCTCCGCCACCACCAGCACCGGCGCCAGCACAAGCGCTGCCGCAGCTCGTGGCGCCCACGGCGGCAGCACGGCGCCAGTGTGCTGCATCAGCTGCCACGTGGGAAAGCCACACACAGCATGCGACGCGGCCCGCGCTGGCAGCTCAGCAGCTGCCAGCAGGCGGGCCGCTGGCTGAGGCCAGGGAGGGCAAGGACAGTGGGGAGGCAAACGTGTTCAGCGTAGACAAGGAGCGGCGCAGGCATGCGCGCAGGGAGCGGCAGCGGCAGGAGCGGTTAGAAGTGCAGCACCAGCGGCAGGAGCAGGCGCTGGAGCGGCAGTGGCACAAGCAGCAGCGGGAGCGGGAGCGGCGGGGGGCAGGCAGGGCACAGGAGGCCAGGCCCACAGCGCACCAGGCTTGGCCGCCTGCAAACCCCGCCAAGGCCATGAAACGGAACCGCGTGCGCCCGTCCCCGGTACGTGAGCGGCGTGCGTGCGTAGCAGAGCAAAGGTTGCCACATGAGGGCCCCCGTGGTGCCTTGGCCAATGGGGCCGCGCCTGGAGCGCGCATTTAGTGCATGCATGGGTGGGATGTTCTTGGGTCGAGACTCTTGACACATTTGGTGTTGCACAGCTCACTCCCCTGTGGCTACTACCTTAGATTGCAAGTGTATTGAAGGAGTACTTAGAGTTAAAATGATGTGCTGCATACCTCCAAACCCTGTTTGCCACTCAAGCAAGAGCCTGTGCATAGACGACCATGAGATCATCAGTCAACCCATAACATCACAGACCCTCAGATCAAGGATAAGCCCTCATAAGAGGAAGCCCCCATACCTCTCTGGCTGGGAGCTCACCTCTGCTGAAGCACCTGCAGCATGAGGACGTGGACGAGCCCACGTTAGGCATTGGGCAGGGAGACCTACCAAATGCCCGGTTTGCTTGACATGCTGCGTGGCCTTAGTGCCCATGCATGCTGTGCCCATACATTACGCACATGCCGCTCCTGCCACGTGTGTACGTGTACAAGCTGTGCTGTGCACCATGCGCATGCCACCCACGCGTGTGTGCTTGCATGTTGCGCACATGCATCGAGCACGTGCTGCTCGCGCCATGCATGCACGCAGGTGCGGGAGGCAAGGGCCGCGAACCCCTCACACGTGACTGCTTTCATGCCCGAGCTGGAGGAAGATGAGCTGCAGCGCTGGGGTGTTGTGCTCCCCCAGCACACCTTTGAGGACAACCACCTCGCAGGCATCGCCTCCGGCACAGGCTCGGATGGCGGCGCCCACCCAAAGAAGCAGCCACCAGGCGCATGGCCTGAACGCGGGCTTGCCTCCGAAGGAGGAGGAGGTGCGCGCATGGGAGTGTGCTGCGGCGGGTTGCCTGCAGTGCCTCAGATGCCCCAAATGGGTGGTGGATATTCAGCAGTGCGTTGCGGACCCTGCCTTGCCTCTTTTGCTCGCAAGGGGTATTCCGTGATTGTGGGGGTGGGGTTGGTGGTGTGAATATGGGTGCACGTTTATTTCCTTAGCCCAAATCTCCTTCCAATATCAGGGGAGGTGGGGGTGCCCCCACTGTTCACACACACACACACACACACAAACACACGTACACACACACACGTAAACACACACATACACACACCTGGAAAACCTACAAAGGTAAAGCAGTGCTGAGTGAGCACGTTGCCCAAAGTGCTCACACGCGCTACAACGCGTCCAAAGCATCAGCACATGCCCCACACAGTTGCCCAAGCCCTCACACGTGCCATAGCCTTCCGTACTACTTGCGTGTGCTACCTGGCGGGTGGGGGTGGGTGAATCACCACTCAGGCGTCAAAGGAAGGAAGCAGTGCATGCATGTCAGTGGGAAAGGGTGTGGCAGCCCAACATTGGACAGCTCAACACTGGACAGCCCAACATGGACAATGTTTTGTAGTGACGAGCTGGTCTGCGCCCAAAAGCAACAATCTGCAGCAGCCGCCAAGTTGCTTGAGAGCCTGGTTGGCTGGCTGGCTGGCTGTGCTGACTGGTGGTGCTTGCTTGGAGGGCTGACAGTGCTAGCTAGCAGGTTGGAAGTGCCAACTGGCTGGGCTGGCTGGCCTCCTGCTGGCATGTGGGCAGGCCCCTTGCAAAACATGTGCAATCCCTTGACCTGTAGGCACACAGCGCCACAGGGCGGCTGAGCAGCCCCTGTGTGCCCTTTGCCAGCCGGCGCACCACTGACAGGCCCTCATACGCGCTTCAAGTCCGCCGGCAAGCTCTGAGAACATTGGCTGCACCATCAGCAGACCCAGCATGCACGGGCCCTCACTGCAAACACGCACGCGTGCACGCGTGTGTGCATGCGATTGTGCAGGAGCCCACAGGCGCCACCTTGATTGGAGCCTCCCGCAGCTGGACCTTGAACGGTGGAGGCCTGGGGACAAGCGCGCCTGGTGGATCTGCCACGGCTGGCTCGTGGACGATGTGGTGGGCACCTCAAGGCCGGGGCACTCGGTGCCTGAGGTGCGTGGCAAGGCGGCTGGGGTGTGTGAGCACCGCACAGCTATGCAAATGTGGGTGCACGCGGCAAATCTCGTTCTGCGAGCATCCAATGGTGGTCATGCACGAGGGTGACGTGTTCTCGTGTATAAGCGTGAGAAATGAAAAGGAAAACTACCTATGCAGCAAGACGCTCCCTGCATCAATTAGGGAAAAGGAAACCTCGGCCCAAAGTGCCGTGAGTCTCCTTTACCAATGGCAAAGATAAGTAGTGGGGATCTGGAGGGTGGCTGGCAGTCCCCTACTCCAGACCAAGGTCTTGAGAGTTTTTATTCTTTTCAAGTGCGCATTTTGTTGTTATTCTTTTGTGAGCATAATGCATGGAGTGTTTTGTTTGTTCCGGCATGTTTGTGAGACCATCCAGCTAAGTGCACACAAGTGGCATGGCAGTGTGGAAGTATGGGCTTAGGTAGACACGTTTCTTCAGCTGAGTCGCGTCTTGTGCTGTGCTCCTGCATGTGCATGTGTCTGCAATTGCTGTGGGTGCCAACAGAGGCGTGCTCTTGAATGTGTGCATGCACCCTGCGCGCACGTCATGCGTGCACAAACACAGGAGCATAGATCTGGGCACTTGCATTGCGCGCCGGGTTGGGAGGGAAGAAAAGGGAGGAGACATGGGAGAAGGGAGCAGGCAAACAGCCGGGCTGTGCGCTTGCACGACAGTGCTGATATGCCCTACCTCTAGCTCGCATGGGACCTTGTGGCTCCGCAGCAGAGGCTCAATGAATGGGTGGGCGGTTGACTCAATGTTGTGGCATTGGTGTGATGCATAAGGCGCATAGGCACATTCAGGGGATGCCTTCCGTGTGTGCCAAAGACCCTGCATTTGACGGGGTATGTACAACAGCTATCAGCTGTTGGGAAGCGTCAATATCAATTTCATTTGTGAGCCTCACGTCGCTTCATTGCACTTTGGTTGCGTGCCCTCTTTGCGCCATATCTGCCTCTGATCCCCTACTTACAGACTGTGAGCGCAGCTACATAAGGAGTGTTTTCATGGCTCATGCGGTTCTTGACGCAGATTCTGCTGCCTTCCCCTCTTCTTTTGGTGGTTGCAGTCTACGAGCATGCGCAACTGGCTGCGCTCCTGGCCGTGCCTGCTTGCACATGTGCTGTTCATGGGCCATGTGGTGGCACTGGGCGCTGTGCTGGGGGCATGGGGGCCAACGCGCAGCAGCACTGCGCAGCTGGCGGTGGCGGTCGCCATCAAGGGCGCCTGGGTACAGTGAGTGCGCCTTGTCGTGCTTGGGCATTCATGGATGCATATGTGCACGCACGTGCGAGCAAATGAAAGCACATGGGTCGATGCTGGGCAGTGCTGGGCAGCAGTGGTGTCCATGAAGGCTATCATGCCTGACCCAAGGTCAGACTCATTGAACTGCCGCATTTGTCCCCGACCAAAGGTCAGGTTCATCGCACTGCCACGGTGGTGGCACGACTGTGTCATGCATCAAGAGTTTGTTGCCATCCATTGTGTATGACAATCAAAGCTTACAAAAGGCAGTCAGCAAAGCCATGTGCTTGCCTGTTGTTCCAGGCAAGTGTGATGCAAGCAATGTGGTTGATTGCAGTGCGCCTGCAGTGTAGTTGCAGGGTGTCTGCTGTGTGTATGTCAGCAGTGTGCTTGCCTGCAGTGTGCCTACAGTGCGCTAGGCTGCCAGGCATACTATGGTATCATGAGCAGAACCACCAGTGTTTTCTTGTTGCGTTCAGCAGCTTTCAGCTGCGTAACTGTATCTTGACATGGATGCCTCCATGCTCAACTTAAGGGCAACCAGTTCATTATACAAAAATGAATATTGGGCAGGGGTCTCGCCAAGACTCGCAGACAACGAGACTCAGCGAGTCTCGCCAGGTCTCTTTGGGGGAAGGGGTGCTAGAAAACCCACAAGTTCCCCAAACCGTTACTAATATTTTACAATGAGACAAGGTGGTGTGGGACGCTGAGGAGTATGATGATGTGATGAGCTTGGACATGACTGACAGGGTGATGGGCCACCAATCCTTCCAGGGCACTAGCACCCCTGCCAATTTATCTTCAAACATGTTAAAGAAGGAAAAAGGGAAGTAGAGTACTTGGCAGCAGCTGGCACTCCAGACGGACCCCACCATTCAGTGCGTCAACTTCTTGCGCCTTTGGCCAAAGGCCCATGGGCTTCCGATTAGATTGCTATCATGGCTTCCCTACCCTTGCCACAATGCGGCTGCTGTGCATGCTCCCACAGATTGTGCCTGTGAGCAAGAGTGGTCAGTTTGGGGCCAGATGTGCAACAAGCACTGCTCAAGGCTTGCCCTGGAGCGTGCACGGAAGCTGATGAAGCTTTTAACGATTATCTCCCATCTAGGCCCTACCCATCTACAACGAGTCTCGCCGAGTCTCGCCAAGTCTCTATGGCAGAATGGAACACTCTCTTACCCATTCTTATACAAATGCAACACAGGTCCTTTACTTTGTGCATGAGCCCATGTGCTTGTCTGCTGCATGCTACCCACAGGTACCTGGCTGCCTTGCGTCCCTTCTCCAGCATCATCTCCCTGGTGGTCGAGCTGCTGATCAGCTGTGTGGAGCTTGTGCTCCTGGTGTTTGCTCTGGTCAACCAGCAGAGTGCACAGCTGCCCTCCAACCCAGCCCTGGTCTGCATTGTCTTGCTGCCACTGCTGGTAAGTGTGCTAAGCATGTTGGGAAAAAGGTATGCCAGTCGCTGGATCAGGCAGGCTTGATCTGTTGCATGAAATGTGAAGGGTTGCTGGAAACCATCTGAGCACCCCGCATATTATGGCAATTTGTACAGAGCTTGGCAAACCTACTGCGTTTGTAACTGTTTTCAATAGATACTTAGCATATTTTTTGGCAAACCTGCAAAGAGTTTGGCAAAGCTGCTGTGAGAATTTACTGTTTCAGAGACCTTTGAAATGTGGCCCTTCTGCCCTAATGAAATTACATGGCACGCATGGAGCCATAGAGGCAAAAATTGTATACTCCAACCAGCAAGTTTGGAGTCTGTGCTGTCCGCGCCGGACTCGGAACTCCTGCTTTCGTTTGATGCATTGCACAAGGGCAGCCCTTGAGTGGGGCCCCTGCACGGGGGAAGAGGAGGACAGAGGCAGGACCTCAAGTACGGGGATGAAGACTGTCAGCAGCAAAAGGAAGCTCCCTGAACGCAGGCCCCCGCTTCTGCAGCTGTGCTAAACCCTAAACCCTTATCCTGTTCAATTGATTTTAATTGTCCTTACTGCTACGTTCTGTCAGGGGTCATGCTGCCATCCCACAGAGTCGTTGAGAAGGGACTTGTTGTTCACTTTGTGCTCTTGGGCAGCATGCCCATTGTCCTGCTTGCTGCTGCGCCAAGAAGACAGGCTGGGAGGCTAGACACATACACGTCTGCTTTGACGCACCGCCTTCGCTTTGGCCCATTGACATACTGCCACTTGTGGTTGCACTGGCCTGTTGGTGTGCACGCTCTTGTGCACGCTGGCCGGTGCGTGCACCGTGCTATGTCCCTCCAATTCTTTGCATGCAAGGACCGGATCTGCCGCTGCACGCATGCATCCATGCATGAGTATCCCCATGTGCACACACACATGCATGTCTTGCATGTTGCCCATAGCCAAGTCGAGACCCTGTAGCAACATTGGGGTATGTGCCTTTTTTTATTCATCTTGCAGGTGGGTTTGGTCATCCTGCTGGAGTTGACCCGCTCTGTGTGCTTGGCAATAGCCATTCACCACCGATCCAAGCATAGCACAGGAGCGTAGCCCAGGGGCGTGAACCAGAATGCCCAAACCCTGTGACTCCACAGGCTTGATCTGTGCTGTTGACTCCACAGGCTTGACCTGTGCTCCACAAGCTTTTTCTGAGCTGCTGTTGTTAAGCCAATAAGCCTTGCTTTCGAGGACTTTTCTCGCTTTTTTGTCTTGACAGGTCTACAGCATGTCAAAGTTTACCCACTGGTGCCCTTGTCATAAATCATTGCATCAAACACTATGTGGAGTATGTCAGCTGTGACATAATTGATAAGTTATTGCCCACCTGTTGTAAGCAGCAAATCTGCCTAGGCCCGGGTGGTATGATTTGTTGCTAGGAGCTGGCCATTGGCTAGCTCATGGTGCTAATTGCCTTGAAGCATTGGCCTTGCAACTTGGCAGCATTCATGGAATTGATTGCCTTGATGCAATGGCCTTGCAACTTGGCAGGGCAAGATTTGCATTGGAGCATCAACTTAGCTAGGTTCTTGGAATTGCACAGAGCCTTCTTCATTTGTAAGATTTTGCATCCTTGTTAGTGACCCTTTCATGATTGGTACATTGTCTGCAATTAGTTGTACGTACCAAGTGGATGTGCATTGAGCTTTGCTAGCTCTTTAGACATGATATTGTACATTAAGTTATGATTTTGTTTGAAATTTGCACCCTGTGTGGATCCGTTAAAAAGAAAAAGAAATATCACGCCAGCAAACATCGACTTGATACCTTGTGGGACAGTGTAAAGACCTTTGTGAGCAAGTATTTGGTAGTTGGGTATAACCCTGCAGTACTAGAGCGACGGCAGTGGTGACCCTGGTGGCATGTACTAAGAAAGGGGTTTGTGCATGATGCAAGCGCCAGTCGCATCCCCAACATGAGAATAGGACATGCATTATTCATTGATTCTTATTGATAGCTTATCAGGGAATTTCATGCAGATGATTGATAACATATCAGGGAACTTCATGCAGATATTCATTGCTCTGTATAGGTTTGTTGGTGACGATGAGTCTGAGGTGATGTGCTTCAACTCTTACACCAGCAAGCTGCCCCCTCTCTATTATGATGGGGCGCAGCTCCCCTACACAGACTCCTTCAAATATCTGGGCATGGTTTGTGACAGACATATCAACTTGAATACTGCAGCTGATGCAGCGCTACGTCGTAGCTAATACTTTCCGCATCAGACAGTTCATACGGGAACATGACCTTATTAACAGGTAACAAATTTGCATGTGGCTCCTAGAAATGTACGCAATCCCTGCTGGTATGTATGCAAGCCAGGTTTGGGCCACCCCATTCTTACAACAGGGCAAAGAAATGGACAATCCTTTACAAAAATGACTGATGACAGTGCTCAAGAGGATTCTGATGGTCAAGGACACAACTCCTTCTTGGTGTGTCATGCGCGAATGTGGTCTAGAGCCTCTACAGTTCAACTGGTTCCGGGTGGCAGTGCAGCTATACAATGCTTTAACCCAAAGCAATAGCTCCACTGCGAGAAAGATCTTACATGCTGACATGCAACTGAGCTCACGAAGCGATGATTGTTGGTCATCCCACATCCTGTCTGCTATGGACGGTCTCACACAATCCTACTTGTTCAAGGAAAGGCTGCTGAAGTGAGAACCCATTGATCTTGGTCGTTTTGTTGTGGACCTCACTCAGGTCCCTGAGGTCACCTCAGGGAGAGGCACTTGGATTATTGGACACCTTATTCTGGTATAAATGCACGAGAGTGCAACAGCAAACGCTCCACTTACCATCAATGGTGTGCCCTCCCTACCAGGAGGGCCATGGTCACACATTCGCCATACACCCTTCCTAGATACATGCTTCTTGATCCTCCTCGCGATGTTATTTGCAGCGTGGCTCGCTTCAGACTTTGTGCCCACACTCTACAAATTGAAACTGTGACCTGGACTCACAATACCTCCCCTACTTGTGACTTGTGCAATGCTCATGATGTACAGGATGAGCAACACGTCCTCTTTAACTGCACCCATCCACGCATTGTCTCTCTCCGAAGGACTTATGCTTCCCTTTTTTTACACATGCTTAAATAATGTGTTGGCTTTTCTGGGCCAGGAAAACAATCAGCTATAATTCTTCCTGCATGCACTGATAGTTTTTTATGAGCAGACTGGCAGTCGCACTTCTTGACTGAAGACCTTTTTTCTTGTAACCTTTGTAACCCTTGTACAAGTTTTTTGGTGGGATTGTGGTTTTCTCCTGGAGGTACAATGACCTAGATTTGACTATGTACACACTAGCTGGATCTGCGCCAGGGCATACGATGCTGCTGCCAACCATCCATATCCCAAAGGCACCTCTGCCTTTCTGCTCTCATCCTTACCCAGACCCAAGCGGGCTTGAGTCGCACAGGGAAGGGCGGCCAGCATGTCTGGCGAGCGCTCTGGGTTCCTGGGAGGAAGGTTAAAATCAATGGAAGAAGAAAGATCCAGTCACAAAAACTAATACAAACCAACCAACAACCCGCAATGGACAGTTACACTGATTCGGCAATGACACTAAACTGGCTTGATGAGGAGGTGGTGTGGGGGGAGCTGGAGGACTAGGTGGCGGTGTAGGTGGACAAGGAGCATCCGGAGGACGCGGAGAAAGCGGAGGAAGTGGAGCCCTCGGAGGGAACGGAGATGGGGGTGGGGCAATAAATTGGAGTAGCTGCCTTGACATTTCAAGTTGTCTGTCTTCGTCATTGATGTTCTCCTGCAAATATAAGGGGTGAATAATGCCATCGGGGCAATGCACTCTCTTGAATTAAAAGGGTTGTCAGATTACTGATTCGATGGACCTTGTAATCCTAACATCAGTTTGACCGCTATTGCTGAACGACTGCAAAAAATTAAAAGCTAGCTCCTAGATGAATGTCTTTCCAGGTTACATAGCTGCCAGCTACAGGTACAGTATCCGCCAAACAAGGGCAGCTGAGCTGAAACCTTGGCCTGAAACCTGAACCTAATCTAAAGAGGCGCAAACAACATAAAGGTAGTATCTGAAAGTAAGAATCCCTTTCTAGGCCATGCTCTCATCTGAAGAGCATTCTTTCCTAGAGTAGTCCTGCTGAGGATTGGGCAGGATGGAACTGTACCTCCAGCAGTCAAATTGGGGATCAACCATACAAGACATTTGCCAACCTCATTTGTTTTCAGGAGGTTTGGACATCAGCAAATGTTAATTACTGTCTTGTATTCTTGCTTGTAGGGGTACTGAAAATAGAAGTGACATTTCTACCTGTTGGGCATACGCCATCCAGGCTGAAGGTGGTACTGTGGAATGTTGCTTCCGCAATTCCTTTACAGGCCCCTGTGCAGAAACGGCAACCAGCAGTGACAGATTATGTGCAACCAGATGGTGAGCGGCTTGCAGAAGTTAAATTAGATAAAATTGATGCATCTTCCTCTTGCACAATCATCCCATGCTCAAGGGGTAGCAGTCAGGTTGCAGTTTCTTTCACTTATGAAAATTTGGAAATCACCATTTCCGACAGAATCAAGGAAATAGGCTGCGCATCTTGCAGGCATACTGCAACATCAGCGGCAGCGCTTGATTCCATGTCTGAGATGTGTGAGGGCTTGACTGAAGGCCAGCATTGACCTGAAGGCTGGTGCATTGCCGCTTGCCGCCTCAGCTTTGCACCAATCCTCTCAGCCCAGTCTACAATCTGCAGGCGTCATGAAAATGCTGTCAAAAGCACCCTGTCAAATCCTCTTGATCTACATGCTAGATTGGTATTTGAAAGCTAGCTGCTTTCCATGTCATATGGGATGATGTACTTCTGATTTTGCAAAGATAAGGCCTTGCGAGAAAGCATCAGGCCCTTCAAATTCTTTGGTCCCCTTTAGTTTTAGGATCTACCCAGACACACAACTACTTTCCTATGTATGCTTCAATGAACCCCCTGGACGTTTTTTCTTTTGTATTCTGTCTACATTCACAACGCCTATATTGAGGTGAAACGCCAGACATTACAAGCCTTTTGCATGTGTTCCTTGAAAGTCAGTTTATTCATTTCACGTGGCTTAGCTTGGTATTTTGAGAGAAGGGGCTTTGAAATGCATCTAAATTCACACAGATGCTTGAACATTATGCTACGATTTAACATGCTTCTCCCCCTGCGTAGATGTGTCAAACTCATCTACGCTTTTTAAAAGCCAGGTAAACCACAACTTCACATCTCACCTGCTTTGATTGCTCCATACCCCCACGACTTTTAGGGCTTTGCACTTGGAAAATGGTAAGGATCCAGCCTGCTTTAAAGAGTAACCAATTGGCACCCTTTGTAAAGCTCAGGATTGTGGTGTGCAACCAGATTTGCACAGTGCTGCATAATATCACATGCAGTTGATGATTCTTTTGAATCATTTCAAAACATTTCAAATCAAGTTGCTGCATGGCTTTAAATAAAATAAACTAAGATATATGTACGTGCAGGAATGTGCCTCGACAATCACATAAGCATGAGCATGAGCATACACATGTATTGTGTTTCAGATATCAAAAAAGCAAGGTTTAAAGGGTAATGACACACTTTAAAAAAGCGTTGTGATACCTTGCAACAGGAAGACAGATTTTATATTTTCAAATCATTTGTATTAGCATTTGAGGCCAATCAGTACATGCTTGGCGTCAAAATCTGTAACTAAACCTGGAAATCCACTTATTGAACATGAAAATTCCAAACCAAAGGAATGAAGCTGGAGAGATCCTAGGAGGGAAAAAGTCCATCAGGTGACGAGACTGTCTCAGAACTGGCTTTGTACCCAGGATTGATGGAAAGTAACAGGGAATGCACTAGGGCTTGGTGTAAGGGTATAATCATTGCAACCGGAGATTGCAACAGCTAACCAGTGTCAGCCGTAAGGGGCCAAAAGGTTTGGGGTGCAAGTTCTCCTGCTTCTTCAGAGTAGTAGGAAAGTGCAAAAGTGGCATTCACCACTGGAATTGGTCGGACCTTTTTGACCAGATTAGACCATTACACTTGGTGACACTCATTGAGGCGCCATGAGCCTCTCATGCAAATGCTCATTCTAGCTTCCTCCGGTCATCCCAGGCATAAAGTACACCTCTCCCTGAATGATATCTGAAGGTGGTGCAATGCCTGTATAGTGTAGGTATGCACCATAGCAGCATGGGATTTAGTCCATGGGGGTCCAGCAAAGTTTCCTGCAACAGGGCTCTCCAGAACTGGGCAAGCGGCACCAATTTGGAAAAGGTACGTACCTCAATAGATGAAATAGATCTGATTCAAAAATATTGCAAGCCAAGAGACTTCGATGATGAAGGGGCCAAGGGAGGGGTGTAAATGTATGAAACATGCATTTGCTTAAGGTGCAATGGTCTAAGCTTGGATCTGCATATCCTACTAGGTAGGTAAACCTAGTGGGTGACATTTGAGATGATCGTGGTTCACTTTATGCAGAATAAGCTACTTACTACTGCACATCTGTCACCGCGTATGCACCATGCAATTGTAGAGCCAAATGCTGCATGTCTGCCAGTCATACACTGCTTCCTGAGCTTGATCAAAACAATTTTGGGCGTTATTTGCCCAAGCTTAGTTGATCCGGACCCAACTATATCATAAGAAATATTGCACATCCAAGGATCATTTCGAAGGGGGCCTAAGGTGCCCTGCCTTCTCACTAAGTCCCTCAACATACAAAACCAAAACAAATAAGATTATGTTAACAGCAATTCTTAAACACATTTATTGTTTATACAGAGCTGTTTCCTGCTAACTCATGGGAGGCTGCATCCTAGAGGAGTCTGTCACGCCAAATTAGTGCAGTGCCAGATTTATGCTGCATTGTGACCTAGAGGTTGGTTGAGTCAGTTGGTAGATTATTTGTTCCCTTACTCAGTTCAGCTATAGCTGTATTTGAGCACGTCAAAGACGAACTCGCAGTAATACCTTGTTTGCTCCTAGCGACCTTGTAACATGTACGCCAGGGA
>LFCJ01000371.1_pt1 | contig 27135 bp, 26 predicted proteins | sample 643141 | NCBI WGS metagenome assembly LFCJ01 (sample SAMN03766243, study PRJNA286221) | soda lake metagenome | biome: soda lake; feature: Kulunda steppe; material: water; isolation source: sample B1-Br-g2 brine of Lake Bitter-1 | place: Russia: Kulunda steppe | collected 2010-07
CCTACACCGGCCTCGAGAGCGAGGCTGCACGCGAGGCCCTCCTCGAGGATCACGCCGAACTCGAGACGGATGTCACCTACCGGCTGCGTGATTGGCTCATCTCCCGCCAACGCTATTGGGGGACGCCGATTCCGATCGTTCATTGTGAATCCTGTGGCCACGTGCCGGTTCCCGACGAGGATCTGCCGGTCGAACTGCCGGAATTCGTCCAGACGACCGGAAACCCGCTTGCAGCGAACAGTGACTTTGTTCACACCACCTGTCCAGAATGTGGGGAGCCAGCCCGTCGGGAGACGGACACGATGGACACGTTTGTTGACTCCTCGTGGTACTACCTGCGATTTCTCTCGCCGAACCTCGAGGATGCCCCATTTGATGCAAACCTCGCAAGCGAGTGGCTCCCGGTCGATGTCTACGTTGGCGGTGAAGAACACGCCATCCTCCACCTGCTGTATATTCGTTTTTTCACCAAGGCGTTGGCCGATATTGGCCTGCTCGACCATCGCGAACCGGTCGACCGGCTGCTGACCCAGGGGACCGTATTGCACAGCGGCGAAAAGATGTCCAAATCCAAGGGGAACGTCGTTGCGCCCCACGAATACGGCGCGGAAACGACGCGGCTTTTCGTCCTCTCTGCGGCCCACCCAAAACAGGACTTCGAGTGGACGGCGAACAACGTCGGGGCGGCTTACGACCTCCAGCAGACGCTATACGGGATGGTGACGGACTATCTCGAGGCGACGACGATTCGAACCGAGGCGTTGCCACGGGACGAGCACGTTGACCGCGAGATTGATCGTACGATCGAGGCCGTCACCGCTGAGTTTGAACGGCTTCGATTTCACCGGGCCGTTTCGGAGATTCGGACGCTTGCGAGGCTGTTCCGCCGGTATCGAGATTTCGGGACGCCACAGGAGGATGTTTGGCGTCGCGGGCTGTTGACACTCGCCGCGTTGATCGCGCCGATGGCTCCCTACTTAGGCGAGGAACTGTGGAACAAGCTTCGAGGCGACGGACTCGTGGTCCAAGCAGACTGGCCGACGCCCACGTCGCCGGTCGAAAACGCCCGCCAAGAACGACGACTGGTCGAGACGACCATCGACGATGTGCGAGATATTACTGAGGTCGTCGCAATCGAAAACCCACGCCGAATCGAACTCGTCGTCGCTCCAAACTGGAAGTTTACCGCAGCGGAGCGAGCGGCTGACTTCGAAGGCCTCGACGAGGCGTTCATCGACCACGTTCTCATGGGCGAAATCAAGGACAAGGCAGGCGCTCGAGCATATGCGACCGAACTCAAAACAATGCGGGCGGAACTCGAGGTGCCGCTTGGGGCCGAACGCGAACACGAGTTGCTCGACAGAGCCCGCTGGTTGCTCGAAGACGAGTTTGGCGGCGAGGTCGTCGTCTGGCAGGCGACGGCGGCCGACGAGTTGGCAGGGAAGGCCAAACCGGGGAAACCGGCAATCGAAATCGAGTGAAACAACAAGAGCCATACGCCGACTCTCCTAAGACCGACCTATGGCTACTGCGGCTGTACAAAGCCGATTCCGAAAGAATCCGATCGCGACGACAGTTGGACTGACCGTCGTTGGCTATGGGCTCGTCATCGGCACGTTTCTCCTCGAGTTGCCGATCTATCCCGAGCTGACGAACGCACAAGTAAACGTGCTCAGTCATACGATTGCAGCAATAAATCTGCTGACGACCGGGTTCTTAGTTGCTGGCTGGTACTTTATCCGGCAGGGTGCAGTGGACAAACACCGAAAGGCGATGATCGGCGCGTTCAGCCTTATTCTGTTGTTTCTCGTCGTGTATCTGCTCAGAGTCGGTGGCGGGGGCACGAAGAGCTTCGTTGGACCGGATCTCGTCACCGTGGCGTATCTCATCATGCTTGCAATTCATATTTTCCTCTCGATTGTTGCCGTCCCGCTCGTGCTCTATGTGCTGTTACTTGGGCTGACACACACCCCAGATGAGCTTCGAAACACCTCCCACGCCAAAATCGGTCGATTTGCCGCCGGAACGTGGCTGTTGAGCCTCGTTCTCGGAGTCGTCACCTACCTGCTGCTCGATCACATCTACGGCTACGAGTTCATTTCGATGCTCGGACCGCTGTTCTAAGCGTTACTCCCATTCGGTACAAAAGGGCATCCTCGCCACCTGGGCAGCCGCAAGCAATACGCGGTCTTTTTCGTAGCCGTGTGCAATCGATTCGACAAGCCCTTCATCGTCCGTCAGCGGGAGTTGCCAAATCGTCGTCCCCTGCTGGTCGATTTCAACGAGCAAGACCGCATGGGGAAATGAGGACACTGCGGGGACCGTGAGCTCTCTGACGCCATCCGCATCCGTGAGCGCCGGAAAATGCAGGTGTCCGGTGATCGTCAGTGGCACGTTGTACGCCCCAAGTAGTTCGACTAACGGCTCCGGATTATCGAACCCCGGCACCATCCCTTGCACCGGAAGTGCCGACCGGTAGCGCTCGTAGAGCGCGGTCATCGCCGGCAGATTGTGGTGGACGGTCAGAATCGTATTGTCGGTGTCCCCATCAGTCAACGTCTCCTCGAGCCACTCGAGGCTCTCCGTGGAGAGTTCGCCGGCGTAACTCGCTGGTGGCTGGCCTGGCTTCGCACCATGGCTGTTGAGGCCGATAATCTCGAGTCCGCCCATTGTCGTCCGAAAGGGGAGCGAGCCGGGTGTGTATGTGCGGGCGAACTGGTCGGGGCTCATCGGCTCGTGAGTATCATAACTCGTATTGAGGTCATGATTTCCCGGGATCGCGACGGTTGGGGCCTCGAATCGGGCGAGTTCGTCAAACCGTTCGTACTCCTCGGGGCGGCCATTCCGAGTGAGGTCGCCGGGAATAACGACGCCGTCGACAGATAGGTCGTTGACGCGGTCAACGGCGGCTTGGAAGTGGCGTTCGGATCGATGGAACACTTTCCAGGTTCCTGATCCCTCCGTTGCGAGGTGGATATCGGAGACGATGGCCAAGCGCGTCGGTTCCGTCGTTGTCGGTCGCTCGAGGCGGGCAACTAGCTGTCCCGAATGCGGGCGGGCGCTCATGGGACGGTACTGTCACCGAGCATCGATATAATGGGTCGGGTCCCTAGTCGGTCTGTGGAATCGCTCGCGCCCCGAGTCCGAAGGCGACGGCGGCAAGCACCGACAGGATCAACAGATTGCCGATGACCGGGTCAAGTCCCGCAATCGACGGCGTCGCGGCCGTCTCGGGAGCCGTCGCGGCTCGAACACCGCGAGCAAAGTATGTCAGCGGCGAGAGGTTCACGAAGGGACCAAACCAGCCGGGTAACTGCTCGAGTGGGATAAACGTCTCAGAGAGAAAGAGCAGCGGAAGGCCGATGGCGTTGCTTGCCGCGATGGCCCCATCTTGGGAGTCGGTGTAGCTGCCAAGCAGTGCACCGACACCACAGAAACCGATGACGCCGACGATGACGAACACAACCAACAGCGGCGAGAGGACGATTTCCGCGCCGGTGAGCACGAGGACGAGCCCCAAGATGAGGAGACTCGCAATGCCGATGATGACCGCGTTGACCAGCGTCTGGGCGAGCAGCCACTCTCCCTGTGAGAGGGGCGTTGTCGCCAGCTTCTCAAACCGGTTTCCCTCCCGGTGGCGGGCAACCTCACTGCCCATCCGCGAGAGGGGCGTAAAGAGAACGACGACGGCGAGGTAGCCGGGCACATAGTAGGCGGGATCTTCGGCAAAAAGGCCGCCACCCGTCGGATCCGTTCGCACGAGCGCACCGAAGATAACAATCAGAATGACAGGGAAAAAGAACGTAAAGAACACCGCCGTCCGTCGGCGGATAAACGACCGCCAGCCTGCACCGGTCTCCGCGCGAACGCGGCCAAACCGGCTCATTGGCCACCTCCGGTCGACGCTGGCTTTGCTCTGTCCCGACCAGCGCCGTCAGTATCCCCACCAGTGCCACCGGACCCACCAACGCCACCAGACCCATCAGCCTCGAGAGCCATTCCCGTCCGGCTCACCTCGACACCCTCAGCCAGTTCGAGATAGACGTCCTCGAGCGTTGGTTCGGCCCAACTGAGGCCGCTGTAGGCGATCGACCGGTCGGCCAGGTAGTCGACAACAGCTCCAATATCGGCTGGTGTCACCCCACGAACGACGACCGCCGAGCCCTGTTTGGCAACTGCATACGGGAGGTCCTCGAAGCGCTCGAGGGATACGTCGGTTTCGACCGTGAGTCGAGCGGGACCACCGTGTTCGTCGACGAGCGCGTCAGGCGTCCCGGTTGCAACCAGTTTGCCGTCAGCGAGTAAGCCAACGCGGTCGGCTAAGCGCTCGGCTTCGGCCATATCGTGGGTTGTCAAGAAGACGGTCGTCCCGCTCTCAGCAAGGGCTTCGATGAGCCGCCAGATTGTCCGGCGGCCGGCGGGGTCGATACCCGTCGTCGGCTCATCCAAAAAGAGGACGTCGGGGTCATTGACAAGTGCCGTGCCGACACAGACACGTCGCTGTTGGCCACCCGAGAGGTCTTCATACCAGGTCTCACCAGTGTCTGCAAGCCCGACATCCGCGAGGACCGCATCGGGGTCTCGAGGGTCGGTATAGAGTCCGGCGTAGTAGGCGAGCAACTCGCGTGCTGTCAGGCGGTCCGGCGGTGAAAACGACTGGGGGAGGACGCCCAACCGGTCGGGATCGGCCTGTTGTGGGGGCTGGGCAAGCAGGCGGACCGTTCCGGAATCGGGCACCGTCGTTCCGGTCAGTGCCCGAACGAGCGTCGTCTTTCCCGCGCCGTTGGGGCCAATCAGTCCGAACACCGAACCGGGCCCAACCGACAGCGAGACGCCATCGAGTGCGACTGTCTCGCCGTAGCGCTTTCGTACCTCTTCGGCGGCGACCACGGCTTCCATATGCCGCGATAGCGACCCCGCCGGCCTAAGGGGTTCGATTCGCCTGTGGGTCTCCCGACAGCCACGTCTCCTGCAGGGCCAACCGGTATGAGCCACCTCGGTGTAGGGCTCGCGATGGCCAACTCCCAGTCACAGATCGGCTATACGCTCTCGAGTGAAGAACACGGCCCCCAAACGCTTGTCGAGAACGCCGTCCGCGCCGAAGCCGTGGGCTTTGACTTCTGTTCGATTTCCGATCACTTCCACCCGTGGGTTTCGGCACAGGGCCACTCCCCCTTCGTCTGGTCGACGCTTGGGGCAATCGCCCACGCGACCGAGGAAATCAACGTCGGCGTCGGCGTCACCTGCCCAACGATCCGGATGCATCCCGCAATTCACGCCCACGCGGTCGCCACCGTCGCCGACATGTTCGATGGGGGATTCACCTTCGGCGTCGGCACCGGCGAAAACCTAAACGAGCACGTCCTGGGCGACCACTGGCCCGAACACGAGGTTCGCATGGAGATGCTTGAGGAGGCGATGGTCGTGATGGACAAACTGTGGGACGGCGGAAACACGAGCCACCACGGGAAACACTATACGGTCGAGAACGCCCGACTCTACACGTTGCCGGAAGAAAAGCCGCCAGTCGTGGTGAGCGCCTTTGGTCCGAAAGCCGCGAAAATGGCCGCCGAGATTGGCGATGGCTTCTGGACCGTCGGAACGAAAGAGGAGGTTCTCAGAACCTACGAAGAGGCTGGCGGGGAGGGGCCAAAATACGCCCAGCTGGATGTCTGCTATGCTGAAACCGAGGCGGACGCCGTCGACACCGTTTACGAACACTGGCCGAACACCGCCCTCCCCGGCGAACTAAGCCAAGAACTGGCGACACCCGCCCACTTCGAACAAGCGACCCAAATGGTCGAGCGCGAGGACATCAAAGCGGGGTCGACCGTAACAAGTCCTGAGCCGGAGGCCCACCTCGAGCCGATTCGTGAGGCACTCGAGATTGGCTACGACCATGTCTATGTTCACCAAATCGGCCCCGATCAGGAGTCGTTTTTCGAGTTCTACGAAGAGGCGGTGCTCCCAGCACTCGAGTGAGTGGGTTTCGAGGGGAGCCACGTAAGGATTAGAGGACGAGTGCGTCGACGACAATCGCCACAAGCATCGCCCCCAAAAACGCGTTCGAGGCGTGAAACGACCGGAAGGCAGCGCGCTCAGTTTGCTCGTAATGGAGGCGGATGGCCGCCCAGAGGAATATGCCACCGAAGATGACGACGGTGGCAGCGTACAGCGCGCCAAGTGTTGTCAGCCACGCCAGCCCAACGGTGCCGACGAGCGTCGCCCCGAGGTAGTACAGAATGTGTTTGCGGGTGACGGTCTCCCCACGGACCACTGGCATCATCGGGAAGCCACCACGGGCGTAATCGTCCTGATAGGCGAGGGCGAGGTTGTAGAAGTGTGCGGGCGTCCAGAGGAAGATAACGCCGGCGAGGGCGAGTCCCGGCAGGCCGATTTCGTTTGTTGCGGCGGCCCAGCCGATCAGGGCGGGAAGTGCGCCCGCAGCACCGCCCAACACGGTGTTTTGGACCGTATTCGGTTTCAACACGAGCGTGTAGATCACGCTGTAGAAAATGATTGCGATCAACCCGAGGGCAGCAGCGAGGACGTTGACCGTGAGGAAGGTGGCGACCGATGCGACCGTCAGTAGCAGGCCAAAGACAATCGCGTTCCGAACCGGGACGAGTTCCGTCGCCAACGGCCGGTCGGCCGTCCGGGACATCCGCTGGTCGACATCCCGCTCTAAAACGTGATTGAACGTCCCGCTCGCACCGATTGCGAGGACACCGCCGGCGAGCGTCGCGATGACCGTTGGCGCACGGAGATCGGGTCCAGCAGCCAGTGCCATCCCAGCAGCCGCAACCAGACAGAGCAGCCACATCAGCCGTGGCTTCATCATTTTGAAATAGGCGAGGACAGTCAGCTTTGCGCGGTCAACCCCGCCCGTCGGAAGCACTCGAGCCGGTTCCGCAGGTTCGGGCGTAAACGGTTCCGGATCCGGGGTGTCTCCGATATCATCGCTCCCGGTGGTGAACTCGAGTTCCCAGGCGAGTGCGAGAGTGACACCGCCGAAGATGACGACGCCGAGGGCGAGGTGAAGGCCGGGGACGAGTGCGGCGGGGCCAGCGGTGGCGGTGACGGCACCGATAGCGACTTGGACGGCATAGAGGGCGAGCGAGCCGACGAGCGCCAGCCTGACGCCTCGAGCGGCGTCACCGAGGAGGGCGACAACCGTGGTTGCAATCACAAGAAGACCGACGAGGACGGCCGCGAGCCGGTGGCCCCACGCGATGGCGAGGTCGGTCCCGCTCAGTGGCCCGGTTGGACAGGTAGGCCACGTCGAGCAGGCTGAGGCGGCGTTGGTGAGTGAGGTAGTTGCGCCAATAATCAGGAGTACGTAGACGCCGATGGCGGTCGCTGCAAGCAACCCGGTAAAGCGGGCGCGAGTCCGGACCGGCCGGGGGAACGGTTCCGGGATCACAGTATCTACGTGTGTATTCGACTCCGCGTATATAGGAACCTCGCTTCCCTGTGCGTGACTGTTGGAACGACTGACAGCATACGTCCCAGTCAGTATCTGTGACTGAGCTCAAATCACGATTTGTAACTGACCCCAAAACGAATAGTCGCTGGGAGTGTGTACTGGGTCGTGGACGGTTCGACTTCGGATTCCACGCGGTCCAATGGGTTGGACACAGACCAGCCTGATGGGTTGGACACAGACCAGCTACGGGCAACGAAGGAGCCCCACTCTCAACGCACGTCGCCACCGCGATGTCCCTACTGCAATCGCGTATTTCCCGAACCACGACTGCTCACGCTGCATCTTGGCCTCGAGCACGAGCACCGGCTGGAGGAGACAGAACGGGACGCCTTTGAGCGCGCCTATCGGGCAGAGACCGACGAGATTCGGCGCTTCCGGCTGAAGCTGTTGCTCCTACTGCTGGTTGTCTATTTCGGGTTGTTATTCGTCTATGCATTTGTGACCTAACGCGGGCGGCCGACCAACCGAGACACACACCTTTCAAGAGCCTTCAAATCCCACAGGGGAGCATGGCAGACGAGGAACTCGCCGCGCAACTCGAGGATATACTCGCGACCGACACCGAAGAGTTCCAAGCGCGGGTCGACGATGACGTCGAGCTCATAAAGGAGGGGCTTCGTAATGGCGTGTTCGACAACCCACAAGCGATTATCGGGTTCGAGTACGAGTTTTACGCCGTTGACGATGAAACCTGTGCGCTCCGGCGAGTTCCACGGCGACTGCTCGAACTCATTGACTTCGAAAAGGAACTTGGGTTGCATAACGCCGAGATGACGACCAACCCCCAACCGCTGAACGCCCACGGACTTCGAGCCCAGGAGTCAGAAATTAAAGCCCGCCTCGAGACCGCACTCGAGGTGGCCGAGACCGAGGGGATGCGGCTGGTCAGTGACGGGATTTGGACGGTGCCACCGGCTGGCAACACTGCCGGCAGTTATCTGAGTGACTGCGTCGAGCGAACGATCAGGGTCGATGGCCAAGAGCGGGCGGCTCGGATTGCGGCAAACATGAGCGCTGCAGCACGGTATCACGCAATGGCTAACAGCGAGGAAGCCAGAGCCGCGGGGATGCACATCGAGGCACCGCACGTGACGCTCGATTCGAAGACGGTGATGCCAGAGAGTTTGATTACGTCGATTCAACCCCATTATCAGGTCCCCCACGCCGTTGACCTCCCGGTTTACTTCAATTACGCCATCCGAATCGCTGGCCCCCTCCTTGCACTGGGAGTTAACTCGCCGTTTTTCCCACCTGATCTCTACGACGAGGGCGTTGCCGGCGAGGAAATCCTCCGGGAGGGCTGGATGGAAAACCGGATCACCGTTTTCGAGACGGTGCTCAACGATCCGACGGTCCCTGCGGGCAAGGTTCGATTTCCCGACGATTTGGCGACGACCGAACAGGCCGTCGAGCGGATTGCCGCCGACGATACGTTCGTGCCGATGCCAGTCAGCGGCGGCAACCGATTTGACGACCAGTTTGCCCATTTCCGACAAAAACACGGCACCTACTGGCGGTGGGTTCGCCCGGTCTTTGGCGGACCCAGTCGGTCGGCCGCCAACGCCCGAATCGAATTCCGTCCAATCGCCGCCCAGCCAACCGTCAGAGACTCCGTTGCCTTCCAAGCGGCCTTCGCCGGCCTCCTCGAGAGTCTCGTCCGAACTGACCACCCCGTCGCCGACTTGGCGTGGGAGCGTGCTCACGAGAATTTCTATGGAGCGATGCGGGACGGTCTCGAGGCCGATCTGGCTTGGATTACGGCGGAGGGAACGGAGACGACCGATCGCTCACAGCTCTTTGGCGACCTGCTCCAACAGGCCGAAGACGGGTTGCGACATCGGGGGTTGAGCGATGAAGAGGCAGCAAAGTATCTCTATCCGCTCAGACGACGGGTCCGCAAAGGGCTCACCCCTGCCGGCTGGAAACACCGAGTCGTCAAACACCAACTCGAGGACGGGGCTGACTTCGAGACAGCGATCACCGAAATGCAACACCGGTACGTCGCCCAGCAACGGGAGACGCTCTTAGAGGGGAGCTTTGCGGATTGGCTTTCTGAGAGCGGGTAGCGACCGAATCGGCTGGCGGTGTAGTGGTGACACCGACACCACAACACGGGGAAGCAGACGGAGTGATTAAGTACACTCGGCAACGTGTTCGTTTATGGTTACGTTTCTCTCTGGCGGCACCGGAACGCCAAAGCTACTCGACGGTGCCGGTGTCGCGTTTACCCCGGAGGAGACGACGGTTGTCGCGAACACTGGCGATGACATCGAGCTTGGTGGATTGCTTATCTGTCCGGATCTCGACACCCTGCTCTTTCAGGGCGGTGGCATCCTTGATCGGTCACAATGGTGGGGAATTCGGGAGGATACCCACCGGACCCACGCCGCACTCGGCGACATCGCGGCCGCTGCTGGCCTGCCCGATGAGCCACAGTATCTCGAGGCCGAGAAACAGACCGCTGGCCGGGAAATTTCCCGTTGGCGTCGGTTTTCGGGAGCGAACGAGTTCATGACGATCGGGGATCGGGATCGGGCAGTCCACATCACCCGAACGAGTTTGCTCGATCAGGGACAGACGCTGAGTGAGGTTACCCACACACTGACAGACGGGTTTGGCGTCTCGATTGACGTATTGCCGATGAGTGACGACCCCGTCGCCAGCCTGATTCACACCGAAGACGAGGTGATGCACTTCCAGGAGTATTGGGTCGCCCACGGTGGCGAGCCGACAGTGACGAACGTCGAATTCCGTGGCTCTTCGGAGGCGACACCCGCTCCGGGTGTACTCGAGGCACTCGACGATGACGTCATCATCGGCCCTTCGAATCCGGTCACCTCGATCGGGCCGATGCTCGCACTGCCCGGCGTTGCCAAGGCGCTGACCGAAACGACTGTGGTTGCCGTTTCTCCGTTCGTCGGTGAGGAAGTATTTTCTGGTCCTGCCGCAGCCCTCATGGGCGCTGTCGGTGCCGAAGCGAGCACACGTGGGGTTGGAACGGCCTACCCGTTCGCCGATGCCTTCGTCATCGACGAGTCCGATGACACGGAGTTCAGCCGGCCGACCGTCAGCACGGATATCACAATCGACACCGCGTCGGATGCCGCCCGGGTTATCGAGGCGATCGGAGACGCGTTCGACCAGCTTCGGGGGACATGACGCAATTTCACCCACGACTCGTTCTTGCCAGTTTGAGCGGCAACGCCGACAGCGCGTGGGCTCGAGCTGGTACACCGTATGCCGACACCGCCGTCCTTGGTGGCATCGCACTGGACGACCGATCCCGTGAGGCAGCCCGACAACTAGTCGCCCGGGGGCGTGAGGAATTCCTCCCACCGGATCCACTCGCCTTTCTCGAGTCGGAACTCTCCGCGCTGGCTGACGTGCCGATTCGGGCCGGCTTCAACGTCCGCAGTACGACCGTCGGCCCGATTGTCGCTGCCGCCAAGCGTTGTCGGAAGACCGAGTCAGGCCAGGAAGCCTTCCTCGAGATTAACGCCCACTGCCGGCAAGCAGAGTTGTGTGAGGCAGGCTGCGGAGAGACGTTGCTTCGGCAACCGGATCGACTCTGTCGGTTCGTCGAGGCGGCCGCCGACACCGGCGTCCCCGTTGGCGTCAAAGTCAGAGCCGAGGTGTCGGGTGTCGACCTGCCCGAAACAGCCCGGCGACTCGAGGCGGCTGGGGCGCACTATCTACACGTCGATGCGATGGACTCCAAAGCGGTGATCGCCGACGTGGCGGAGGCTGTTGCCGGAACGGACTGTCTGGTCATCGCCAACAACGGCGTTCGGGATCAGGCAACCGTGAAAGCGTACCATGACTATGGCGCGGACGCCGTGAGCGTCGGCCGTCCAAGTGATGATCCAATCGTCTTAGAGCGGGTTCGGGCAGCGGTCGACCGGTATGAGTGGACGCGCAAGCGAGTGGAGCCAAAGCGGTAGGCTGCGAGGACCCGTCCCACTCGAGACGCGGTCCCCAAGCACGATGCCACAGACGCCACCGATAAGCCACCGTAACCCAAACGGAGAGCCATATGGTTCGCTCACCGGTCCAGAACGCCCAACTGGCACTCCTCCTCGAGGTCTGTGGAACGCCCAAACCGGGCAACGTCGACCGCCATCGGGACCTGCCGGGACTGCGCTTCGAGCACTTTCTTTCGGGGGCCGTTGGCGCACTCCCGGGACTCCGATCTGCGACCGATGGGATGGTGGGGGTAGGCACGGCGTTCGAACGGGCGGTTGCAGGGATGGCGACCCAACGCGGTGGAAACACCCAATTCGGGGCGCTGTTGTTGGTGATTCCCCTGCTGCGGGCTTCTGGGCAGGCAGATGGCGACGCACTCGAGCGTTCGGCCGTTGAGTCGGTCATCGACGGGACGACAGTCGCCGATGCCGCGGCCTTCTATCGGGCGTTCGACCACGTCGATGTCTTTGTCGATGACCCGCCCGCTGGGGCGTCCCCACTCGACGTCCGTCGGGGCAGCGAGGCGATTCCGGCTCTCGAGGAGCGTGGGCTGACGTTTGCGGAGGTGTTGGCGATGGGCGTCCCTGGCGACGATGTCGCCCGTGAGTGGACGACCGGCTTCGAGCGCTCGTTCCGGGCCGCCTCGTTGCTGGCTGGCTCTTCGGGGTCGGTCGAAAGCCGCACGTCCAAAACGTTCTGCCAACTGCTTGCCGACCGCCCCGATACACTCGTCGCGAAAAAACATGGCGAGGCGGTTGCCACTGAGGTGTCCAACCGTGCAGCGTCGATACTTGAGGGCGAGTCTGAGGGGTTCGAGCATGTTGAGGCAGCCATCGAGGCCTTTGCCGACGACCTCGTCGCCCGCGAAATCAACCCGGGAACCACCGCCGATATTACGGCTGCTGGACTGTTCATTGCCCTCGAGCGGGAGGCGATTGCGGTATGAGTGAGGAGCCACCAGGCGACGGTCGGGAGGTCCTGGCCGGACAGTGGCCCGTCACGCTCGAGGGGGGCGTTACCGAATCGGTCGTCGCGACGCTCGGCCCGAACGAAAAGTGGAACTTGGCCGCCCTTGGGCTGTTTGCCGGCGATCCAGTGACCGCCCGGACATGGGGCAACACCCGAACGCGGCGGAACTTCGACCGGCAAGGCGAGGGCTACGTCCAGTTTGTCGACGACCCTGTCCTCTTCGTCGACGCCGCTCTCTCGATCACTGAGCGCGAGGAACCGGTATGTGCGGACGCGATGGCGTGGGCTCGCGTGGGAGTCACGCAGGTCGACTCGGGGACGGCAGGCGAGACGACGTGGCGCGAGTGGGAACTCGAGGTGCGCGAGGGTGCCGTTTGCGAACAGCGGGTATCAACGATCAACCGCGGGTTCAATGCCGTCATCGAGGCGACGGTTGCAGTCTCGCGTCTCGGCGTCACGGGATACGAGGATACCGTTTTGCTCGAGCGACTCGAGTATCTGGCTTCGGTCGTCGACAGTGCGGGGGGACCTCGAGAGCGAGAAGCGCTCGAGCGGGTCCGGGAGCACTCAGCGTGGGCGAGAGCAGACCGTTCGGACTAATTCAGACGGCCTGGCTCAGAGTATTAGATCCGGCAAGAAGATCAACAGCGCCAGCAGTGCAATTGCCATCACCGTCGAGACGACGCGAAAGAGACCGGTCACATACCGCCGTTCCGGTGGCAGCAGTTCGGCCAATCCGAACAGTCCGAACATCACGCTTACGATCAGGAGGATAATTGAGCCGCCATCCTGGAGGAACTGATAGTTAGCATACATTCCAAGGCAAATAAACGCCAGCGACAGCCAAAACACACCCCAGACCCATCCATCAGGCTCTCTAAACATTTGGTCTCTTATCACGGCCCACATTAGCTAATCCAAGGTAATTCAGGTAGAAGAATCCTTGGAAAGGGAACTAAAACTGCGAGACCGGCAGAATCTCAGAAAACGAGAGCGCCAGTGTGGCGTCCCTCGCCGGGTTTGGGAACCAACGAAAATGATGCCAATTAAGAGCCTCTGGACGGTATCTCGGATATGGCAATCAAACCCGCCTACGTCAAAAAGACCGGCAAACTGCTCTTAGAAAAGTATCCGAAGGCATTTACGACGGATTTCGAGCAGAACAAAGACAGCGTCACCAAACTCACGAACATCGAATCGAAAGGCGTTCGCAACCGGATCGCCGGCTACATCACGCGCAAAAAGGGCGCACACGTTCCTGCTTGAGTGGGTTTCTCGAGGCGTTGTTTCACTGTCCCGTAACCGACTGGTTTACTTGAGGGAAGTCACTCCTTTTCCGGTCCTGTCTGAACCTGCTACTGGAACCTAGACGATTGTCCCTGGCAGACAAACCCAAACGGTTTTGCGCCCCCATCACCCAATCCCGCCAATGGCAGTACGAGTTGGCGTTCTCGGTGCAACCGGCGCAGTAGGACAGCGACTGATTCAACTTCTCGACCCGCATCCGGAGTTCGAAATTGCCGCCCTGACGGCGAGTTCACGGAGTGCCGGAAAAACGTATCGAGAGGCAGCCAAATGGCGTGTCGATAGCCCCATTCCCGAAGACGTTGCCGAGATCACGGTTCGAGAGACCGAACCCGACGCCGTTCCGAACGACGTCGACCTCCTCTTTTCTTCGCTCCCCTCGAGTGTCGGCGCAGCCGTCGAACCCGCCTTTTGTGAAGCGGGCTACGTGATGTCGAGTAATTCCTCGAACGCACGGATGGCCGAGGACGTGCCACTGATTATCCCTGAAATTAACGGCGACCACCTCGGCCTCCTCGAGGTCCAGCGCGATGAGCGGGGCTGGGACGGTGCAATGGTCAAAAACCCTAATTGTTCGACGATTACGTTCGTGCCGACGCTCGCCGCACTCACTGAATTTGGCTTAGAGCGCGTTCACGTCTCGACGCTGCAGGCGGTGTCGGGAGCGGGCTACGACGGCGTCTCTTCGATGGAGATTATCGACAACGCGATTCCCTACATCGGCAGCGAAGAGGACAAACTCGAGACCGAATCGCGGAAACTCCTTGGCGGCTTTGACGGGGCGGAACTCAGCCACAACGACGTTGATGTGGCAGCCTCCTGTAACCGGATTCCGACGCTTGATGGCCACCTCGAGAACGTCTGGGTCGAGACGCGTGAGGAGTGTTCAGTCGAAGACGCAGCCGAGGCAATGCGGTCGTACCCGTCGCTCGATCTTCACTCCTCGCCGGAGCCGCTCATCCACGTCTTCGAGGAGCCAGACCGTCCACAGCCCCGCCTTGACCGCACACTCGGTAACGGGATGGCGATCTCTGCCGGCGGCATCCGCGAGTCGACGTTCGGCCTCCAGTACAACTGTCTTGCTCACAACACGATCCGTGGGGCAGCCGGCGCGAGCGTGCTGAACGGCGAACTGCTCCTCGAAAACGGGTATCTGTAGGGTCTCTGTTTGTCATTGGGCTTACGCTTGGGCTTGACCCTGCGGAAGCGCAACAACCGGAATTTTAGCCTCTCTAATCAACCGACGGGCGATAGTGCCGGTGAGCAACTCGACAAACCGGTTTCCTTTTCGCGGGACGAACGCGACGGTGTCTGCATCTCGCTCGAGTGCACCATCAAAGATGGTCTCGACAATATCGGTGCCGTAGCGGATCTCGGTCTCGACGGTAACACCGGCGGCCTCAAGTGGCTCTTGCGTCCGCTCGAACACGTCTTGGGCATACTCCTTTCGCTGGGCGAGCGGTGCTTTATCGACCGCGCCACCGCCTTTTTCAATAACGTTGAGGACCACCACCGTCGCCGCCGGTGCCAGAAACGGGAGCAGGGCGTTGGCGGTTCGCTCCCCGTCATCGGGATCGGCGACGGGGACGATCACCGGCCCCTCGAGTGTCAATGACATTGGTTCCCTCCGTATGAGTGGATACGGAGGCAGGTTGTACACCGACAAGAAGTCCGGTCAGTTGGGACCATCCTATCAGAGATGTTGCTCCGATTTCACATAAAGACACGTGGGCTCTTTTAATTGGATCTATGATATAATATTTGTATTTCTCGCTCTCCAATGTGTATGTGGCGAACAACCGGGATACCCATACTATCTACCGGGTGAGAGAAAGCGTATGGAAACGAAACAATCGGACGAAGCCTACTTCGATCTGACTGTCAGCTATTGGAGTGGAGTGATCGTTGCCGGCCTCGTCGCCGGCGTGGCGATGGGTCTCATCATGGATCTTATTATGAACATCATGGGTACCGTCGGCTCGTTGTACACCATCGAGACCGTTTCCGCCGGCTGGGTCTCACACCTGTGGCACTCGGTGGTCTTTGCCCTCATTTTCGGTGCGTTCTTTATTTGGGAACCGCTCAGTGACCGACGAACGAATATCGCCTCGAGTCTGGCTCTCGGGGTCGGCTGGGGCGTGTTCCTCTGGGCAGTCGCCGCCAGTGTTGTGATGCCGCTGTGGCTCGGCGCACTCGGTCTGCCCGCTCCGGGTATCCCAGTCCTCAACCCAGTGAGCGGGATCGGTCACGTTCTCTATGGTGGAATTCTCGGCGTGACGAGTGCCGTACTCAATCGACGTCTCTAATGCTTTGACTATCCTGAACTGCTGAATCGAACCAATTGGTTCGACTCTAGTCGACGCTTGGCGGAGTACTAGGCGTGCTCAGGCCGACTTCGTAAGCGACACCTGATTCTCGAGGCCCTCCGTCGACCCCGTCTCAAAGAAGCGACAGGCGTTTTCGGCCACAATATCTGCGAGTCGGTCGTAGTATTTCGGCGTATGCCCAGCGTTGTGCGGGGTGAGCTGGACGTTACCCATCGACCAGAGGGGATGCTGTGGTGGCAGGGGTTCGGGGTCCGTGACGTCGAGTGATGCCCCACGAATCGCTCCACGCTGGAGAGCTGAGAGCAGTGCGTCGGTGTCGATCACCGGCCCACGGGCAACGTTGATCACAACCGCCTTCGAGGGCAGCGTATCGAACGCCGCCGTGTCGAGCAGCCCTCGAGTGTCATCGGTGAGCGGACAGGCGAGGACAAGGTAGTCCGTCCGGGCGAGGGCATCCTCGAACGGCTCGGGCTCGAACCCGATCACCTCGTCTGTCGGCCCACCTTTTTCCGTAGAGTAACGGACGCCAATCGTCTCGACGCCAAACGGCCCGAGTCGGGGGATGATTGCCTGACCGATTCCACCGAGGCCGACGACGGTGACCGTCGATCCCTGGAGTTCGTAGGCCGTGTAATGACGCCATTCGTTCTGTCGTTGGCGGCGCGCACCGACGTGAAATCGTCGAGTAAAGGAGAGGATCGCGCCGATGACGTGCTCGGCGATGTTCGGCCCGTGGACGCCCGAGGCGTTCGTAACGGTGACACCTCGCTCGGCTAAGGCTTGCTGTGGGAGGTGGCCAGTGCCGGCGTACGCACAGGCAAACACCTCGAGTGCCTCGGCGGACTCGATGACGTCGTCGGTGAGCGTCATCCCGGTGACGTAGCGGGCGTCTCGAATGAGGGTGCGTTCTTCGGTCGGTGTGCGCGCGATATCGACGGTGTACTCGGGATCAGATCCGGTGTCGGAGTCGGAATCGCGGCCGCCACCTGACAGTCTCGATTCGATCGCCTGTGCATACGCGTCAACTGGCATCCCGTGTGTTCCCTTTCGGAGGACGAGAACGGATCGTGACGATGACATAGCCCCTACAAAGAAGGCAGTTGGCAAGAACGTTCCCCGGAAGACCCCACAACCGGCGAATGTTTCAATAGCAATCAACTCGAACCGAAATGGCTTAGGTAAACGCTTGGTATCCTCCCGATAGTGACTCGCTCGCGCCGAACATTTTTACAGGGTGTCCTCGGTACTGGAACCGTATTGACCCTCGGTGCACGACGTGGGCGTACTGGCGGGACTGAGGAGTTTCTACCCCAGCGCGATGGATTTGGCTTTCGAAACTGGTCCTCCCGACGACAGGAGTTCGACACCCCGCGAAACGACCCGTCACCTGAGGACGTTCACTCCCACATCAAAACCGGATGGGCAGACCGGGCACAGTCAATTCTCGGGCTCGAAATCGACTCGCTCGCTGACCCACTGGTGGAAATACTCACCACCCAACTCCACAGCACGCTTCGCCAACGGGCTGGAACCAACGGCCACTGCTATGGAATGTGCCTCACCGCCCAAGCATACCACGAAGAGCCACAGACGATCCCCATGGGTCGGGAAACGGCTGCGGCAATCGCTCATCCGACCGAACCACTCGAATCGCCGACGGCACCAGTGTATGAGGATATCGTCTCGTTGCAAGCCGCCCAATTCCTGCAGTTTCGGGCGTGGCTCGGGCGGCGAGCGATGCTCTGGCCGGATCGGATCAATGTCGAGGCACAGCTTCGAGATGTCCGAGCGGTAATCGATACCTTTGGGACGGCAGCAGTCACGATTCTGAGTGATCAACTCAGTGGGCATCAGGTGCTTGCCTACGACTATGCAGATCGCGAAACTGAGAATGGACGCGAAACCACCCTCTCAATTTACGACCCGAACTACCGCGCCGGCATCTACGACGGGCGCACGTTTACACTCGAGTTTGCTGATAGCGGTGCGAACGCAGACATGGAGACGGACACAACCACTGACAGCCGACTTGCAATGAAGCCCTACGGACGGTACACTCGATTTCTGTTCAACCGATACGACCGAATCGACGACGCAACCGGGCGGTCAGCGACACCGCTTGACCACCTCGAGTACGGGCGAGGTTCGGTTCGTGAGTCGCTGTTTCCGGTCGCACTCGTCACGGCTGACACCGCCGCCGTCGACCTCTCGATTGCTCGCCCGAACGGCGGCCACCTGAATCGACTCAGCGGAGAATTTATGGACCGCACGCGGGGGGATTTCCCACGAATGCAGTACGCCTATGGGGTCGAAAACGGCCGCTATCGCGTCACCGTCTACGGCCAGCAGGAAACGGACTATGAGGTGCGCGTCAGGATCGCTGGCGAAGACGGCGCACGGCTCGACACCACCCGAACTGATCGAATTAGTGGCGGAGAGAGTCACGTCTACACCGCCGCAGTCCCTGCAACCGCCGACGAGGAGGGAACGCTCGAGCGACAGGGCGAGAGTCGGTGGGCGGAGACTATTGGACTAGCAGGTGTTGGGGTGGGCCTCGGTGCCGCTGGTGGGGTCGGGGCATACCATCTCTGGAATCGCCGAGAGGCGGCGGGGTCGAATGAAAAAGATGGGTCTCGCTGATAGCGACACATATCGCTGCAAACGCTGTTGATTCAACCAGTTTCGGCTCTGCTCAATCAATCATCAACCGCAGATTCACGTCAATCCATCAGCCCACAAAGTCGATATCTTCCTCCTGCGCCTCGAGGACCTCCTCGGACCCGCCGTAAATCTGTGGGCTGTTAACACCGGTGACGACAATCATCGTCCGCATGCTTCCCTCGAGACTTTCGTCGATCGAGGTGCCCCAGATGATGCGGGCATCAGGGTCAATCCGATCGTAAATCTCCTCGACAACGCCCTCTGCTTCCTCAATTGTCATGTCGCTGCCACCGGTGACATTGACCAGCGCGGAGGTTGCTCCGGAGATATCGACATCGAGCAGCGGCGACCGAAGCGCAGTTTTGACCGAATCCTTGGATTTGGCCTCCGAATCGGACTCGCCTAAGCCGATCATCGCAACCCCGCCGCGCTCCATGACGGTCCGAACGTCGGCAAAGTCGAGGTTGACGAGGCCTGGTTTCGTGATGAGTTCCGTGATTCCCTTTACCGAGCGCATCAGGACCTCATCGGAGACTTTGAACGCCTGGCGAACCGGCAGTTTGCCGACGGAATCAAGCAGGCGGTCGTTCGGGACAACGATCACGGTATCGGAGACGTCACGAAGTCGCTCGAGGCCAGCCTCCGCATTGGTTCGCCGAACCTCGCCTTCAGCGGTGAACGGCGTCGTCACGATTGCAATCGTCAGCGCGCCTGCCTCGCGGGCGGCTTTGGCGACAACGGGCGCGGAACCCGTACCGGTGCCGCCACCGAGGCCAGCGGTGACGAACACCATATCCGAGCCGTCGATCGCGTCGATAATGTCATCTTGGCTCTCGAGGGCGGCCTCTTCGCCGACCTGTGGGAGCGAGCCAGCACCGCGACCGCCGGTTTTCTGTTCACCGATTAAGATTTTCGTGTCGGCTTCAATCTCGACTAAGTGTTGGACATCGGTGTTGGCGGCGACGAGCGTTGCGCCGTGGATTCCCTCCTCTTGCATCCGGTGGACAGTGTTGCCCCCGGCACCACCACAGCCGACGACGGTAATGTCCGTCTGGAGATCCTGTAAAACGTCGGCGAGTTGGTCGTCGGTCATTGTTCCCGAGGGCCCATCGCGGGCGCCGGCGTCGGCCTCGTCGGGGAACGCCTCGTGGTCCCCGTCTTCGGCCTCATCGATCGCGTTTTCGACAATTGAGTCCATTCTTAAAGCCTCATAGAAGATGGAGGGTAATTATTGTTCCCCCATGAGTCCGACGGCTGTCTGACACGATCTGGAAAACGTATGTGTTTACTACTGTAACGGACCAAATGGCTTGACGAAGCCGAATAATTATCTCTTACTACCGTATGGGTGGTATGTTAGAGCGGGAACCGGGATTGTTGTCTCCGGTGAACGACATCCGGATCTATCCGATCGCCGTCGACGGTCACTGGCTGGCCGTCTGCCAGTTTTCCAAAGGCTGGTCCCTCGGGAATACCCAATGTGCGAGCACGGCTTGGATCGAATGCCGTCTCCTCGACAATCACAACTGACTCTTCTAAGTCAACACTCACCGCATCGTAGCGCTGCTCGAGAATCGGGACCAGCCCCGTCACGAGGTCGCGCTTCGTGACCCCGTCCGGAACGGCGACTCGCCGCCCCACTCGACTGCCGCCGTTTTCGGTTTCGAAGGCGACCGTGCGGTCCGCTATGACATCCCACGTCGCTGCCGGGTCAATACCCTGTACCGTTTGGCAGAGTTCTGCCGGAAGTTCAGTCACGGCGAATGATTGCGATTGCTTTCGACCAAATCGGATTCCATCGGCCACGTCGCCCAGTTCGGACTCGACGGCATCGACAACCTCGAGTCGCCGGTCGCCGACGGTCCGAAGCCACGTTTCGGTGACGGTTCGGTAGCCCAGTTCGGCTATGACGTCCTCGAGATCGGGTCGGTCGCCGTCGATCACCGCAAACTCGGCGTGGCTCGTCTCAAATGCCCGCTCGAGCAGGTCGCGATGGTCCGCAGGGTGCCCCATCGCCTCGAGGGGCCAGTCGGCGGCGATATGGCCGACTGCCCACGGTGTTTCGCGGACGATACGCTCGAACCGGGGGACGTAGTGACCGCCACCGAAGCCGACAAGCTGTTGTTGCCGGTGTGGGTCGCCCTCTCGGAGTTCGAGAATCGCTTTGGCGACCGCGCGAGCACCGGCCGGGTCCGTCCACTGGGCCTCACCGCTGCCGAGTTCTGCAAACAACGACGGACAGCCGACGTCAGTGGGACCGTGGTGGGTACACTCGAGGCCGACGTCATAGCCCTTAGGGGCGTGCCGATCAAACGCTTCGAGAAGGTGGGCAAGGGCGTTCGGAGCTGCCTCGGCGAGAGCGTACTCCTCACCACCAAACTCCGCCGGGCCGAAGTTCCCGGTGAAATGGCCAGTGAGGAGCGCACCGGTATCGCCAGCGTGCCGGGAGGCAAAGACCAGCAGGTCGGGGTCACACTCGAAGGCCTCGGCCGGCGACTCGAGATCGAGATGCATTGCCTCGAAGCTGCGGAGCTCGGCTCCATCAGTGCGGTACCATCGACCACCGCCGGCAGCGGCCGGTTGGGAGTCGTCTTCGAAGGAGTCCCAGTCAGCCAGTTGTCGCAGATGCTCACAGATATGTTCGGAGGCGCTATCGGCGTGGCTTTCGACGATCGCGATCACAGCATACACTCGGAGTTACACGCCCGAATAGGCTCCGTTTTCCAAGCGAGGAACGGACACACCAGCACCACGTCCGGAGGAGGAATTTTATCGATCGGTGAGAATCAGTTTGTATGTCTTCTAAACCAACGGAAATACAAACGGCTCATCTCGATTCGGTCACCCCTCACGAGCGGGTCGACGGCCTCACCGAGCACGTCGCGTTCGAAATCGGCGACCGGCAACTGGCCCTCTCAGTCATCGAGAAGGAATCGGCATGGCATCGACGCGAGGGCACGCTCTACGGCTGGGTTCGGTCGGGGAGTGGCCGCCTCGAATACGGTGATGATGACGAGCCACTTGAGATTGCGGTCACCGCAGGCGATTTTCTCCGTATCCCCGCCAGTACCGTCTGCCGTTTCCTTGCCGATGGGCGACTCGAGGTGGTGGCGGTCAGTGATGGGGGGCACAATATAAGCGAAACAGCGGCGTCGACGACGAGGGCCGCCCCGGAGGTGGTTGGGGCAGACGAACTCGTGCCAACCGTCGAGAGTCCAAATCTGCGTCGGGAGACACCGTTTCCGGACGCAGACGTACTGGTAATGCACGTCACGGCAGCCGGCGGGGCCGCTGCTGGCTGGCATCATCACGGCGACAACGTCTACTTTGGCTACGCCGTCGATGGACCGAGTGAGACCGAGTATGGGCCGACAGGCGAGGATGTCGCCCGAATCGGTATCGGTGACTGTTTCCATGTCCCTCCACGGATGGTCCACCGGGATACGAACCCGACGTCAGAGACGCATACGGGGATTATCTGGCTCTGTGATGGCCCGCCGTGGGTGGTGAACGTTGCTGGACCACGCTGAGCCTGCGTCTCGGTAGCTTTTGTCCCCTCCAGTGAGAGTTAACCGATCGATGACAGTTACAATACGCTAAAGAACTCGATTGAGCCGACGACCACAATCACGATCCCGACGTAGTTCAGGACAGTCGAGGAGAGCGCGTACGCGGTGAGCCGTCCGGCCGGATAGGAGGACGCGCCGGCGGGAATACACAGAAAGCTCCCAAGGTACGGAACCAAGTTGGTGACAAAGATACCCGGTCCGCTGTACTGCCCGAAGAGGTCATCAGCCCGCTCGAGTTGGCTATCGGAGACCGTGACCCATGGAATCGACTGAACGGCCTCAAGGCCGCGCCATCGGGCGATTGCGTAAATAAGCAGTTGGCCACAAACGTAGCCGACGGCGGCAACAGTAACGGCGGCAACGATAGAGAGCGAGGAGAGAGACGTCGCAAGGATATAGCCGGGAAGAAACACCGACGTGGGGAGCAGTTTGCCGATAATTGCGCCTTTGAGGAGAAACAACACGAACAGCATCGGGTAGCCAAAGGTCAACAGTAACGAAAAACCACCGTCAACGAAGGGCTCCATGAGGTGGCTGAAAGACACGTTATGAAAGTGTTCAATCTCAAGGTAGTTTGTTGTATCGGTTGGCGCATGCCCTCGGTCCAGCGGCTAGTACTCCGCCAAGCGTCGACTGCTGAGTGAAACCGGATCGCTGCACTCGGTTTCACCCACCAGTTCAGGCTTGTCAAAGCACTAGTCTCCTCCCAACCGTCGGCTGGAGAGTCGAACTAGTTTGTGGATAACGGTTCGACTCGCCAGTTCAGGCTTGTCAAAACACTAAGGAAACAGGAGATAGACAAACCCGACATAGGCGACGACGAGTACGGCCCCATCAAACCGGCTTAGCCGCCTGCCGTGGGCCATGAGTCCGACCACGAGAAACGTAAAGACAACCATTGCGGGCAGTTCAAATCGCAGGGTCGACGGCGAGATTGAGATGGGAACGACAAGGCTGACGATTCCTAAAACGGCCAGAATATTGTAAATGTTCGAGCCGACGACGTTACCGATACTGAAACTCGCCTCGCCACGAATCGCTCCCACGACCGAGGCTGCAAGCTCCGGAAGCGAGGTCCCGACAGCGAGGACAGTAAGTCCAATAAAGAGATCACTAAAGCCCATCGCCGAAAGCAGCCCACGTCCCCCATCGATGAGCCACCGCGACCCGATCAACAGGGCAACCAATCCACCAGCGACGAGCGCGAGGTCTCGAGCGCTGACCCCCTCACCAGCGCCGGGTTCCGTGATGTTCGCCGGGTCCGCATTGATGTAGTAGAGCAGATAGCCGGTGAACGCCGCGAGCGTGAGCAGGAAAATCACTCCCTCGAGACGCCCGATTCGTCCGTTGCTGGCGAGAACGACGAGCAACAACGCGGTGACGAGCATAAACGGGACGTGGCGTTTGAACACGGTTGGCGTCACCGAGAGTGGTCGGATGAGGGCTGCAACGCCGAGTACCAGCCCGATGTTCGCGATGTTCGACCCGATAATCGTCCCGAAGCCGATGTCGGGGGTGGCGTCGATGGCCCCGATCAGCGAGACGAACAGTTCTGGAGCCGTTGTCGCAAAGGCAATGACCGTGACGCCGACGGTGGCCGCCCGGAGTCCAAACCCCAGTGCCAGTCGACCCGCACCGGCGACTAATAGCTCCGCCCCGGCATACAGTGCGAGGACGCCGCCAGCGAGTAACAACAGGTACCAGGCAATCGCTGCCATACAGGTTTGATTTCGGCCGGTATGATAAAAGGCCTCGAGTTTTCGCTGCCATTTCGATGGACATACGTCGCTCTCGACGCCACCCACAGGTATGGATCTCTTTGGCCTCATCGGCAACCCGGTCGGCCACTCGCTTTCGCCACCGATGCACGAAGCGGCATACAACGACCTCGGCCTTGAAGCCCGGTATCTCACCTTCGAACCCGACCCGGAGAACCTCGAGACGGCAATCGATGGCGCGCAAGCACTCGGCATCCGGGGACTGAACGTCACCATCCCGTTCAAACAGGATGTGCTCGCCCTCGAGTCGGTGGCCGCTGACGACCTCGCAACGCGAATCGGTGCGGTGAATACGATCGATTTCACGGGCCAAGAGATAACCGGCCACAACACCGACGCTATCGGTGTCCTCCGTGCGCTACGCAATCACGATGTCCAACTCGAGGGGGCAACGGCGGTCCTTGTCGGCGCCGGCGGTGCGGGGCGGGCGGTTGCCTTTGGACTCGCCGATGCCGGGGCGACGGTCCATATTGCCAATCGGACGGCATCAAAGGCGGACGACCTCGCGGCGGCCGTTCCGAACGCGCGGGGCTACGAACTCGAGGCTGTCGGTGACCTGCTCCCCGAGGCGGACCTTCTGGTCAACGCCACGAGCGTCGGCATGGAAACAGACGTCTCGCCCGTCCCAGCCGAGGCCCTCCACGACGAGTTGGCGGTGATGGATGCCGTCTACCGACCGCTCGAGACGCGACTCCTCCGTGAGGCGGCGGCCGCTGGCGCGACGACCGTCGATGGCGGATGGATGTTGTTGTATCAGGGTGTCGAAGCGCTCGAGTTGTGGACTGGCGAATCGGCTCCGGTTTCGAGGATGAACGAGGCACTTCGGTCGCGGCTGTGACTGGCCGGTTTTGTTCTCAAGAGTGTCTGTCTTTCTCATCTGTCAGAATCGGACGGCTTTAAGTACAGCCGAGGCAAAGGTTCATCAATGACACTCCTCGAAAAGCTAAAGTCGTTGCTCGGGCTTGGGGATTCCAAGACAGAGCAGCAATCGAGTAGAGACGTTGGGGTCACTGTCGAGCGACAATCAACTGAGTCTGAGTCTGAGTCTGCGTCTTCAGCAGACCGGTCGGAGGCAGATATGGATATGAATGCGGACGCGGATGCGGATGTAGATACAACTGCGGATGCGGATGTAGATACAACTGCGGATACGGAAACGAGTGCTGGAGCGGATACAGATGCGACCGTCAGCGATGATACTAACCATGACGAAAGCTCTGAGGACGGAGATGAACCACTCGAGGGCGAGGCTGAAGCGCCACTGGAGGAAGACGCGACTGACGGACAGGACGAAACCGCTGTAGAGGGGGAGTCCGGAGCCGCTGAGGACGAGGAGAGTGAGACGGGTGAGGAAGACACCCATGTAGAGACAGAACTCGAGGATACTGACGAGGTGGTTGGCGAGGATACAAAAGAGGAAGTCAGCGAAGATACTGACGAGGAGGTCGGCGAGGAGACTGAGAAGACCACTCACGAATCCGACGAGACAATCGAGAGCGCAACTGAAGAATCGAGTGCAGAAACGGAGGCAGCGGACGCAGCAGCCGCTGAAACAACCGCCGCTGCCTCGACGGGGTCGCTTACAGAGACACCCTCGGACTCCGAAACCGCGGCTGAACCTGCCGAAGCAGCTGGTCCGACATCCGAAGACGCTGTCCCTGAAGAGGAGAAAGCAGCTGAACCGCCCGGCGAGCCGGTCAGCTCGATCAAAGGCATTGGTCCAGCCTATGCCGACCGACTGGCCAGCGCCGGCGTCGAAACCGTCGACGACCTCGCCGAGAAAGACGCCGAAGAGCTCTCCGGAAAGACAGATATTTCGGCTAAGCGATTGCAAGGCTGGATCGACCGAGCAAACGTCAGATAGCCCGAACCGCAAAACGGTTAGGCCGCCAGCGCTATATTTTGGACATGAACGAGCCCCGCGTCGTCACCTCCATTGACGACTACCGGCAGGCCGCAAGCGAGGCCCGCCCCGGTGTTCGCGTTCCCGTCGAAGTTCGGGTACGCGTCTCGGATCCGTATCTCGCTTACCGGCGAGCACGCAACGGCCCTGGCGGCATCTTTCTCGAAACAACAGGGGGACAAGACGGCTGGGGGTACTTCGGACTCGAGCCAGTCGACTGGCTCACCGTCAACCCGGAGGCTGTTACCTGGGACCACGAGGGTTCACAAGCGCCATCGCTCGCCGCACTCGAGGGGGTACTCGACGGCGAACGTCTCATTCGTGGCGACTGTTCGGTCCCCTACCCCTGTGGGGCCGTCGGCTGGCTTTCCTACGATGTTGCTCGTGAACTCGAGGCACTCCCGGAACAAGCGGTTGACGACCGAGCGTTGCCACACCTCGAGGTCGGTATGTACGAAACGCTCGTGGCGTGGGAAGCGCCGGTTGATGGTGACGTGACGCTTCGAATTACGAGCTGTCCGCCGCTCGAGACCGATTTCGGTTCTGAGGGCGATTCCGGTTCCGAGACGGATTCCGGTTCCGAGACCGATTTCGGCTCCGAGTGCGATACCGACCCCGACCGAACAATCAAAAGAACGTACAACCGGGCCCGAACGACGGCCCTCGAGGTGGCGAAAGCGGTGACGACGGGCGAACCGGAGCGTCCACAGCCGCCCGTTCACGCCACGGAAGCCACCTTCGAGAGCGACTGCGGGCGCGAGGCGTTTGCCGACCGGGTTAGACACGTCAAAGAGTATATCCGTGACGGCGATACGTTCCAGGCAAACATCTCCCAACGGCTGGCCGCTCCGGCAGCAATCTCGCCGCTTGCAGCCTACGACGCGCTCCGAGACGTCAACCCCGCCCCCTACTCCTGTCTGCTCGAGTTTCCGCAGGTTGACCTCATCAGCGCCAGCCCGGAACTCCTGTTAGAGCGCGACGGGACGTTCGTTCGTACCGAGCCGATCGCTGGAACCCGCCCACGCGGGGAGACAGCGCAGGAAGATGCTGCCCTCGAGGCGGATTTGCTAACCGACGCCAAAGAACGGGCCGAACACGCCATGCTCGTCGATTTGGAGCGAAACGATCTGGGGAAGGTGTGTGCGTACGGAAGCGTTGACGTAGCCCAGTATCG
>LFCJ01000372.1_pt1 | contig 27135 bp, 41 predicted proteins | sample 643141 | NCBI WGS metagenome assembly LFCJ01 (sample SAMN03766243, study PRJNA286221) | soda lake metagenome | biome: soda lake; feature: Kulunda steppe; material: water; isolation source: sample B1-Br-g2 brine of Lake Bitter-1 | place: Russia: Kulunda steppe | collected 2010-07
ATGAATGCGAATTCCCAATTTCCTGTGAATGGATATAAATTTACAGCTAAAATATCAAAACATCCTTTCTTTAAACATGTCGTTTTTATTTTATTATCATTTACTTTTATAACTCTACTATCTGAAGCATCACATTGGAATTTACCTTTTAAAAAATTATCTGAATTGTTTTTCGCTCGTTTAATAGAATTTGTTTGTACTGATTTTACTTCAATAGAATATTTCTTATCTTTATATTTAATAATCCAATCTGCTTTAATATCTCTATTATGGTCATCAGGTTTATATATAGATTGTATTCTAGAATCTTCAAACCATTTATTTTTTAATTTAATTTCTGCCATGTACCCCATAATCATACCTCTTAAACTTGGATTAGAATCTAGTAACTCATTCAAATCAATTCTCGTAATATCTAATTTATCAATCCAATTTTCCACTATATATAATACAGAAATAATCTTACTTAAATACCACCCTGATTTATTGTAAAATTAATCATCGCATATTTCATACCATGCTGCTACAATAGTATTATCTTCTAGCATATCATACTCTTCACCTGTTGTATTAATTATATCACCTTTTAGGTCAGTTCTAACTTTATTATTTGAATCGATTAATTTTTCTCTCGGAATATTTTTTGTCTGAAGATTTTGTTTTAATGTTGGATAAACAACTTCTTTAGACTTACAATAACATTCCGAGCGAAGATAATATGTTACAAATTCAATTCCAGAATATATCTTTTTTATCTCTGTATTTCTACTATGCATTGAAAATTCTGTTTTCGTATTATCTAAATATATATGTGATTTTGTCATTTGCACTTCAAATTCATATCCTTGTGGTGCATTCTGTATTGTTACATATGTATGGAATATCGCAGACAATTCTTCTTCGTCAGGTAACATAATATAAAGTATTTATTTAATATTTAAATAAGTTTGTATTATACTAAATGACTTCATGACATCCTCGGCATCTTGGTTCATACATTTCATCACCGCCTACATCAATAGTAGGTGAATCATATGCTGCTGGTTTACCATTAATTAAACGTTGCGTTTTTGTAGCTGGTTTACCACAACATTCACAAATAGCACTTCTTTTTTCTACATTATCTGCTAATGCTAATAGAGAAGGTAATGGTTCAAAGGGTTCACCTCTAAATGTTTGGTCTAAACCAGAAATAATAATCCGCTTTTCTTTATCCGCAAGTGTCTTAACCACATCAACTAATTCATTTGTAAAGAAATTTGCTTCATCAATAATAACAACATCTGTTTCATCTAATACATTTTGTGTTATATAACTCATACCTTCGGAATTATTAGGTATTGCTGTAGCATCTATTTCTACACCATTATGAGAACAAATCGTTTCTTCCGTATATCTATCATCAATTTCAGGTTTGAATCCTTGAACATTATAACCAGCAATTTTAGCTCTCGTTGCTCGATGAATTAGTTCTTCTGTTTTACTTGCAAACATACACCCTGTTATCACCTCAATACGTCCATTTTGGTCTGTTGAATTTATATCCATGTTTAACTATATATTATAATATGTTGTATTTATGTATTAAAAATCTTCCTAATGTTATATTGTCTCTTTTGATATATCTAATATAAATCCCCACGTAAATTCTTCAATAACTTCATTACCTTCTACATCAGGTAAAATTAATTCATAATTAGTTTCAAACCTGAATCCTCCTGTTGGTATACAGCCTGATGCATTAGGGTGACCTATAACATTCAATTCAACAGATTCTGATTCATTTTCTCTCAAAATAGTCTCGTATGCTGTTCCGGGGCGCGGCATTTCTTCTCTTAAACGCCAACAATCACTATTAATCATTTGTTCTTTTGTCCATTCATTAGTTTCTAATAACGATATGTCGCCATCTATATCATCTTCTCCTCCAAATACACTTCTTGTTTTACCCGATAATATTATTTCTGTACTATCTTTATTTGTTACGGATACAATAATACTCGGTGGACTTTCTTCATCTGCTATTTCTTTTTCAATCTCTACATTAAAATTCAAGTCATATCGTGTTACAGGGTTTTGAGCAACGCTGGATAGACTTATGGTTATTTGTTCATCTGAATTAAAATCTTGTTCTTGAGTGGGATTTAAACGGTCTAAACACCCTGTTAGACTGAGCACACCAATCGTTGATAATCCTTTTAATGTTTTTCTTTTATTATTTTCCATTGTATATAATATATAAGTCATATAGTATGAGTTCTTCGATAGTCAATTAAAATGTATATCATAATGTTAAATCACAAATTTTATATCTATGTAGTTTATATTGTTGTATACATGGGAATTATAGAACGAACTTCACGAATAATCCGAGGAACAATTAACAATTTACTTAGCAAAGCAGAAGACCCAAATCAGCAACTTGACCTTGCATATGAAGAACTAAAGGATGACCTTGATAAGATTAATAATAGTCTTGTTGATTTGAAGACGGAACGAAAACGTCTTGAAAACAAAGCTCAAGAATTACAAGATGATGTGGAAGAACATAATACGCAAGCACGTGAAGCTATGAGGCAAGATAAAGAAAGTCTCGCACGTGAAGCTCTTGAACGTAAAAAGAGTAAAATTGAACAAGCAGACACATTACGAAATCAAGCTCACAATATTGAAGAAAAAGAAGAATCTTTGAAATCTAAACGAAACGAAATGCGTGAAAAGATTCGAGAATTCAAACGGAAAAAAGAAACAGCTAAAGCACGTCATACGGCTGCAGAAGCTGAAGTTAATATTTCAGAAACATTGTCTGATGTAGGTGAAGGTACAAATGTTAATGGTGTTATGGAAGATATGGATGAAGAAATTGAAGAACTTGAAGCAAGAGCCGACGCAATGGATGAATTTCGAGAGGAAGAATCTATTGAAGAAAATATTGATGAGCAATTAGAAGACCTATCTACTCAAAGTAACGTAGAAGATGAATTGTCATCTATTAGAGAAGAATTGGACAAAGAAACTGTTGAAGATGCAAAAAATTAAATAAATTTAACTTATTTTAACTTTATAAAATAGCACGTTGAATAACAATTAAATATTAGATATATCTTTATATATAGGTATATTTTTTCTTTTTGCGTGTTCGATTTCTTTGTCACTTTGTTCTCCACCACCAATTTTAACCAATATATGTATATAATCTAAAAATGTATCAGATTCATCTCCCCATTCCTCACCAATTATAATTGACTTATCCACAGAGTAAACTTCATATTCTTTTGCTTTTTCACAAGCAATACCTACCGTTCTCCAATCTCTTTTATCTGCTTCTTCATATGCTATTTTGGGTATACCAAGATTTGTATATCCTGATACAATAGTAACTGTACTATATTGAGATTGTAAATTATCATATATTAAATTAATATTTTCTCTTGCTTTATTTTTATCAAAATTTTGTTTTGAATATCCAATTATTCCTACATTAACCATATATTATATTTTTTATAATAAGCCCATATATTTTTTGAATAAAAAGCAATCAAGTTTTAAATATAATACAGTATATATTAAATATATGAAAATATCACATTGTATAGATTGTAAAGAATATAAATATATAGAAAAAAATGGAATGTGTCGTTTATGTGCAAATAAAAAGACTATAAATATCGGTAAAAATAAACAACAAGGTAAAAATAATATTGAAATTAAGATTAATAATTTATATGAAGGTTTAAATATAATTGGAAATGAGTCTACAGGGAAATCAAAAATGAGTTTTCACATATTAAATCAATTGCATGATTTAGATTATGGTATATTTTATATGGCTGATAAAAAGGATGATATATCTAATATAAAATCAAATAATATCAAAACAATTAATTTTGGATATAGTGATGGATTTAATATTATGAAGGTAAATAGAAATAAAAATGACAAAAATTATCGACAAGAAATTAATAATATAACTAAAATTACGGAGAATTTAATTTATAATCAAGCTACGAGTAATTTATCTGTAACAAATAAAATGATATTGGATAATGTATTAAAATCTATATTATATCTTAAAAAAGAACATACTATTATATATTTATATGAATGTTTAGTTTCATTAAATGAAAGACAAAAAGTACTCTCAGAAACAGATTATAATTTGCCAAAAGAAGATTATAAAAAATCATATATCAAAAATAAAGCACTCGGACCTGAAGATGAAATTTCTTCAATTTTACATGATTTAATATATAATAAAAAACTCATGGGTTGTATTTCAAATATAGGAAGCTCTGTTAACATTAAAAATCACATTGAAAATTATGATACAGTTATATGTTGTCAAGATAAAATCAGGAAGTCTAAAAATAGATTCATAATTAATTCTGTGTTATCAGATAAAATTTACTGTGAAGTATCTATGTTAAACCATGATATGAATAAAGGTCATTTATTATTTTATGATGAAATAAATAACATTGATTCTAATATACAGGAAAAAATTAGAAAATTAGAAAATAATTTAGGTATTATTAATATATGTAATACATCAAATAAATTACAATTAATTAATACAAATAATATAATTATATTCCGCATACCTTCACATTGTTCTCACGATAGTATCAGACAAATAAAACTACCGAAATCATCATTAATACATTTAAAAGATTATTGTTATGTATCTAAAATTGAAGATAGAAGATATAGAGGCAAAATAAATTAAGATAATCGTTATATTCATATATTATAACTTATATAATTATTGTATGCGTTCTCAAAAAAATATTGAACAAGAAATTGAACGAATTAATCACAATCCTTATGAGGAAATATCTGAAGTCGAATATACATCAAAAGAAAATAACGAACCATATATAAAAGGATTAAAATACGCATTAGGTGAAGATATTGAACATAATCATGAACCATCAGTTCGTCTTTTAAAACGTGTTTCATATCATATTAAAGATGAGATGGATGTGGAAAATATAACGATTGAAAAAACCGGGGATGTACCTATTTATACAAATATTACACTATGTATTCATTTAAATATTAATTCTGTATCTGAATATGAAAAATATAAAAATAAATTGGATGAAATTACAGATGATTTATGTAAAGAAGATGAATATGTGCATACCAGTATTCGATTAGAGTAGACAATTAATTATATTCCATATTAAATGGTCCAAAAATAGCTAACACCAAAACCGTTGTATATGGACCTTCTACATTTGCATCAATTATTTTATAATTAACATTATCTTTCCAATTCCATTCTGGTCGATTTTTAATCATTTTATTCATACCAGCATATAATTTTTTCTTACATTTATTTTTATCATTATCACAATGTTCTTCTAAAAATATACCTCCGTTATTTCCATTTGTTTTTTTCCAACTTAGTCCTGCAGAAATTTTTCCTCCAACATTTGAAGAGGTATTTCTAGCTTGAACTACAGAAACAATAGTTCCCGTTTCCCATTCTTGGTCAATAGAACCTGATTTAATTACGTTTGTATTAGGTGGAACAATCGAAGAAAGACTGATTAAATTATAGTTATGAATGCCCGTTTTCTTTAATGCAGAATCATATGCTGTTTTCTTTGTAGGGCCGTGACCTTTACCCCATACAATATTAATATCCATATTACATTATTATTATTCAAAGTTTATATATTTTACACTTATTTTTATTAATTTATATTTTAATCATAATGAGATTCAAGTAAACTTATATCTTCTGCAAATGCCCATCTATCTCTATCATTCCCATGCCAATATACATATCCTTGTTCTACGAAAAAATGTGAATTTCGTTCTTTAATATGATAATCTTCTCCTTCACCTGTATGTGGTAAATAAATATGACCTTCCGTATTACCTTTTTTAACTAATGTTTCGAGGGCAGATATTTTTCTTTTTGCTTCATTACTTACTAACTCTGAGTCTATTTCTAAATCAATTTCTTCTTTTTCTGGTATGTCACCTTTTTCTTTCATTGCAATTAATTATTAGTTTTATTTGTATTAAATCCCTATGCCAATAACAAATTAATTTCGACACATATATATTACCGTGTATTCAATATAATAACAAATATGCGATTACAAAATATTCTGTATTATCTTGTTTTGCCGGGGATATTCATTCATGAAATTGCACATGCTTTCATTGTATGGATTTTACCTGATGTATGGATTACAGAATTAGATTTAACGAGTCATGTTGAATATGAAGGTTATTACATGACCGCTACAAGAACATTTTTAATCGCATATGCGCCACTATTTTTTAATACAATTATATCTATTAGTAGTGTCTATTTATTTGTCCAAATAAATACTTTTGAAAGCATATCTTCTTTATTAATATCTATATTATTAGTATATATCGCTCTTGTAACCGCATTTACAGCATTCCCCTCCAAAACAGATGCAATTGCACCATTAAATATACTTAGAACACAATTATTTACGCGAAGATTTCCATTAATTATATTATTAAGTCCATTCTTCGTATTATTATCCGTACCCGGTTTGGCAATTAGTTATACGAGTCATAAATCTGTATATATTCAGATTATATTATGTCTTATTTATACTGTATTTGTATTTTTAATTGGATTCGAGATTATTACAATAGATATGATTGTAACTGAATTATCAAAATTATATGTACCTATTGAATCGTATATTAATGAAAATTATAATATTTAAATAATATCAAAAGTATAAATCCGAGAACATTTCGGACAATTTATTTTCTTAGGAAATTCAACATTATTTACATTAATATTACGCCCGCATTTACAGTTTATATATGTATTTTCTAAAGAATTAATCTGCGGTGTATTGGATTTAAATTCACTCATTGGTTGCGTAAAAGGATGTCTTTCACGACAATATTTACAAAGATATTCTTCTCGTTCATCTGTTCGATGATATTCATAGTAATAATTACTATCTTTAGGTATTATGTCTACAATAGCACGATTTCTAATATATTTTATTTTACATGTATTACAGTATGCTAGTTCTTGAAATCTTTGATTAAAATTTTTTGAACAAACTACATCTAATTTGTTATTACATTCATTACAATTTATATTTGAATGTCCAGCCATATATTCATTTAATGGTTTATCGGTGGGAGATATTTGACGAAATTCTTTTCCATAATATTTTTCTAGTTCATTTTCACTAAAAAATTTAACAACCATTTATATATTTATATTTATATTTATATAGTATTTAAAATTTGTGTAAATTAATTAATATTATAATATATTTGTTAAAAACATTTAATATGTTATGGTTATTAGATTAACATATTAATGATTCATAATCTAATTAATGTCGTAAAATCAGATAAACAAAATAATTATAATTTACACATTAATAAGAATTCAAACATGATTTATAGCGGATTAAAAGAAGCATTTTCATCAAATAAATCTGTTAAAGTACAAAACGTAGACACAGATGAAGATTTAATTAGTGTTTTTAAGAATGGACAATTAATTTCAAAGTCTTCTGTTGAAGAAATAGGACAAAATATATTATATACTAATTCAGACCAATATAAAACACAAAAAAAATCAACTAAATTCATTGATATTTCCTGAATCAATATTATCCTTACAAAACGAAGTATTTGAATTGAAAGGATATCCTAAAGCATATAATCAAAAATTAATATTAATATTAATTTCAAGATATATCGAACAATTATCATACAATAATGGTGGTATTCATCATGCTACATTTCAAAAAATTTCACGTTTAAATGATGAAAGAGGCACAAAACAAGTCTATAATGAATTAGCAGATAAAATGAATGAATTACACCTTTATGGTCAATTAGATAAAAAACCTGTTGAATTAAATAATAATATTAATTTTCATTTTGGTTCTTCAAAATTATATAAATATTCATGGATAGTTATTCATTTAAGTAAAGATTCTGCTGCTGCTCTTGTAGCTATAGAAAATGAAAATAAATATAATGAATGGAAAGGAATTTGGACTTTTAATAGAGATAAAGTTATTAAATTAAATAATGCTATGGAAGATTCTTTTTAATATAATATTATGTTTTAACTAGTCATTTGATGATGTTAACAAATCATCTTTAAATTCATCACCAATATAAGCATAAAATATATCTACTCCATATGTACTATTATTTTCTTCTGAGTCCGAATCTACAGGTATATCTCCATACATACCAAAGTTTTCTACTTTCCATTCATCAAATTTTCTAACCGCTTCAACCATAGGACGAATTGGAACAGCGAACCCCGTTACAGTTACAGAAAATCCACTATAATTATCTGAATCACATTCTCTCACTTCAAATGTATCTACGTCTGAAACTGAATCATTATACAAATTTGTTTTAATTTTATCTACTAGCTTATCTTTACGTTCCATATTTATATATAGAACTCATCATTTATAATAATTACTATTACTGTAATTTAAAATATATAATACAAAGTATATTTTAGGTATGTTCTAATCTTTTTCTTGCAATTTCAACATATTCTTTATCTTTTTCAATTCCAATATATTTTCTATTATTTTCTTTACAAGCAACCAACGTAGTACCACTTCCTGCAAATGGGTCTAATACAATTTGTTCTTCCGCCGTCACCATTTTAATTAACCATTCCATAACATCTAATGGTTTAACAGAATTATGGTCATTATCTACATTTCCATTATGTGTCTTTTCACTTTTACTTGCTTTAGAACAATAAAAAAAACGAGATGCACCAATATCTTCTCCTTCTATATCAGAGACTGGTGACATTCCATCAATAACCTCTGCCATTACAGAATCTAAAATTAGATTAGCAGGAAATCTTCCTTCTTCAGATATACCTTTTGCCATTCCACTTGTTTTTTGGAAAGTATTTTCACCATAATTTAATGAATCTGCATTCTCATTTGTTGTAATCAAACGATTAGGTTTTTTACCTTCAATTCGACAAGCTTCAACATTTAAATTACCTACACCATATTTCATCTGATTTTTTGTAGCTGAACCTTCAACATCTTTTCTTGCTAATATAGCAAACTCTACAGCAGGTTTTAATAAAGACCTCCAATCACCAAATTCCTCCACATATTCTTCATCTAACCATCGTTCAAGTTTTTGACCTTTAGGGAATCCTGTCCCATAAATCCACGGTATTGTATGTCTTATTTCAAATCCTGCATCTTCTAAACCAGACATCAATCTGTGATGGCTTCTATCGCCTGAAAAAGCTATTATATGACCTCCCGGTTTTAATATATCTAAACATTTAGAAGCCCATGATTCACACCATAATTGATATTCTTTTGGTGTACCAATATTATCCCATTCATTCTGCATTATACCACCTTCGTAATTATAAGGTGCATCCGTAACAACAGCATGAACAGATTTTGGTTTTAAATCATTTAAAATAGATAAACAATCTCCATTAATTATTTTATTATTCATTACATAATAATTATAAATTATATGATATATATTTAATCAAAGTTAATTAAATTTGATTAGTATGTAATTTCAACATTTAGCTTTTTACCACATTTATAACATTCTCCACTTGTAATAATTGAAGATAATCCGACAGGATAATCTTGAGGTTCACCGGTACTACAACATGGAGGATATACGAAATAACCTTCAGGACTACCATAACCATCTAATTCATTAATATTTATTCTTTTTTCACTCATATTTGTACTAATATTATATATTACTATTAAACTTTCGTTTACTTACATTAATAATCCCAATATTAATAAGGTTTACATTTAAATCTTATTTATGGTTAAAATTAAAGCAAATATTTATTTTGATGAAGATTTAGAATTAAAAACCTCAGAAGCAGAACTTAAAATAAAAAAGTTTATTGCTGAACAAGAAGGCATACAGTATTTACAAAGAGAAAGTAGAAGTCATGGGGGTACGTATAGTAATATACGTGTAGACTGTATGTTTGATGTATATATAAATATAGATGACCCGGTTACATATGTAAAAAATAAACTTGAAGAAGAATTTATGTCATTACCAGATGTAGAGGTTCATAAGATTATGGTAGAAATGACATAACTATACGCAATTATAAAGATTTAAATATATGTAATTATAATTTTGTTATAATGGAAGTTATCGATGGTAATAAAACAGAATGTGATAAGTGTGAAACAATATTAAAACTTGAAGATGCTGTAGCTTTAGAAAAACGGGATAATAAACATTATCTGAAAATTCTTTGTTCAGATTGTTTAGGTCAAATAGGAGTACCAAAGGGATACGAATTAGAACGAGATATAACATATCTTGCTAGATAATTTTTAATTAATTTAGAAAACCTTAATATGATTTAACGAATATATTTATTTATGATGAAAGAATATATCAAATCTATGAAAAATAGAATATCAAAATTTGACATATTTATATTTAGCATGATAATAGTAGGTATTATTATAAATGAAATATTTCTTATTATAGGTTTATTATTATTAATTAGTACAGCATTTTATGATGTATATGAAGTATATACTGTTGCATGGAATAATCCACACGATGTTCATAAACCAATACAAGATAATAGGGGATTTGGTTTCCCTGTGATAATGATATTTATAGGATACGGTATATGGGCAATATATTTTTATGATAATCTCGTACCTTCGAGTGAGTTAGATACCCTTTTTATTAGTGGATTCTTTGTAATATTTCTAATACCTACAATGATATCTTCTGTTGTTACCGTTATGAGTATAGCATTAATTCAAAAGTATAAGATTAAAAAATATGATTTAAAACAAATTTAAATGTTATTTAATTTTTTACTATTAATTTCAATTGATTCAATTTTATTTGATGCATCATGGTCTTCAGATTCAATATCATGAATTGCTTTCGTAATTTCTTTTGACAGTTTTTTATGTTCTGGTTTTGGTTGCCATCTTCCAGATTCATCTCCAAATAGTAGTACATTATATGAATCATCAACATAAATAACAGGCGACATGCCGAAATCACGTTTAAATAATGAATCTTTAATTGATAATGTTGTAACCGTTTTATTTTCTGTTTCAGAAATATCACCTTCGTATGAACGACCGACACGATATACACAAAATACGTTAAGTTTATCTTGATTTTTAAACACTTCTCCAGTAATATCACACAAATGAACAGTGAGTGTATATTTCATAATATAATGTAATAAGTGTGAATATATAAATATTTATATCTCGCTCGTATGTTTGATTTCGGTGAGGATAAAAACATTTAAATATTTTCGGAAATTATACTTATATAATTATGGTCTCTGAAATCGATACTATTTATATTAAACGAGATGGCGTAATTCATTCGTTAGGTAATGGATTCATGTCTAAAGATGAAATTGAAAATACTATATCCAAAAGATATAAACATCCAGATACATACGAATATGGAATTTTTAATAAATTAGGTGCAAAAACGATTAATAAACCAGAACCAATATCAAAATCTATGACGAATACGGAGATTAAAAAACGAGAACATATCGTGGAAAAATCAAACCGTCATGAGCAGGTTAAATCAGCTCGAATTATTGAAGAGAGTATTTATGGTATTACTTGTTACACATATGGCACAACGATTCGGTATCAAAATAAAGAAGTCGATTTTTGTTTAAATATTAATAACGACGTGTTTGATTCAGCCCCTATATCAACTATAGATAAACAGATTGAAAATAAAATTATACAGTTATTCAATGAAATTATCGATGGAGAGGCAGAATATATGGGATATGATAGTGGATATTCAAATAGAGGAAAAAGAAATCCATATATAACAATATATGGTCGTACAAACAGAGAATCAGATGAAAATATACGTAAAATAAAAACGGAAAATTTTGTTTCTGGTATATACTGGACAAGTAATAACATGTCTCCAATAAAAATGTATATAATAAATGAAGATATCGATATAACTAAAACAAAAGAAGTTATGCTAGTTTTAGATATTATTACAGAAACGGATTCTTATGAAAAAATTAATAAAAATATAATGGACCAAGTTATGACTAAAATAGATTTACTTGAGTCAAATTATGATGTTATCGTTTCATGGATTGGTAAAATAAATTTCCAAAATGAATTTAACCATGTTTGTTTAGGATTAAAATATGATTAATTATCTAATTTAATTTAATATATCTGTTAAATAATAAGAACTATCTAAATCAAGAAGATAATCCCGTTGTTTACGACGGTGAGGATGTCACTCATCCTTCAATATCAAATGTAAGTTCTGAAACGCAAGTATTATTCATATATGCAGAAACGGTAAGTTCTTGCTTTTTAATATCGGTACGTGTTCCATTTCTTTTAAACCAGACAGTAATATTTTGATTGGGACTATCAGGAATTTTTAATACATTCCATCCTTCAGCATGTTTTACACACCCACTAACATCATATACCGTGACGCCATTTGGTGCATCAAATTTGAGAATGACGGTATCCTTATCGTCCGTATAATTTTGCAAACCTACAGAAATGTTCCCACCTTGATTTCCGCTCGTATATGTGTGAACAATACTTGTAATTCCTGTCAAGTTAATTTCTGCATTTTTTGTTTCCATATATTATATTACCTATTACAACCTAATAAGACTAACGGATTCAATAATGTAAAATATATAGTAAATTATTTAAAATCTTCATCGATTCTGCTTGCCGTTGCACCTTTTTGATTTTGATATTTTGAATCTTTTTGGTCTCCATAACCAACTAAAGCGGGTTCTTTTAATTCTCCAAATACAATCTGACCTATTCTCATACCTTCATATAATTTAACGGGACATGGTGCATGATTAATTAATTCTAATGTGATTTGGCCTTCAAATCCGGGGTCAACCCAACCAGCCGTATGAATATGAGAACCAGCCCGTCCAATACTAGAACGGCCTTTTATTTCTGCATCATATTTATTAGAAATACGTACAGTCTCTATTGTTGAAGCTAATGCAAATTCTCCATCATTTAAAATAAGTTCTTCACCACTTCGTATTTCATCAGGTTCCGGCATATTTTTTGTATCAATAATGTCAATTTTATCTTTATCATATATTCGAAGTTCATTACTTAATCGTAAATCTACACTTGCTGGTTGTATTTGGTCACTTGCAATTATTTGTTCTTTAATACTGCCCTCTGATTCATCCCAATCGAGAGGTTCTATACTAATTTCTCCACTCATCAATTTTTCAACGATAGATTTATCACTTAATCTCATATATTTTTACATTAGAGTAAGAGTATAAAAGTGCTTTCTCAATTTAATGTCATTGTGTAGATAATTTTATATTTAATTGTATCATTATGATAATTATAATGATTCTCGTTGCAAGGCCATTTCCGTTTGAAGAACATACTTGCGTAAATCATTTATCTGAGCCTAAAGAATTATATTTTGAATTGGTGCAACAAACATTTGAAAATACATGTATGTGTGATACAATTAATCATGGTGAATCCGTTACTATTTCAGAAACTACGTGCCAAAAATGTAGTACGATATATTATCTTGTAGAGGGTAGAGACTTGCAATTTTTAATGGATGAAAGTAATACTATATTACGCGGATATAAATTCGATTAATTTAAGTATATTAAATACAATGATACCATATGGCAATCGAAATCATCAAAAAAATAGGTGTAGGAATACTTTTGATTGTATCTTTTATACTCGGACATAATATAGGATATGCAAAAGGTGCAAGATATGGAAAAACAATAGGTCAAATTCGAGAATTATTGCGACAGGGATATACTATTGAAGATGCATTATATATTATTCAGAATCGAGATAAAGATGAATATATTCAATATGAAGAATTAATGGAATAATTATTCGATTTCTTCAGCTTTAAAGTTTTTAAACGTAATATCATCCTTCGTAATACCAGAGAGACCCGCTTCTAAGTTTTTAATTAAATTTTCTTTTGAAATATATTCTTTAGCTTTTTCTTCAGCTTCTTCTGTCGTTTGAGCATTACCAAATGAGCCAGATATATGTTGTTTTAAATTAATATCTGTATCTACAACAATTTTAAATGTGGAATCTTCATTCGTCATGTATAAGTGTTATATCTTATAACTAAATATATGTTTTGCTATATATTTATTTTAAAAATTCATAATCTGCAGCAATAGGATATCTCCATCCTCTACCGAAGTCTTTTTTTGTTACACGAATAGGTAATGGGGATTGATTACGTTTAAATTCAGACATATGAATTTTCGAAATAATATTATCTATTTCTTCTTTAGAGTCAACCGTAATTTCATCTGGCTTTTTCCTATTTTCGACATACTCATTAAGTATTGTATCTAAAATTTCATACTCTGCCATTTCATCAGAATCTACTTGATTCTCTTTTAATTCTGCTGTCGGTTCTTTCTCTATCACATTTTGTGGGATAATATCTTCCACTTCATTATGATATTCTGCTAATTCATATACGTGTTTTTTATAACAATCCCCTAAAGGCGCAATAGCTCCAACCGTGTCACCATAAAGTGTACAATATCCTATTGCAGCTTCACTTTTATTATCTGGTGTAATAACAAGAGCATTCGTCGTATTAGATAAAGACATTAAAATATCTCCTCTTATACGTGCTTGTATATTTTCTAAAGCTAAACCTTCCATTTTATAAGGCGATTCAGATTCAAAATCATTAATAACTTGCGTGATAATACTGGAAATATCTATCACTTCAAAATCAATCCCTAAGTTTTCGGCAACAGATTTTGCATCCGTAATACTTTCTGTTGATGTGACTTTTGAAGGTAAAGAAACACCTAATACATTATCTTTACCTAAAGCTTGTGCACTTAAAACTGTAGCAATTGTAGAATCTATTCCACCAGACATACCTACGATAGCTTTTGAAAATCCAGTTTTTTCGAAATAATCTTTTAATCCGAGACAAATAGCTGAATTCATTTCTTCAATGCGGCGTGGTGTATTTAATTGTTTTTCATTCGCATTTTTATTTATATTTATGGTTCGCATATCAGTTTCGAATGCATTTAATTGTTCAATTACACCATCTTTATTTACAACAAATGAATTTCCATCAAAGACTAGTTCATCATTACCCCCTACTTGATTACAAAATGCAATTGTAGAAGATGTATTGACAGCATGTTCTTTAAATAATTCAATTCTTTCATTATTTTTATTAATACGATAAGGACTAGCAGATAAATTTAAAATTAAATTTGTATCATAATCCTTTATTTTATCAAATGGATTAAATTTGTGTCTTTTTGCGTCCATTATATTAACATTGTACCATGCATCTTCGCAAATCGTGAGGGCAATTTTTTGATTATCTAGTTCAAATACATTAATTTCGTCCCCTGTTTCAAAATATCTATGACCATCAAATACATCATAAGTTGGCAACAATACTTTATCATAATTTGTTAACTTTTCTCCATTTTTAAATACGATAGCAGAATTATATAATCCAGTGTCATCTCTACGACAGTATCCGATAACAACAGCTACATCTTTATTGGTCGTATATTTTTTAATAGAATTTAGTTTTTTGTTTTGTATATCATACATTTTATCCCTACGAAGAATATCCATTGGAGGATAACCAATGAGAGATAATTCCGGCGTTAAAAGAATATCAGAATTATTTTTATCGGCGTTATCTATACCATTAATAATTTTATTATAATTTCCTTTTATATCTCCAATTGTGGGATTTATTTGTAATATACTGACATTTAAATTAGTCATATCTGTATATTTATGGTCAATCGTATTAATTATTATGATTTTAAATCAAAAATTATTTTCAGAGGGTCCATTATTGATTAACCATTTTGCTTTTTTGCGCGTTATATTTAGATAGTCTTTCTTTACTTTTTTCACATACCATATAGTATCAAAATCTAATTCTTCTTTAATTTCTTCAGCAGATTTTCCATTTTCAAACTTTGCAATAATTCTAGCTTCACCATAATCTAAACCGCCTTTTTCATATAATTCCTGCGTTCTATCTTCTTCGTCAAACATACGATAGTATTTAATATACATATATTTATAACTAGCGAATTAATTTCCAATAATATTTTTGACTCGCGCAATAATATTTGTATTCTCATTATTTTTATTTTCAAAATAGTAATCATATTCTTCTTCAATTTCTTTTTTATTACAAGATTCAATAAATTCGCAATTTTTAACGCTATAAACTTTTGTATTTGTATTATGTTTATTTAAATATTCGTTTATTGCAATAGTCATATTTACATCAGGATTTTCTGTAGGGGGTGTATTTAAATCAATCGTATATGCAGATTCAAAAATATTATCCGATGAATTATGTTTTTCTGTAATCGTAACTTTATATATATAACAAAGCATAAAAAAATTATTATATATGATAGTATATATATTTATTGAATTTTGTTGTTATATTTAAACTTGCGTTTATGTTTTAACTATATATATTTATATAAATAATTATTTTAATTATACAATTTATCTATATAATAAAACAAATATAAATATAATCATTAAAAAATGTAAATATGTAAAATATAATAATTAATAAAATTAAATACAAAACGTTTATATCCTTAAAAATGTATTATACACCATATGGATTTGAAAACGTATGATGGATATATAATTCATTCAGATAATATTATTCATAATGCAGATAATAATTTTTATACGCTTTTAAATATTGATGAATCTAAAAATATTATTGGAAAATCTGTAGATAATCTACTTGGTGAAAAACAATATAATAAATTAATTAATAAATGTAATAAATTAAAGAATGATGAAAAATTAGGTGTAGAAATTGTACTAAAATCAGGTCAAAATTTCATTCTATTAAGTCATTTAATTAAAGATACCGATAAAATAAAAACAATATTTATTGATATATCACACGTAGATGAAGAATTAAATTTATCATTGAAAGATATGGCTCTAGATAAAGCTCCTATTGGAATTACGATTGCGGATGTTAGTTTAGACGATGAACCTCTTATTTATGCAAATGATGGATTTATAAATATGGTAAAATATAATTATAATGAGATTATAGGTCAAAATTGTCGCTTCCTTCAAGGAGAAAAAACAGATGAATCTCAAGTTAGAAAAATGAGAAACGCAATTAATTCAGAAAATAGTATAACTATTACCATAAAAAATTATAAGAAAAATGGTTGTATGTTTTGGAATAAAGTCACACTTATACCAATTAAAAATGATTTAGGAGATGTAAATTATTATTTAGGATTTCAAGAAGATATTTCGGAATATAAAAAGTATGAAAAAGAAAAAAATATATTCGAAAAACATGCAGAATCCTCTAAGAATGCGATGTTTATAACTGATAAAAATTGGAAAATTGAATATATCAATCCTAAATTTATTGAAAAAACCGGTTATTCTAATGAAATAATAGGTAAAAGCCCTGACATACTTAAACCTGAAAATGTCAATAATCACGAAGAATATTCGGAGTTAAAAGAATCTGTGGAAAAAGGACTTAATTGGGAAGGTAAATTAATGAGAGTTACTAATTCTGATGAATTATATTATGTCAAAGAAACTTTAACACCTATTAAAAATAATAATGGTGAGATTACTAATTATACGGTTATTCAAGAAGATATTACAGAATATAAATTAAATAAACAAGTTTTAGATGTTTTACATCGTGTTTTACGTCATAATTTACGGACATCAATTAATATAATAGATGGATATACAGATGTATTAGAATCTGATTGTACAGAAAATCAAAGGAGGAAAGCTGTGAAAGCTATCCGAGAGAAAACAGATGAAATGAATAATATAAGTACGAAAATGAAACAGATTCGAAATCTTATTAAAGGTTATGATGAACTGCAACCATTTAAATTATCTGATATAGATACAATCGTTCAACCACATAGAAAAAGAAAAAATACGATAATATCTGTGAACGTATCAGATATAAAACATAGGGAAATTAAATATGAGAATATATTTAATATAACATTAAATGAAGCTTTGAATAATGCATTTAAAAATAATAATCAAAAAGTAAAACGTGTTAATATATCAATTGAATCTTATGAAAATAATATAGCTAAAATTGATATTGAAGATAATAAAAAACATATAAATAAAAATGATTGGGAGATTATAAAATCAGGTACGGAAACCCCTTTAGAACATATCGATGGAATAGAATTGTGGGTTCTTTATTGGTCTGTAACAGCTATTGGTGGTAGAATAAAATTAAGACAAAAAAGACATAAAGGTAATATAATGACAATGTATATTCCGTTAATTCCTGAAGATTAAATTTCTCTTATTCGAATTCAACATTATATTCACTCGTTTTGAGATTCCATGTATCTTCAAATTTATACCAATCATATTCATTTTCAGGTGAAACAGCAATTATCTCTTCTGGAGATACCGTTTCAATATTTCGTCCAAACTGTGTTCTTTGTTTTGATATCATAACAGATATACTATCTTCTTGCTGAATTTTTGGACTTGCAACGTGTTTACCATCTTCGTAATCTAATTTCACTACATAATCACTATCTTGACCATGATAGTAATTAAAATCATGTTCAACGGGTTGTCCACGTAATATCGTACCTTGATAAATAATGTTATCTTCTTTTACATATCTGATAAAATCTCCAGCTTGAAACTGGAAATTATCTTTATCAATATAAGGCGCAGAATCATACGGTTGAGATTCTGGTAATTGTGTGTATTCATGTTTTGAGTCTCGTTCATCATCTATCTCTGGAGTTTGTGACGGTCCTGCCTTTAATCCTGAACTTTTTATTTGCACATTATTTTCATCCGTATCAATTTGGATATGAGATGTAACTTCTGTTTCTTCCTTATTAGTTTCTGTTTTTTGTTTTGATTCTGATTGTGTACTTGAGGCTGAATTAGATTCGGATTCAACCTCACGTTTCATTTTCCCTCAACCACATCCTCAAATGTTAGAGCGTCGTTACTTTTGGCCCGGTTTATAACCTCTTCAGTTAATTTCTCTCCTTTATCTGTTAATTGATACTCATATGGTTTTCCATGCTCTCCACGGCGTCTTTCCCGCGTTACAATGTCTTCATCATGAAGCGGTCCAAGCGTAGCAGATATAGATGACCTTTGAAATGCCCATGGTGTATTTTCAAGTCTAGATTCTATATCTTTTGGTGTAACTGGTTTTCCAGAATTATACAATACAGATAGACAATAAAATTTATTCGTATTAGGTTGGATTGTAATTTCACTTGTAGAATCTTTATCTTCATCAATAATTTTTTGTTTCATTTTCGAATCTGAATCTAAATCATGTTTGAAGTATTTATGTGAACCTAAACCACCCCCTGTCTCAAATTTCGCTCCACATACATCACACTCATAATCTAATGTTTTGGATTCTATTTCTTTATATAATTCACTACCATTTATCTCATCTATATATTCTTCAACTTTTTTAACAAGTTTTTCTGATTTATCCGTCAATTCATATACGTACGAACTGTTTGAATTTTTATTTTTATTAATTTGTTTTTTTGATACTAATTTATTGAGTACTTTATTTAATTCGTCACTATCTATTTCCCAATTTGTATTTTCTAAATTTTTAAGTATATCTGCCGCCTTTATTGGCGTATCCTCATGTAGTAAAACAGAGGATATTTTAAATTGAAGTGAATTCGGAGGATATACGGTAAGTGGATTTTCCATATTATTTTTATCTGGATGAATTTCACTTTCAAATATATTATGTTTGAACGGTTCTGTGGATTCAACTTCAAACAGAACATTAACAATACCATCATTAGACTCCTCAATTTGGTCTAAAGCTCGTTTAATGATACTGAGAGCATTAGGCGTTTGAAGGTCTAATGAAAACGCGTACTCTGGGGGATTTTCAATCTTGGATTCCTTCATCAGTTATCCTCAACTACTCTAACCAGATTCTTAAACCTAAAGCTTTGGATTATTCTAATTAAAATAATAAAAAATTGAAATTATTTAGCTTCAAATAGACAAGTAAGATTGCCAACATTCATCTGAACAAAGACCTGTAATGTATTGTTCTTTTTGATAACTTTCACCTTTTTCTTTTGCTTCTTCTTTTGAATCAAAATCCGGTTCGTATGCTCTACGACATTCAGGACAAATATGACGCCCCTCTTTATCTGTTTGATATACACTAACCATGATATATTGTTTGTTTTTCAATGTTATAAATATTTATATTTTATATTTGGATTTCTAATTCACTTACTTATCTTCTACCGTAATAATATTAGAGAATATGATATTCTTGATTATTCCTGTAAATTTATCATTGCATTCTGGACAATAGGTATCTTGTAAAAGATAAAATATTAATTTTTTCACCACAACTTTCACATTTAGCAGATTCGACAGACTTTAAAAGAGATTCATTTTTTAAATTTTGAACTTTTTTATACTTTTCAAATTCTTTTTTGAGTTTTAAATGACTACTAGCAAGTTGCGTCATTTTAGTATAAAGTTCTTTATTTTTATTTATTAAATCCGTAATTTCATTATCTTTTTTATCAATATCTTTTTTAATTTCTTCAATATTATCATTTAATTGTTTATTTTTATTTTTTAAATCATTTATTTCAGATTGAATTGAATCTGTTAATTCTTCTAATTCATCTAGTTCTTCAAATTCCTCATGTACGTGATTTTTTGACTCTTTAATTAATTCAACTAATTTAAGTATTTTTTGTTTTAAATCTGTATAATTTTCATTAATACTTTTTTCATTATCTTCTGTTTTATCTCGTAATTTACCAATATCAAATTCATGCTTTTTTTCTATTTCATTCAAATCATCTTCTATATCGTCAATATTTTCTAATAATGGTAAATAAGATTCTAAAACTTTCTCAAATATTTCTTTTTTGTTAGGAGGTTTTATATCGTCATCAGAAATAAAATTAAATTGAGTATCCTCCGACATAATATAATATTATATATTCTAAAATATATATCTTTGGTAAGTTCACTCAAAATTAATATCTTGTGGATGTGGAAATATATTCGTCACCCTCTTGTAATGTATGCCATTTAATTACAGATTCCCATTTTATTTTGTTTAACTTATCAATTGTTTTTTTATTATCTAAATTCGCAGTGATATTATCAATCGTTTCCCAAAATATAAAATTTAATTCATCCCATGTTCCATTAAATTCATTGTTATTAAATGTATCATCTAATTCAATTTCTGTATATTTTTTGAATATACCTTTAAGATAATCATATGTTTCCGTATCGAATTTAATGGTTCTTATTTCTGTGTTTGGAGAATCTGTCCGTATTTCTCTGGGAACAGAATAAGGAATATCTTCATCAGATAATTTGCGTTTGAGACTATATGTTTCTATATTATTATTTATAGGTATGTCATCAGGTATATTAGCTAGTTTGAAATCATCAATATAACAATTTTCGCACAAATTTTCTAATAACCAAACAGGAACAAATTCATTATGACTTTCTTCAATATAATTTTGAACATCTAATCCATAATTATTATCGTCACCTATAACAATATCAATAACATCCATATATGTTTTCGAATATCTCTGTAATATTAATGCATCTCCACTTTTATTATCAATATTTCCTCTTGATATAACCACCCATTCAGGTAATTCTGTGAGGTTTTTAATATTTTTAACTATTTGACTATAGCAATCATTTTCTATGTTTTTAATATGAATTACGTTAATAAAATTTAACGTTTCAATATGTTTAATATTATTATTTTCTACAGATATTGAATTTATAATCTCATTAATGGATTTTTCTGAACCAATTACTGTGATAAAAATCCAGTTATTATTCATTATATAATTATATTATAGTTTAAAGTATTTAGTTTTTGCCTCTAATTAAACCGAAAGTATTTTTACTATAGGTTTACATTAATAATATGTCGCAAGAAATTGTGGCTTTAAACATGCAAAAGAGGAGATTATAACTTCTCTTTTGGGCGTATAGCTCAATCAGGCAGAGCACCACGCTCATAACGTGGCGGTTGGTGGTTCAAATCCGTCTACGCCCATTTTAAGTATAATACGTAAAAATATTATTTTTTATTCAATTTACACTCGTCGTGTCTTTTAATATTTCTTTATAAGTTAAACCGTAAATTCGATATACAAATAAGCTATAAAGGAATACTCCTAATGGAGTTAGTAGTATAACAGGTATAAGTAAAAACCAACCTATGATAGGTATAAAAAATAATACTAATACACCTATCAGATAAGCAAAACTAATTATTATGGATAAAATTAGAACAAAACTGTATGCTACAAAATAAGATTTTGATACCAGTATAGGTTTAATATATGAAAGTTTGAATGAATTAATGAATTTATTTGTTCGAGATAATACTAATATTGATGATATAAAAATATAACTTATAATTAAGGCCGTAGCAAACAATAATATATCAAGTATAATTATATTAATATTTGAATAGTTTAATAGTAATATATATGGAATTCCTACTATTAATAAATAAACAAGATATATTGCTGCATATTTCAAACCATCCATAATCATTAAATAAGGAGTTATATTTGTGAAACTTGGTGGTTTTTCTTCACCATTTATTGTAGTTCTAAGAACTTTAATTAAATAACCATAGTATAAAATAAATGGTAATATAAATATACTTGAAATAATATATAATATACTTCCTATTATATAATTAATATTTTTATCAAAATTTATACTATATTTTAATGCATCTTTAAACATATATTTAAATCGTCAATATAATATGTTATTAATTTTTTTTACACCATGTCAAATTTTCGTAAGAATTTTCGCATTTGATTCATCCTGATAAGAAATAACATCAGGTTTTGAAATATCTAATTCATTACATTGATTTTCAACGTTTTTCGGTTCTAATTGAGCATGACAATGATGGCATAGTGGAACTAAATTTGACTTATGATTTGCAATTTTCTTTGATTCAAAGTTTTTAAACGGAATAATATGATGAATAGCCATATCTTTACCGTATAAGTCGAAATTTTCACGACGGTTAATTCCACAACATTTACAACCATCATGTTCCTCAAACACCGATTCCCGTATCTTTGACCAATTAGGACCATAATTATTGTTTTTAGAGGAATACTCTTTATTGCCGGTATTATAACACTCTAAATTCGCTTCTTTTTTAGCGTTATTAAATGATTCAAAATTTTTTTGAATCGTATCATAAGAAGGATATAAGCCAAGCAAATCATATTGTTCGCGTGTAGGAGAAGAGCCAATAATTTTTGCTGCTTTTTTCAATGATTCAATACAATCTTTTCGCGTATACTGTTTACCTTGATTATTACTTCTGGATGTATTTGGTTTAAATCCAGCAGCTTTAACAGCTATATTCCATTTTCCAAATAATTTTTTAATAACATTTCGTGATGGTGATAGTCCAAGTTCTTCATAATCTCTAATACTAGGAGTATATCCTAAAATATCTGTTGCTTTTTTAATAGCATTGATACAATCTTTCTCATCATATTGACCACGACCGGGTTTTGTAGGTAGTTCTGCTTCTTTTTTAGCCCGTGACCATGTTCCACCAAGTGTTTTAATAATTGTACTTGAAGATGGTAAAATATTCATTCGTTCATATTTATTCTTAGATAAATACCCTTCTGTTTGAGATTTAGCTTTATGTAATGCTGTAATACACATTTCACGTTTACTATTAATATTCGGGTGTTTATTCACTGTCGTGGACATATTCTATATACAACTAATAGTATACAACTATTAAATCTATCTATTTCGATTAATGTTTATATGATATATCAAATATAAAAATAATTATTTAAGAGATTAATTCGACACTATATATACTACAATTGAAATTGAATCATGTTATTATTTTAGGTTTTAATTCAATATCAGTTATATTTCTAGCATATTCATTTGCGTATAATACAGCCTCTCTAAAACTCCGTGTAGGTATAGATTTTTTGCAATCATTGTTTTTAAGTTTTTGTTCACTATATGCAATATTAACAAACCATTCCCATTCTTCATCTTTAGACCATTCGTAATCCGATTTATTCTTTAATTCTGCATGAATCTGTATATGAATTCCATTTTGTTGATTGTCAAAATGCCATATAAAATCATTTGCTAATGTAGGGTTTTTCATAATAGTTATTCTATCTTCTAAGGGTTTAATTTCTGATGGAGTGCTATCCAAAACTTTAGGTGGTATTCTCATATTTAAGTTTACATATATATTCCTTATAAATGTATCGACTTGTATTATTATATTAATATTAAAATTAATATTATATTAATATATTAATATATGTTAAAACGAGAGTAAACTAATAACGATGTAAATATAATATAATATATGATAAATAATACTCATGATTCAGGAGTGAGTCCTGTGATTGGTGTTATTTTACTTGTTGCTGTTTTTACGGGGTTAGTTATCATTTTAAGTTTTAATCTATTTGCATCTGATTATGCTACCGTTACAGAATCTATTGATGCAGATATAGATATTGAAGAATATGAAACCGGTATTATTATTAACTTAAATCAAAATGAAAATATTGATAAATTAATAGTTAAACATGAAGACGGTGACGAAAAAGAAATTAATACAAGTAGTCTATCATCAACAGATGTAGAATTTGGTCCGGGGAAATATTATGTTATTGGTCAGTTAAATGAAGATACAGAAAGATTGTTATCTCATAATACAATTTATAACCAAATATTAAATATAGATATACCAGATACGGCATCTACGAATCAAGATATAGAATATGCAATTGATACGAATTTTAATGAAGATGAAATTGAATCATATGAATGGGATTTGGGGGATGGTACGACATCAAATGAATCTGAACCAAGTCATAGTTATTCTTCTTCGGGAACATATAATGTAAATATTACTATATTTTATGATGATGAAGAAATAACAAATGAAAAAACAATAAATATAGATTCTAATCTACCAAATCCAGAAGAACCAGATGATAAACGAAGTATAATTGATAATATGGATGGAGAAGGTACGGAATCAGACCCATATATCATAAGAGATGACCATGACTTACAATCTGTATATGAAGAATTAGATGCTAATTATAAATTAGGTCAAAATATAAATGCAAGTAAGACAAATAATTGGTATGATGAAAAAGGATTTGATTCTCTCGGAAATGACTCTCAACCATTTACGGGTTCAATTGATGGAGATGGATATACTATCGAAGGTATTACGATAAATAGAAGTTCAACATCTCAGATTGGATTAATTAGTACAACAAATGTAGCTAATATAAATAATATTCGTATGCAAGATACAAATATAACGGGTCAAAGTGATGTAGGAGGATTAGTTGGTAAAAATATAAATAGTGAAATATCTAATAGTAACGTTGAAGGTGAAATTATAGGTCAAGGTAATTTAAGAGTAGGTGGTTTAATTGGATATAATAAAGATACTAGTATTCTTGAAAATTCATTTTCAAATATATATATTGAAAATAATGATGGTTCGAATACAGGAGGTTTAGTTGGTAAAAATGAGGAAAGTATAGTCACACAGTCTTATTCTGCGGGTACAATTAATAGTACAGAAAATATAAATGTGGGTGGTTTAGTAGGAGTAAATACTCAAAATTCAGAAATAAAATCATCATATTCATTAACAGATATGACGCTCGTAGATAACACACGTGTAGGTGGTGTGTTAGGATATAATGAACAAGGTATATTAGAAAATACGTATTATGCAGGCATAATTGAGTCTGATGGAATAAAAGGAGGTTTAGTTGGTAAAAATGAAGATATTTCTAGAGAATCATATTGGGATGAAGAAAAAACAGAAATAGAAAACGGTATTGGAGAAGATTCAGATGGAGATTCTAATGATATTATTAATTTAGATACAGATGAAATGCAAGGAGATTCTGCAGAAAATAATATGACAGAATTTGACTTTGAGGATACTTGGATGACTATAGATGAAGATTATCCAATATTGCAGTGGGAGTAATCGTGAATATAAAAATATATAGGGTCTACTTAATATCTTTTATATATGACAGAAGATACAGAACAAACAAAACTTGATGAAATCATTGATATAGAATATATTACAAAAAGTGGTCCAATTGAATATATTAAAAATGGTGAAAAACGAAATGATATTGATTTAAAACCTAATACGACCGTTTATTGTGGAACATGTAATGGACCTATGAAAATACTTGATGCTTCAACAGCCTCTAATGATGCATACAATCCTGATACACATGAAAAAGAATCATTTAGTGAATATTTAGCAACATGTAAATCTAGTAGTTGTGAACTAAATTGTTCTGCAAAATTATTAATTCGAAGAAAATTGATGGGTAAATATGATGAGCCGGGAGCAATTAAATCATTACAACTTATTCAACAAAGAGGAGAATCTGTATATATAAATTAATTTTTTAAATTGGATATAATTTAAATACTTGAACATATATTATTATAATATGTCATATAAATTTTTGTTTAGAAAACCAATTAAAGACCCGAATAAAAGACAACCATGGTATACAAGATGGTCAAAAGGAAATTTAAATTCGTTAATATTTAATATATATCTTGATACGATATTTGTTGGCGGTGTTTTCGGGTTTCTTTTATCTATTTTAGTACCAGATATATTCCAGAATAGTTTATTTGTATTATCTATTTTATTATCTCCAGTACCGTTAATTATAATTTCTACTTGGTATTACAAAAATGTATATAATTATAATACGTCCGTAGCACAATATGGTTTAAAACCTTCATTTAAATTTATAATACCATATCAATTTTTATTATGTCTATTTTTACTTATAATTTTTATAATCTAAATTTTTTAGATTAAATTATTTAGTATTATTTTATAATCGAAAGTTATATAATAGGTCAATGTGAATATGTATCTATG